>Ga0265297_10001650_pt1 | contig 50906 bp, 50 predicted proteins | sample Munlanlwell13791_FD_192502 | JGI IMG/M metagenome (GOLD analysis project Ga0265297, IMG submission 192502) | Leachate microbial communities from a municipal landfill in Southern Ontario, Canada - Leachate well 137-91 | ecosystem: Engineered > Solid waste > Landfill > Unclassified | place...
TTTTTACTAATTTCACGGCCTCCATCCGGAGACGAGGCATTTGGGGATTAATCGTATATGCCATATTGGTTATTATTAACCCCTGATTATACACCTTTTTGAGTCTAGTGTTGCCAAGGTGCTGAACTATTGCGTAGATATTGACATAAAGTCATAATTTATGTTAATATAACCGATTCTTTAAAAACTAAATGGAGAAGACATAAAATGAAGTACTTAGATGAGAAATTGCGACAGCAGATTGAACAAATTCTGCTAGGAATACTGCCTTTTAGCCTACCGAAAACTACCAGCCCTTCCTTCAAAATCCATTACATGGGATCGCGCAAAGAAACCGTCTTTGCGGAATGGTTAGATTTTCTAATCCCCTTCCTGGAACACGAAGAAGAGGCTGTGCAGAAAAGATGTTGGCAGGCTATCTTGGGGTGGCTGCCGGAAGTCGGCCGCCGTTGGTATTTAGAATTACTGGCGAACCCGCAACTGCCGATACGCCACAAAGAAAAACTGCTGGCGGAAATCGCCAATCTTGCACGCATACCCGTGGAAGATTGTTATCAAATCTTTAGCGCCAAACTATGGAAAGAAGCTGCCCAGCCCAAAGAAGCTTTTCTCAACATGATCGCTATATTCATGAAGCAGAAAAGTTGGCGAGGGGTAGGTAGCGAAATCAAATGTAGTTTCGCCTTAACCTTTGGCGGACTGCCTTTTGAATGGAAAAATGAGGATGAAGCCGAGAACATACGCCTAAAACTCTCTAAGTTTTTTCCTGATAGCGCCCTCAATTTTGCCAACTATTTCCCTTGGGACGTGGCTAATACCAAGTGGCGGAATTGGGCCATACAGCGGTTGCGTGAAGCAATATCCCGTTTATCAAACCAGCATATTGATGAATGGGATTACAGAAAAATCGAAATGCTGCCGGCCGATGTCAAAAAAATATTTACTGACAAACAGGTGGAGCTCGCCCGGTCCCGCGAAAACCGAGAAACAGCTAAACGAATTCGTGAATATAAGAAACGTGATCAAGCGAACGTCCAGGCAACGATCGAAAATTGCTTGGATCATGCGCAAAAACTCCGCGAATTCACAAATTCTCATCCCGATATTCATCATAAAAGATCCTGGCGGAAACTGTGGCTGGAAATAGGCCTTGAAGGCTTGTCTGACCGCCAATCATCTGTCCATAGGTTGCTATACTATCTGAAGACAGACAAACCATTGCCTAATTATAAGGTGTTTGGGGATATCTACGCAGAGGTCTATAATCACCTTCAAAAACAATTCAGCCAGGAGGAAATAGATTTCTTCGCCCGATTGCAGACAAACTTATTTAAAGTAGAAACTTACTTTAAAGGCCTGAGGGACCAGGAGACAGAACGCCAACGTAAAACTGAAGAACGAAAAGAGACTAAACAAAAGCAACAGCAAGACAAGCAGGCAGAACATGAACGGCTATTCCAATACTGGCAAAATCTGATTGAACAGCGCTGTCGTCAAATAGTGAATATATTCAACGGACTGTTTGATGCTGATATTTCGCCTGATGCTGTTTTAGCCGGCGAAGTGTCAGGATTTTTTGCTTCTATCCAGAGCAGCGGATCTTCTTACCCGTCACTAGGCCAGAGTCTCCGTCTCAGCCAAAGCCTTACTCTGCGACAATGTCTAAACCTGGATATACAGACCCATCTCACGCTGGAAGAGGGTGATGACGAAAAAGAATGGAAAGCGACTTATCGCAGCGCCAATTTTCTTGTCTGGCATGAACTCTGCCATCTCGTCGGGACATCCCTGGTTGATCCTTTAGTCCAGCAGGCGCTAGGCCATGCGCCAGATTACTCCAAGTCGATCGACGCCCAAGCGCGAGAAGTAGTAATCGATGCTTTAGCTATGCGTTTCGGTGAAATATTTTATGTCCATCCGAATAAAAAACGAGTGGTCGCCACGACTGCCCAGCGTCGGAATATAATGCTCAACTCTCACTTAGCAGCGGTCAGGCGTGTTATCCGCTGGTATAGCAAAAAAACGCGGGAAGAGGGCGATGATGTATTTTTAAGCCGCTTAGGATCAGAGCTGAATATACATCTGCTATCATTAAATAAAACAGAATTTAATTCCCTACGTGAATCTCTGAAAAGACTACATATCGACAAACCCACCTTTTCCTTTGATAAGCTTTATCAGTCGGCCCTGGAATGCGATCCGCAGACAGCGCCGATCCGTCAAGACCTGTCTGATCCTGATATTGAAGAGGATCAAAATCAGTTTAACGAACCTCATCTGAGACTGGTGGAGACAGGATAAATTCTATACAACAACGAACCCATGCTGAAATCAAGCATGGGTTTTTTAATACAACTTAATATCTCGACTAATTCTTAAAATAGGGATGGAAAATGCGGTAACCTCGCTTTTTCGCTAATTCCGACTTGATAAATTCGTCTCTTATTTCAATCCCTTTGGCGTTTAAAGGCGTCCGGCCGGCATTCGCCTGCTTATTGAACCAACGTACACCGAGGTCTCTCTTATAAAATGGGATTTTGAATATCCGCGCGTAAGTGGGGATCCGATATTCCAACATGCCGATCTCCTTATCTTTCACGGACAGCCACTTATTAAAAAATAGTCTGGGGAATACTTGCAAGATGAATAAGCTGCACCAGAGTTTCTTTTTATAATCATATTCCGTCTGTAAATAACGGACAAAATCTAAATAATTTTGCCTGCCCTTGCCTTCCGGTTTGGTCCAATGCCATTTCTTCTCTATATATTTATCCAATAAGCGGGTGCCGGAAATAAAGATCTCATTTTTCTTGAGTCCGGGAAATTGCTTCTTAATGTCGCCCAACACTACGGCATCCCACTGGATGACGATGACGCTGTCCCAGTCTTTTAGTCGGCGACCTTGGTTCTTATACCAATCCAGGATCATCAGATCGCCATTCAGCCATTTCCAACGAGCGGGTTTAGAAGAATAGGTGGAAACATAAAACTTATCTAAATACTTCCCTAGTTTAGCTTGATAAGATTTAGCCTGATTTTTATGCCCGCCAAAAAGGCCGAAGATTTTAAGATCGGGATTATATTTCCTGATAAGCCGCAACCGGTTCAGACAGATGGCTGGCTCCTTGTAAAACCAAAATAAGACGGCGAGTTTCATGCTCATATTATATAGTCTTTCTAAGCTCTATAAGATATTCACGCCCAATTTCTCTAGTTCCCTAGCTAAAGCGAATAATGGCAATCCCATGGCACCCATAAAGTCCCCTTCAACCTTTTTGATGATCACCGCGCCTAATCCCTGGATAGCGAAGGCGCCTGCCTTATCCAGCGGCTCACCGGAAGCGATATAATTATTTATTTCTCGCTTACTTAACTTTTTAATAAAAACTTTGGTTATATCGGTGATACTCTTCTTTTTTCGACGAGCGATATCGATTATAGTCAGACCGGTCAGGATATCTACTCTCTGGCCGCTCAGGCGCTCCAGCATTTTTCTGGCCTCAGCTTCGTCCTTCGGCTTACCTAGCAAATGATCACCGAAAACGACAAAAGTGTCAGCACCGATGACTATTCCGCTCTTATGTTTCTTGGCGACAGCCATCGCTTTACCACGAGATAGAGTTTTGACTAATTTTGTGGGCGGCATCTTCAAAGTCATATCCTCCTCGTAGTCAGAAGCTTCTATGGTGAAGGGTATTCTTAACCTTCCGAACAGCTCTTTCCGCCGCGGTGATGTGGAGGCTAAGATTATTTTTTTATGCTTTAATTTTTTCATATTTTTTAATTTACCTCCTCTTTCTTCGCCCCCGCCCAAGATAAATTATAGGCCTGGCGCATCGCTTCGGCAATCGCCTTGCTTTCTATGATGACCGACATCTCTTCGGCGTAATTCAGGAAAGCCACTTTATCGTTATAGATATTGACCTCGATGCCCGGCCAGAATTTTTCTTTCGGGACGATCACGGTTTCGGATAATTCCGACTGGTCATAGCCTTTATGCTTGCTGTGCCAGCGCGAACCGCTGCCGGCGATGCGCTTAGCGCGGATGCCGAGCGCCATGCGCTTAGAGATATAGACGGGATCGACGGTCGGATAATCAAAATAGGCGTCAGTATTCCATTCTAAGATTTCTTTAGGCTTTTCGCGCAAGGTATCGTCATAGATATTCTGGATAGCGCCCTTGCCTTCATAAAACATAATCCGCGGCTTAGTTTCGCCGCCGTTATACAAGGCTTCCATCTCAGGAAGCTTTTTTTCTATTTCCTGGCGCAAGTCGTTGACAATGGACAGGAGCTTGTCCGGCGGTTCAGCCTTATAGCGCGTCTTATTCCTGACCTGCGACTTCCCGATGACGCCTCTCTCTACTAAATAATCCAAGACGGAATAGGTCGTCGTCCGCTGCAGATTGGCTTTCTGGGCGATATTCTGGGCGGAATCAAGGCCGGACTCTAAGGCGGCCAGATAGACTTTGGCCTCGTTCTGGGAAAAGCCGATGCGTTGTAGGAGCTGTTCTTTGGTCATCTGGGCTTAAATATATTAAAAGTGACGAAATATCTTCAGTCATTATATCACTTATTTTTGGCTTTGTAAAGATAAATTATGGCTATACCTATATCTTGCTCGTCAAAATGACGAATAATTTTGACATAAATCTGGATTTATTGCAAAATTAACGGAAAATCAAAAATCGTCCATTAACAATCAATATAAATCAAGGAGAAAGTCATGAAAAATATGACCGTTAAGATTATCCCAGAAGGGGTCATTTATGAGAACCAGAAGGAAAAACGGCTAACGATCATGCTGCTTGTTCCCTTCTATAGCTTTTACGAGAAATATGAAACCCGGCGGGCCGGCTGCCCGCTGGGCCTGGAATTCCTGGCGGCTGAATTAGTCGCCAAGGGTTTTAATCTGATCTTCATCGATGCTTGTCTCTCCAACTATAATCAGCTCACGCCGCAAAATGACGGCACTATCCGCTACGGCCTAACTGATATCCAATTAAAAGAAGTCTTAAAACAATTTAAACCGGATCTGGTCGGGATCACTAACCTCTTCAGTAACCAAGCAGGCAATGTCCTGGCGACAGCGCGGCTAGTGCGGGAAAGCTATCCGGACGCGCTGATCGTGGAGGGCGGCGGCCATGCCACCGGCGCCGCCGAAGAAGTTCTATCGGACGGACCAGTAGATATCGTCGTCCGCGGCGAAGGCATGATCACTTTCACAAAGCTCTGCGAGGCGCTGGAGAATGATGTTAGCTATGAGTCCGTAGCCGGAATAGACTATCGCAATAAAACAGGCGCAATCAGACATAATCCTAACCCCGATTTCCTAGAAAATCTTGATGAGCTGGCACCGCGCTTACTGGAGATACCCTTGCATCCGATATATGACACGCCTGAACATACGGGCGGCAGCCGGAAGACGCGGCAAGGACGGCATATTTATATGATGACGAGCTTCGGCTGCGCTTTCCACTGCAGCTTCTGTTTATCTGACCTTATGACCGGACCCCGGACCCGTTTTTTCAGCTTAGAGTATATTAGAAGAGAATTGATACGCTTTAAGCAGGCCGGCGTGACGGAAGTGATCATAGAAGACGACCAATTCCTAGCCGATATCAGGCGGGCGCTCGCGATTGCGGACTTATTCAAGAAACTTCGGCTCTATTGGTTCGAAGAAGGCGGTATCAGCCTGTTCAAGCTGATGAAGACCGGCACAAATCTTAATTACCGGGATATGATCAATAGACTGGCGGAATCTTATTGCTATCGTTTCTACCTGGCGATTGAATCAGCCAACCCACAGTCGCTAAGCCGTTCGCAAAAACCGGCCATCAACGCGGATACAGATTATGCCGCGGAAATAGTGGCTTATATCAAAGAGAAAGGCATAGAAGCGGTCGGCGGCTTCATGATCGGCTTCAAGACTGATGGTTATGAGGAAAGCTTAGAAGATATTGAGCGGACTATCACTTACGCTAAGCGCCTAAAGAAAGCGGGCCTAGCTTATGTGATGCTGTTCATCTATACGGCTTTACCCGGGACAGCGGTATTTTCTTCTCTGAAACGATTCTTATCCGGTTATTCCAGCCACGAAAGGGCGGCTTTCCCGGTAGCTGGGTTAACGGCCGAAGAATTGACCGAAAAAAGATTAATCTGGCTGGGAGAAATCAATGGGGAGAGCCAAGAGCTGGCGAAGGAGAAGAGGAACTGGGGGCTGTAGTTATTTATTGACATATAGGGATGGGTAAGGTGGCTATTTACAATTATAATAATTAATGATATTTTATTATGTTATTCATTAAATAAAATAATTGTATTTTTAACAACCAAAATCGGAGGGAATAATGAGCATACATATTAATGCTCAACCTGGACAAATCGCTAAGACGGTATTATTACCTGGTGACCCGTTGCGAGCAAAGTATATTGCTGACAATTTCTTAACCAACGTGATCCAATATAACTCAGTCCGTGGCATGCTGGGATTTACGGGAACTACTAAAACTGGAAAAATAATATCTGCACAAGGATCTGGTATGGGTATGCCAACTCTCAGCGTTTATACGCACGAATTGATTGAATACGGCGCAGAGCAGATAATAAGGCTTGGCAGCTGCGGTTCTTTACAAAAAGAAATTAAATGCCGGGATATAATTATTGCTATGGGCGCCTGCTAGGATTCGGCTCTAAACAAAAAACGTTTCGGAAATATGAATTTCTCGCCTATCGCTTCTTGGCCATTACTATTAAAGGCTTACGAAGCAGCCAAAAGACTGGGGATCCACGTCAATATCGGAAATATATTCTGTTCGGACGAATTCTATGACGATAGTGAATCTTGGAAGATATTTTCTAAATACGGCGTCCTGGGGATTGAAATGGAGGCGGCAGCTCTCTATACTTTAGGAGCGGCGGCCGGCATCCAAACCCTGACAATAGACACTGTTAGCGATAATCTGGTTACCAAAGAACTCCTTAGTGCGACAGATCGTGAAACAACTTTTCACGAAATGGTCCAAATCGCGCTTGAGTTGTAAAGATCGAATTTTTTACGAGCGAGGATAGATTAATTTCTATCCTTTTTATTTTAATTTGGTCATTATACAAACCAGGCTAACGCTATTTTATAACAAAAAAGCCCTTTCGGACTGTTACTATTTTGTGAGCTCCTTTCGTAGGTTGGTTATAAATTTTAGGGAATAAAAACCCCCGTGTTTTCACGGGGGATAAGAAAGTGATTAAAAGTGATAAAAAAAATAATTTTCTAAAATTCTATCTGACGATAGCCATATTGGTTAACGACTCTGGTCGCCCAAATATTGTCGGCCGACGTTAAAATGAGAGTTGACCTGACTTGGCTCGGATTTAAGAACGATTTAAAACGATTTATATTGATAACCATTTTATTATCATCGGAAACCGTTTTAAAAATACTATAGGCTGGCGGGGTTGACATCAGAATCCCTTCCTTTGTCCAGGGGCGATCCTGATATATCTCGAACAGCCGCAAAGCTGTTTCGCTTTGATCATGTTTCTTGCGGGCGAATCTAAGATATGGTAGCCAATGTATCCACTCCGTAATTTTTTCTCCGTTTGCCAAAACGAATCCGATTTTTTCATCCTGAAGATCCGATAAATACAGAACGCGACTAGGACCGCCAGGAAGATTATAATGTAAATTTTTTACCATGTCTTCTTCGGTCATAAACTGGCTATCAATGAAATTCTCCTTATAACCGCTTTTACCCATAAAAGTGACAAATTTTGTCATATAGTCATTGGAGTCTATATTATTGAAGAACATCTGCTCCCCTTTGGTTAAAATCAAATCCAAATTAACCGCTGTTTGATTTTCCCCAATAGTCAGAGAATAGCATCCAGCGCTACAGGCGAGAAATAATTTTCTTGTCACATAATTAATAATGACTGAAAATATTGGTATGCCTCGACGGACACAGGTAATTGCCGACGTGCCGCCGGTTATATCTAGGGGCTGGCCAAAATTTTTTCCCCATGATTCTTTAAACTCAGGGCTCTCCATAGCCTTAGAGACGATTTGTTTTTTATCGGCAATCGCTTCTAAGGATTTTTTGATCTGGCTCGACCGATCAGTCGGGTCAGAAATGAAAACTGTCCTAAAATAATTTTGATCATCAGAATTAGAGATATGAATAATCTCTTTGAAGCCAGTTTCTTCCGTGATTACTATCGATTGTTCGTCATACTCTTGTAGAGTCTTAATAATAGTAATCTCTGGTATAGCATCCATCCCCAGCGTATCACTCTTGCCATATTTAGAAATCGGCCTTAAAGCCGACTCAACGGTTGAACGCCAAAAATCATAAGCTGCGTTAAGAATGGCGGTCAAAACCGCTTCACAATGTGATTTTTCGATTCCCTGCATGGTAATCCTCCTTTCGTTGTTAAAGAAATATAATAGTTAAATTTAGCACTGCTGACAGGCTATGTCAATAAACAAAAAACAGCCCTTTCGGACTGTCTTCTGTAGTGAGCGGGTAACGGGAATCGAAGAGGCCGATGAACGAAACCAAATTCCCTTAATTTCTTTAGTTTATTTAATATAAGAGAAAAAACTTGATTCTTAAATTTATTATGGTTAATTAAATTTATTGATTTTAATTATCCCATGGGCAACCCGCGGTCAACCGCGAGCAATATAGAAAGGGTAATTAATATTTCGGATTAAGAAGGGTGGTAAAGCTAGGTTCCCAATCTATTTGGATCCTTTATCCAATTACTAATCTTATTGATAAAATTCCAAACATCATCATCGGTCGGCCTAAGATAGCCTGGCTCTGATTCCGATTGCCCAATTTTTTGGAACATTTCTCTTAGCCATCTAGGGCCATGGCCACTCACACCTAGGTTCCCCAACCAACCTTCGACTTCACCTTCTGACACAATAAATAATCCATACTCCGAAAGTTTTTTAAGCAGTTTTTCTGCACGTAAACGATCGGAATCATTAAGCATCGCCAGTCCCTTTTTAATTGGACGTTTAGAGCCTTTCGATACGGGGAGCCCTCTATACACTCCAGCTAGATACACTCTCTCCTTTTCTAAACTAGATCTTAGGTCTGTCGGTATCTGACACGCTTTTATCAGATTAGTCCAATTGTCTCCTGAAAGCTCTAGATAATCGAGATCAATTATGGCAACAGCCGGGATTCCTACTTTTCTTAGCGGCTTAATTAATTGGTGAATAGTGTCCTTCCCTACTGCGTTAAGAAAAAGAGTGTCTTTGGCCCCCATATCTTCTGCTAATAGACGTGTATTAATCTCCTCATAAAATGCTCTATCGGTATCAGCCTCAGTTACAATCACACCTTTATGAAATAGTGATTTCAAGACGCCGGTCGATCTTAGGAGTGGGTTACTAGACATCTCCTCTAGATCATCTGGGGATAGGCTGCGTGCAGTTGCTATACCATTTTCATATGTAAGTCGGACAACCGAAGTATTTTTTATTACCTCCAGACAACCCAATAAAAATTCTGAACTATGCGTAGATACCACTAGAGATGCATTTCTATTGTATGTTATTCTTGCTAAGCTCTTGCCTAATCGCTTTGCTAGCGGCGGATGTAAAAAAGCTTCTGGTTCGTCAATTAACAATATTTTGTGAGGCAGGCTTAATACTGCCGATACTAAACCTACAAAGGCCTGAACGCCATCACTCAGATCATTAATTAATTTCGATTCGGAATGGAATTTTCTAGATTTATCATCGAGGCCTTGTTCCTCTTGATTATCCGCTGGCTTCCGAGCACTCATTCGTATTCTAAAGAAATTCATGCCGGTCGGATCAATTACAAAATGCAAACCGAATGCCTCTTCAGCTAGTAATCTTACTTGTTCACGAGCCTCATCGTCCCTAAACAATGCCCATAAATGATTTTGTGGTGACAACTGCAGATCCCCGGTAGGCTTTGGATCGGCCAAAGAAAATCGAGTTCGGCCATCTAATCTAATTGTATACGAGCCTATAAGCCACTCTCTAATTACTGCTGAACCAGACGGCGAAGTAAGAAGTTGGGAAATATTTGAAATTTGTATTTGAAATGAGCGGACCGGCTGATCTGCGCGAAAAGTATGTTGTCCTATCCACATAATATCATCCTTGAGTCCTTGATTCTTAGGAGGTGGCGTTTCAAAAAACTTTAGCATGCTCTTCATTTCCTCTGCGTCAGTTGGTAAATCAACACTAAGTTCTTTAATTAAAAATCTTTTTTCGTCTTTACCAAAACACCAATTTTCTATTTCTCTCAATGCTAAACTTTTTCCAGAGTTATTTGGCCCAACAAAAATAACTGCTGTGCCAGGTCGAATTTCTAGACCTTCAAGATTATTTTCTGGACGTTCTCCTGCGAAAAAATTAAGTTTCGTCAATTTTAGACTTGCTGACATAATTGTTGCTTATAACATTTCTTCTAAAACAAACGCTTGTTACTCATGGTATCTTTACTGAGTCACCCTCCTTAACTTCGATGGTCTTAATTTCTCCAAAAATAGAATATTCTATAATTGCTCTCTTCGCTGAACCCTTAGATGGATCCCCTTTAATATCATTATCTATTTTAAGTTCAAGTGATTCATTACTAATTTTTTTTCGTAACTCCTCGGAAATATCAAATTCGGCGCCATCGATTCCATATAGAGCTTTTATAATATTTAGTTTTTTATCTCCCGCTACTTCTGATCTTCTAATTTCTTGCTCAATTTCACTCATATCCTTTATCACCGAAGCCTTGCCATCGCTATTGGATGAGTTAAAAGTATGTGCGACAAAGGCACAGAGAACCATCAAAATTAGGCTTCCAATAATTGCTGATATAAAATATTCTTCATATTTCAAATCCGATGTCGAAACAGCGATCGCTAATGTTGCAGCCATTGTTAACATTGACCAGCCGGCATTTTCCCAATTACCACTTCTAAAATTAATATTTTCTATATTCTTCTTAATTCTATTCCAATCTTTATAGTCTACCGGTAAGAATTTTCTACCTGGTGGCAAATCGATTTGTGTTTCTTCCGAAATTTTAATATTTTTTTCTTCAGACATTTTATTTTTTGATTAGTCCCAATAAAAGAGCGCTAAAATAATGGGTGTGGCCACATGATTTGCAGGCTACCGCAATAACCGGATATATACTGCTACTAGCACCTCCTATGATTAGCCCTCCGCCTGAAAACTCTCTCAATTCAAATACTGTGTCATTTAATATCCATTCACTAGCGGAACAAATTGGACATGAGCTATTAAAAAAACTCGACAATTTGTTGATCACTTCACTTTTTTGTTTTTCTTCTATTTTCATAGTTAATTAAATTACTATTATCTCAGTATTAATAATTATACCATAAATCTTAAATTCACATTAAAATTATCTTTTATACTTATTAATATCTCCAAACTCCTAGTTTTATCAGTGACATGCGTGTTAATCTGTAAGCAATAATATATATCAATAAATATATAATCTCAAAATAAGAATTAAATATTATCCCCCAACCAAATATCGCGATAAAAATACCAATGATACCAAGAAAAAATATATTATAGACAACGCTCCCAATCCCTTTTTCTTCAAATTTAATTATAAAAAATAACAAGATAAAAGATATCACGTAGAGCTTTGAAGTTGACCATAATCTACCAACTTCTTGCCCGACGGCAGTTGCTGCTAATTTTATAGCCTCATCCTGACCGGCTTGAATTTGTTTCCAAATATTGGCTGGGTCTAACACTCGCGCTAAATCTTTATCTGGCATAAAATATTAATTTTTATATTGTCTTAAATTTTATACAGTTAAATTACATGAACGTCATTGCTGCCATGCGTCTTCTTTTTCAACTCTAGATATTCCGTATGACCCAACCGAAGCAGTTGGTCTATTATATCATCAACATCGGCCTTCACTTCTTCATCTTTTACATCTATTAGGTGGGTTACAATTTTTTTAACGTCCCCTCGATCATATCCTACTGGACCATATGCACCGTGTCGGGACTTCACAAAAGCCAACAAGGCTTTTGCAACAAGCTTTGAGTGTATGTCAACCAATTCTCCTAAGGTTTTAAGCACATGAAAATCAGCGTCTATAAACCCATTAGTTTTAACCAATGTATCAATAAGCATTTTTAACATCCATTCGTTATCAAAAACATTAGCCTTTATCCACCAACCAAAATTTTCTAATTCCTTAATAGAGCTACTTTGTTCTAACCTCCACTCCCAAAACTTTTTTAACCTCTTCATGTCGGGCTTATCTTTTTTCTTTTGCCCCTCCATGATATATGATCGGCCCGCAAAACTTACCGCCTCACCTTTTAATTCATCATTTAATTTTAGGAACAAGTCCTGGAATAATTGATCTTTAAGTTCAATAATCTTATATACATATGCTATCATCATGTGGGCGACCAATCTTTCATTTGAATCTAAACGCGATCTTTTTTCGGGTAACTTCTGAGGAAGTTCACTTATAGCTTTTTTATACTGCTCTTCTAGCCCCTTGAAGACTTCGTCAAAAATCCCATTTAGCAAATAAGTATCCCACGCCGCGTGCCTTCGTTCTTTTTCATTGAGAGGAAAAATAATATTAATTTTGTCTTGAATCCACTCTTTATCATATAAGTATAGCCATGGGAAAAACCTCCCATAAACTGAGAAGATAACATTACCTGGCTCGACATCTTTACTTAAATGGTTTTCTAAAACAATTTTAGCTTCATTGACAATTCTGGATAATTTGTTTTCTTTAAGTTTTAAGTTCCTATCAGTCCAAAATATATAGGCGAACAAGGCATTAAAAGCAACGCCTCGCGCAGTATTTATCGATAGGCTAAATAAATCCATATTTTCTCCGCCATATTCTTTTTCATACTCCAGTGTGGGCTCCTTATTCTCACAAATATAAGATATTATCTCCCACACCCTCTCTCTGTCTTCCAGTTGAATAGCATCGGTGTTCAATCCATCTTCAATTAAGGCCGCGGCATATTGAAAGACAGGGTCCCAATCTAAATTAAATCCGTCTTCGGTAAAATCTACATTAAGCAATTTACCCTCTTTGGATTTTAGGACTAAACTATGAATTAATTTTATAACCTCTTCCCAATTTATTTTTTTTGTCTTATCTTTTACAGCCTCTCTCAACCCCATAAAATATTCATGTATATAAACCGGCCATATATCAGGGTTAATAAATTTCTGGGCATTTGCAGAAAAATATTCTGGTTTCTTTACTATTAACTTTGAAAATTCTCTAGCCAGGCCTAATCTCGAATCATCATGCCTATCGCCTTTTGGCACCCAGCTTATAAAAAATTCAACTAACTCGTCTATCGTCATCTGCTCAAGCTCCTGCTCTTTTTTTGGCGTTGTCGGGCCGACCCATGAAGTAACACTAAATCCTTTATGAAGAACTTCGGGTTCTTTATCGCCATTAAGAAGATCTTTATATCTCTTTCTATTGTTTGCGTCTAAATGCTTGCTGACAAGGGCATATTTGCCTATTTTCCACCTTCTTATGTAATCTTTGTCATTCTCATCCTTTGGGCCACTTTCAACTAATTCGAAATACTTCTTTTTGAAAGGCTCGTCTATAACATTAAAATTCTCTGAGACCAAATAATCATACTCTTCATTTAATTCATAGATATCAAATTTTTCAATTATCGTCCATTGGATTTTATCCTTAAAAACCGAGGAGAATTTTCTATATAAAAATATCTTAATCATCTGGAAGGCGTAATAATTTTTTTCTGTTCCTAACAATTTTTCAGACTCTCGGACTAATTCATCACTCGCCAATTCTTTTTTTGTTAAAAATTCAAAATATTTTACTAATAATTTTTTTATATGGATTATCAGTATTTCGCATACATCCGCAGCATTCAACCTAGCGTTTTCATGAATAAAGTGAAACCAAATATACGAGGAGTCTTTACTGTTATTACCACTAAGTTCTCCGTATAATAATTCCGAGGCACGCCTTAATTTATTTATTATAAGAGCTAAAAAAGGTGATAATTTTTCTGCTGGAATACTATGAATGATTTCTACTATTTCTTGATAATAATATTTATCAATATCAGCAGTTATATCTCTTAAACTTATGCTGTTCGCTTTCTCCAATTTTACGTCCAGGAGGTCATCCATTAACTTCAGGATACTATCAAATTCTTTATCTATAAGATACTTTTTCAAAAGTTTCACCATATCTGAGGGCCAAAAATCACTTTCACGGCCCTTGCCTTTAGACCATCGCCCTTTAATAATTATATCTACTAACTCAGTCGCGATCTTGCTTGGCATATTAAGAGTGGCTTCGATAAAATAATTTCGATAATATCTATTTTCGCTTATGATAGTATATTTACTCTCATAATTTTTTATAATCTCCATTACTTCCTCCGGAACTTCACAAGCAACCTTTACTAAATATTCGCCGCTCATCTGCAGAGGGAATAGAAAACCATTATTAAAAACAAATTCCAGCCATTTCGCATCTATATTATTATAAAAATATCGAACTGCTGATAGATTTCTAGTAATCAAACGGCGAATATCTTCGGATTTTGCTTTTGCTGGCCCCATCTTCACTTCTTCATCAATCAACCCATATATGCTAGCCTGGTGGGCAAAAGCATATTTCATTAGAAATTCCTCATATTCTGAAACCAAACTTAGATAGGCATCAGGACTTATATCAATTTTATGATGCGCGATCTCAACAAATTTTCTGTGAAATCTATTCCATTCATCATAAATTGTCTCTCTTGTTAAATCTTTCAAGTCTGTAACTCCGCCCGTGGGGTCGTTATAGTTTCCCAAAGAAGTCGGAAACGCATCTTCTCTTTTTGCTTGTTGATCAGATAAGAGAGTTTTTGCTTCATTAGCCATTATCATAAATATCTCCCTAAAAGAGTGAGCCGATTGAGCTATCCAATCCGTGCTTTTCTTTTCAGAAATAATATATAAAGCGCCACTATATATATTCACAAATTTACTATTAAATTTAGATAATTTTTTTAGTAATTCTTTTTGCCTAATAGTCAATTCACCCTTACTAGTCTGCGTAAAGTTGTCCCTTGCTGACTCCTTATATTTTTCTAAGTTCAGTTCTGGGCATTCTTTATAAGCTTTATCTGTTATACGTATTGCCCTAGCTTTATTTTTTTCACGCTCAATATATCCGGTTTCCTCTAATTTATTAAGTAACCGAGTAATAGAAATATCTGATTTAGTCCCTAATTCAACCCCTAGTTCTTTATAAGTTGGGCTAACGCCCGACTGATCAATTATTTTTTGGATTGAATATAATGCGCTTCTTTGTTTTTTTGTTAAAGTTTGATTATTTGACATATTTATTGAAATATTATAATTATAGTTTATGTATGTAAATATACATACATTATAAATCAGCTTAATTTTTATGTCAACAAAAAAGCGGGTCATCGGCCCGCATTTAAGAAAAGTCTAGTGTTTTTGCAAAATTTGCAAAAACCGTATTAAGAAATTATATTAATATCCCTGATAAAAGCTAAACAAAAAATACCAAACAAAAATAACCCAAAAAATAATATCGCCAATTACTAGCACTAGTATCTTAAAACGTTCCCTTGGCGTTTTATATTGAGCAAAATTGCTCAAAGTATAATTTTTAGTGCTCTCCACTCTTAAAATTTGATAACCCCTACCAGCTTCTTCTTTTGTTTTATCAATTATCATATTTTTTTCCATATTTTCTTAAATATCAACAAAACTAACAACAAAAAAATTACAAATAGTGACCCGGCAAAAAATAGAATAATTAATGTCGAGGTATTAAAGTTTTGACTAACATCAACATGCCCTCTTAAATAAGCGAGCTCTGTTCGTAATTGTTGCAACTCTGCGCTATTATCAACCCTCGCTTCTGTATTAGTAGCCTCTACGACCACGGCCGTCTGTTTCTTTAGATAAAAAGATTGTTTACAAAGTTCAAACGCTTGCCTGTCATTATAAACTTGGCACCCGCTTTCTGGATCTTTATAGGTTTGCATTTCCCTAATTTCAGGGCTAAGAAACGACGCATTAAATGTTGCCATATTTTTATTATTAAAGGCCGACATGGGAAACAAAAAAGGTCCCCCGTCAGCGGCTTTCGCCCAACACCCTTTCGGGTATTGACCACGAACATGATACCGATCAGGAGACCGTCTTTATGTTCGTGGTTTTCAAGCCATGCCCGCCAAACAGCGAGTTTAGGCTAATTCAGTTGTATAAAGTAATAATATCAAGCTATCTGGCACTTATCAAGACTTCTATCACTGTTATTCGCCAGGATCGCTCTAAGCGCCCAAAACCACCCAAATTACCCTAATTACAGAGGGAGAAGTCTGTTGTTACTAAGTTTCGCTTTCCCAGACCCCCACTACCTCTTTCCCTAATAGCGTTTTCTATAGACAGGGTTATAAAGCAGAGCGTTAGACTACCCGTCCCACTCTTTCACCCGCGCCCCACGCGTCCTACACACACCATAACGAACAATGTATCCCCTTCGGGGATAACAATATACGAACAATGATGTGGCACTTCGTGCCACGAATAACAGTAGCGTGGTGCTTCGCACCACAAGGGTGCGGGCGCACCGATGATACGATGCTCATCGTGCTGAACAAGGTGAGCTTATTGTCTATATACTCTTATGCTCTTTACTTAATAACGAACGACAATTTGAAAATGGGAACAGGAGGATTTTACGGAGCTTAATGGCGGTATTTATTGTTTGTGTGTATCGTGCCAAAAATGACTTCGCCATAAACAATTTAATCTGTGAAACAGTATATATATAATGAATAGCCCAATTCGACTTGTTGACACGTCATCACACGACAACAATATTGAGAACAAATTACACCCTTCTAAGCACTTTAATGCCAATCTATTTGGGGGTATAATAAACTCATGGATAACATAATTAAAGTAATAGACCGGCTTCTCTTCGCCAAGGCGAATCAAGCCATTCAATACCAAATAATAAAGGGGAAACGTGTTGACACTGGCCACAAATTCCCCACATCTATTTCGATATCCGAACTCCTGACTACGGAGCTATACAGGCAAGACATTAGAGCTGCTTTACTAAAACTAGAGGAGCTTGGTTATATTAGCAATATTATAGTTCTAGGCAACCGCGATCTCCCTTGGCAACGTGTTGTATTAGCGTCAAGAAATAATTATAGATTCCAGTTAAAAATAGACGAGAAAAAGCTAAAATTCTATAAAAATTCAAAAATAAGAGAAAATGCTGACTGGCGTTTTAGTATAGTTATATCTGATAACGGCAGTATTTATAGAAGCGACGACCGCAATCTAATCTATGTAATAAAAAAATCAAAATCTGGCAAACCCGAAAGATTACAGATAACACAGAGGCTACAAGGGAAAGACACCATAAAGAGCTACAAGGCTCTCGGCAACAATGCACAATTACTAAGCAAAGAGATAAGCGTAATTAATAAATCATTCAGGAAAAAATTGGATTTGAATAGTAATCTGATCATTCGCGACAAAAAAGGTGGCTATAAATTAAACTGGGATGATTATGAAATAAAATTCGAAAAATTTTAGTATACCTGAAACCTGTGGAAAAAATTGAGATAATGGCCTATTCTAGGGCCATTATTTTTTTATTCAAGTCAATTACGGATACGCCCAAATTTTTATAGACTATTTATGGGCGATAACGCCGATCCCAATACCGAATATAAATACAACTTAATAAACAACAAGTATGCGTGGTGTTATAAGCAGTGCGCAAGGGATATAAGTGTTTATTCGGGATGGAGGAGGCCGTAGGAGCCCAATATTATAATATATGGCTATATATAACAAAACTACTATGGACAGGAAAACCAAGCTTGAGCTTAAACAAAAAGTTTATGTGACAGATGAAACCCATAATATTCTAAGGGAACAAAAAAGAAAACAAGAAAAATCTATGGCTCGTATAGTAAACGACCTAATAATGGAGAAATACGGCAAACCATACGGCAAACCATATTAACTAAACTCTTAAAAAATGTTAGAGTAATATAGCCTATCTGCCTTCGCGGCAGCTCTATATTGCTCTTTAACAAATTAATGGAAAACGACTTAAATACAATTAAACTGTTTAGGGTCGATGATGTGGCTAAGATATTGAATATATCAAAACCTACCGTCTACCGACTCGCTGAAAGCAGAGTCTTACCATTCTACCACGTCGGCGGAAGTATTAGATTCAATCAAATTGATATACTGGCTTATTTGGAAAAAAATTGTATTAAGTCAACCAAATAAATATGAGTGCAAGAAAAATAAAAAATTCTTGGTGGGCCGATTTCAGATTCAATGGATTAAGGTATCGGAAAAGAAGCCCTGAAAACTCTAGAGCTGGGGCCAAGACTTATGAGGCAACCTGCCGCAGTAAATTAGCTAAGGGGGAACCAATAATAACCTTGCAAGAGGCGCCGAAAGAAACTATCACTTTCAAAGAATTCTCTAAAACCTGGTTAAATGTTTACGTAAAGAATAACAATCGACTTTCTGAACAACAGCATAAAGAGGGTTGTTTACGACTTTATCTTGTTCCTTATTTCGGTAAATATCCTTTAGACCAGATCGGCAATCTAGATATAGAAAACTTCAAGGCGAAAATAATGAAGACTAAATTATCTCCTGATTCTATTAATCATTTTCTATCAGCTTTAAGCACTTGCCTGAAAACAGCCGTGGATTTGGATATAATAAAAAACATTCCACGAATTAAGAGGCTAAGAGTCACACCGAACAAGTTTGATTATCTAACAGAAGAAGAAGCGGAGCAAATACTGGCTCAAACGGAAGGGCAAATAAAGGAAATGATTTTCTTTTGTCTTAAGACTGGTGTGCGTTTCGGCGAGCTGATTGCTTTAGACTGGAATGATATTGATTTCCAAGAAAAACAGATAACCATTAGGCGATCCATTGTTCGAGGGATAATGGGTAGCACTAAAAGTAATAAGATCAGATATATTCCTTTAATCGGTTCAGTTTCAGACATGCTAATCAAACGAGTAAAAAGTCACGGCTTTGTCTTTATGAGGAATAAGACTCATTTCACTCAGCACTACAGCTGCAAAAAACTCTATCAAGCCTGCAGAAAGGCTGAGCTACGCAAAATTGGCTGGCATAAACTCCGGCATACCTTTGCCTCCCATCTGGCCCAAAATGGGGTCTCCATACAAGCGATCAAAGAGCTCCTGGGGCACTCCAGCATAACCACCACGATGCGTTACTCCCATCTTAGCCCTTCCGCTTTAAGAGCGGCTATGAGTGTCTTAGAGCCAAGTGGTGCCAGGCAAATAGATCTTGGGCAACCAGTGGGCAACTTCAATTCTGGACCAACAGATATAATGACGGATTTGGTTCCGGTTAATGTTAATATTCCTGCTAATACTAAACAAAAACAGGCATCTCTGCCTGTCTCTGTTTAGTGAGCGGGTAACGGGAATCGAACCCGTCTCTCGACCTTGGCAAGGTCGCATAATAGCCACTATACGATACCCGCAATATTTTTTGTCACTGGTGCCGCGGGCGGGAATCGAACCCGCACTGTATCGCTACAACTGGATTTTAAGTCCAGCGCGTCTACCAGTTCCGCCACCGCGGCGCTTTGTTGATGTGGAGATGATGGGAGTTGAACCCATGTCCAGTCGGGTTGTCTAAATACATTTACAAGATTAGGCCGATTTCAGTTTTTTAACTTTAATCATCAAAACCGGACGAAAAGCGGTTAAAGCGATCTTTCTATTGGTTCGATAATTTCCGGAAAGAGCAGAAAGTACCTATCCTCATGTTAATGACACCGGATTAACGATTATGAAGACTCACCGTTTCCGATGGTTATAGCCTTATTAATTAGGCCATAACTGGAGCATAGCTCGGAGTTAACCAAGTAAATGCTCTTGCCGTTTTGGCATTTGTGTTTTTTCAGCCAGTTTAGCGTGATAACTGAGCACGTCCTGAATATTTAGACAGAATCCAGCTGTCGATTCCTTGCATCCCCTAACGTCTTTTTGTCAAAGACCGTAAAGTCCTTTCTACTTCCCGTTTTTTGATGGTTTCGCGCTTGTCGTATTTCTTCTTGCCGCGCGCGACCGCGAACTCCAATTTCAGAAAACTATGATTAGTATATATTCGCAAAGGTATCAGTGTCAAGCCCTCGGTTTGCTGCCTGCCGACCAGGCGTTTGATCTCTTCCCGCCTGAGTAAAAGCTTGCGTTCCCGGCGCTGATTATAGTCCGGAAGCGGTCCGGCCTGCTTATAGGGGCTGATCTGGCAGCCGATGAGGAAAAGCTCGGGATGGCCGTCACGCGTGCGCAGGCTGATGAAGCTGCCCTTGAGGCTCAGCTGGCCGGCACGGGCGGCTTTAACCTCGTGGCCATATAAAACCAAACCGGCCTCGTATTTTTCTAAGAGTTCGTAATCAAAATTAGCTTTTTTGTTCTGCGCCAATGGGGGCATAGTTCCAGTCTTTTAATTTGGCGATTACTTTCTCGTTAGTTAAAGCGTTTTCCAGATAATGATGGTAGCCGTGCTCGCCGATCATCTTCAGGACTTCCTGGTTATTGGCATACTGTTTCTTGAGCTCATCGATCTTCTTATGGATCTCTTCGTGTTCGACCGCGATCTTCTCGACTAAAGCGAGCTCGCGGATGACGAGCGCGGATTTGACGCGCTTGATGGCGTTCGGAGTGAGCTCGAGCATCAAGCTGCCGCGATCTTTCTTGATATGCTGGAGATAATCTTCAAATTTACCGCCCTGCTTTGTGACGCTCGCTTCGATTTCAGCGATCATATTCTTAACTTCGCTGTCTATCAAGATTTCCGGCAAATCGCTGAATTTCGTATCATCGATTATTTTCGTGAGCATTTCCGACTCGTTGCGTATGTCTACTTGACGCTTCTTTTCAGCCAACAAACTCTCCTTAATATTCTTCTTGAGCTCCGCCAAATCCTTGAGCTGGAAGAAGCCCGCGAATTCGTCATTCAAGGCTGGCAGCTCGCGCGCGTAGACGTCTTTGATCTTGACTTCAAATTCTACTAATTTCCCGGCTAGATTCTTCTGATGATGGTCATCAGGGTACGGCAGATCAAATTTCCGGATATCGCCTTTCTTGGCGCCGATAAGTTTCTTATCAAAGCCAGGCACGAAATAATCTTTCCCGAGCATTATCGCCAGATCCTGGTGCTGGCCGTCTTCGAGCGGCACCTTGTCCAAGAATAGCTTGATATCGGCGACAACCTTGTCGCCTTCTCCTATCTCCCGATCTACGATCTTTTCCTGGGCGCGCATCTCGCGCAATTCGGCTAATGATTTCTCCACTTCCTGATCGCTGACTATAGCTTCGACTACCTTTAGATTTAAATCTTTATATTTCCCCAGGGCGACCGTCGGCAAGAGCGACAGGACGACCTTATATTCCAAGGGGTTATTGGGCGCTAATTTGGTGACGTTGACCTGCGGCTGGCCGATGGCCTGGCGATCCATAGTATTCTTCTCAATCGCTTCGTCGATCGTCTTATTTATCGCGAGATGCGCCGCTTCTTCCAGTATAGTCATCTCACCGATCTTGGCTTTGAGTATTTCTAGCGGCACTTTGCCGGGACGGAAACCTTCAATCTTCACTTCTTTAGAAACTTTTTCCGCCCCTTTGGCGATATAGGGCGCGAATTCCTCCGGGTTCAGCTCGATGGTCAATTCCCGTTGGGATTTTTCCAAATCTTTGGTAATAACTTGCATATATTATTAGTTAGGAAAGCGGGCTCGCGGCCCGCTTGGTGATTTCTCTTAATTGCCTTTATTATAGCATTTTTAACAGAAAAATCAAGGCTATTTAAACCTCTCCTACAAGAGCCGGAGGATCTTTTTCCGCCAAGCGAGCTGCTCTTTTATCGGATTTTCCATTTCCAGGGCGATGAGCTCCCCAAAGACAAATTTCGGTAGTTTCTCCAGATAGATGAAGTCCGTCCAGCGACGGGGATGATGAATACAGCTATTAGCCTTGGGGTCATAGCCGTTCAAGTGATTGCATCTGAATAGCCTTGACTGATGACGCCGCGTCCATTGATATTTAAATGCTTCTGAATTATAGGTCTCGCCCATCTTATAATGCGCCAAATCTACACAGAGACCGCCAATCCGGGCTAATCGGAATACAGGCATCGGTCTGGGCCGGCCGCCGAATTCCAAATATATTTTTTTTCTGATCATTGACCATTTAGACAGATGGCCGAACCCTTTGACATGCATATTATAGTAGCGGGGTCTAAAATGCTGTTCCAAAAAATCAACTTCTTTAGCGCTCATGTCATTGCGCAGATGGACAAAAGGCACTTCTTTAATCTGAGAATTTAGAAGCGCTTGATAGATCAGGCGGCGTTCGCGCGCACTAACCTGAGTTAAGAATAGCGCGATACGAGTTACCCGGTTTCGATCCGCTTCCTTGATCCGGCTAATTATATTTTTAGCGCCTAGCCCGGCGATACTGACCAAGACGTTTTTCTCAGTGTATTTCATAGGACTATTTTAGCCGAAAAAATAAAAAAGGGACAGCTGATATCTGTCTCTTTCTTATTTTTATTGGATATAATTTATAACAATAACCCCACGATGAGGAGCGCCACGATATTCAAGACTTTGATCATCGGATTGATGGCCGGGCCAGCCGTATCCTTATATGGGTCGCCGACCGTGTCGCCGGTCACCGCCGCCTTATGGGCGTCCGAACCTTTGCCGCCGAAGTTGCCGGCCTCGATATATTTCTTAGCATTATCCCAGGCGCCGCCGCCCGAAGTCATAGAAACCGCGACGAAGATGCCGGTGACGATCGAGCCGACAAGTAAGCCGGCTAAAGCTTCTAAGCCATGCCCCTGGCCCAAGAGATTAAAACCGAATCCGACTAAGATCGGAATGACGACCGGGAGCAAAGCCGGGATGACCATCTCTTTGATCGCCGCTTTCGTGACGATATCGACGGTGCGGCCATAATCCGGCTTTTCCGCGCCGCTCATGATGCCGGTCTTTTCTTTAAATTGGGCGCGGACATCTTCCACGACCGATCCGGCCGCACGACCGACCGCTTTCATAGCCATGGCGCCGAATAAGTAAGGGAGCAAGCCGCCGATAAATAGGCCGATCAAAACGTAGGGGTTATCGATCAAGAATTGCGCGCTCCCGCCAGCGTCTTTGATCTTAAAAGTAAAATCCGCGAACAGGACCAGGGCGGCCAGAGCGGCGGAACCGATAGCATAGCCTTTGGTTACCGCCTTCGTAGTATTCCCAACCGCGTCTAAAGGATCAGTAACGTTCCTGACATCTTCGCCGAGCTCGGCCATTTCCGCGATACCGCCGGCGTTATCGGTAATCGGACCGTAAGCGTCGATCGTGACGATGATGCCGGCCATAGACAGCATAGACATCGCCGCGATCGCGATACCGTATAAACCGGCTAAAGCATAAGCAGCGAGGATCGCCAGGCAGATGACGATGACCGGAGCGGCCGTGGACTTCATCGAAACTGCGAGGCCGGCGATCACGTTCGTGCCATGCCCGGTCTTAGAGGCTTCCGCGATATCTTTGACTGGCTTGTATTTAGTAGAAGTATAATATTCAGTGATGACGACGAGGAGCCCGGTAACGGCCAGACCGACTAAGCTGGCGAGGTAGATCTTCAAGCTCAGTCCGCCGATGATCATGTACTTGGTGATTGGATAAAAGGCGATAGCCGCCAAAACACCAGCCGCGATCAAACCTTTATATAGGGCCAACATGATATTCTGGCTCTTGCCTAAACGGATGAAGAAGATACCGATGATGGAAACCAAGATGGAAACCGCGCCGAGGACTAAGGGATAGATGATGATTGTCGGGTTATCGGCAAAAGTCAGGGCACCTAAGACCATAGCCGCGATCGAAGTCACGGCATAAGTTTCAAACAGGTCGGCCGCCATGCCGGCGCAATCACCGACGTTATCGCCGACGTTATCGGCGATGACCGCCGGATTACGAGGATCATCTTCCGGGATATTGGCTTCAACTTTGCCGACTAAGTCCGCGCCAACGTCCGCCGCTTTCGTATAGATGCCGCCACCTAAGCGCGCGAAGATGGAGATAAGCGAGCCGCCGAAAGCGAAGCCGATAAGGGCGTGCAGATCATTAGTAATAAAATAAAAACCGGCCGTGCCTAGTAGCGCCAAACCGACGACAAGAAGCCCGGTGACGCTGCCGCCTTTGACCGCGACGTTCAAAGCTTTGGCTAAGCCGCCGCGCGCCGCTTCCGTTGTCCGGACATTAGCCCGGACGCTCACATACATGCCGATATAGCCAGTCAAGGCCGACAATGCGGCGCCAATGACAAAGGCGATAGCGGTCGGCCAGCCCAAGGATGGGATAAAGCCGATGATTAAGAACAGGATGACGGCGACGAGGGCTACGGACCGATACTGGCGATTCAAGAAAGCCTTGGCGCCGGCCTGGATAGCGGCCGCAATCTCTTTCATCTTATCGTTGCCATCAGGCAAGCGCAAAATGGAAGCGATGACGATCACGCCGTAGATGAGAGCGATGAATGCGCTCCCCAGGATGAATAAATTGGTGTACATAATTTTTTATTTAGACTTTTTATTTATTCTTTTTCTTTTTTAGGCTTTTTGGCTTTTTTAACTTTGGGCTTGGCCTCTTTTTCGGCAACCGGTTCGGCTGCTGCTTCCGCGGCAGGGACAGCTTCCATTTCCGAGTAGACAGCCGGAGCGGATTCGACGCTGGCGGCTTCTGATCCCGCGGCCACTACCTCCGCTTCTGCTTCATCGCTGCCTAAGACCTTTTTCTCGCCCTCTTCCGAAGCTTCAATGATGTCTATCTTCCAGCCGGTAAGCCGCGCTGCCAAGCGGACGTTCTGGCCAGCCTTGCCGATAGCTAACGACAATTTATCTGGCGAAACTTTGACGATCGCTTTATGCTCCGCGTTGTCTAATTCGATGGATAGAACTTTAGCTGGGGCCAGCGCATAGGCAATAAACTTCGCCGGGTCCTCGTCGTATTCGATGATATCGATCTTTTCGCCGCCGAGTTCGCTGATAATGGTTTGGACGCGGGAACCGCGCTGGCCGACGCAGGAGCCGACCGGGTCGACGTTGTCCGCGTCCGTCCAGATCGCAACCTTAGAACGCGAGCCAGCCTCGCGGGCGACCGCCTTGATCTCTACTAAGCCATTAGCGATTTCCGGGATTTCCAGGTAAAAGACTTTGCGCAGGATCTCTTCGGCCCGGCGCGATAAGACGATTTCCGGACCCTTGTGCCCCTCGCGCACTTCTTTAATAAAGACCTTGATGCGATCATTCGGATTATAGCGTTCACTGTAGATCTGCTCTTCGGCCGGCAGGATGCCGATCGCCTTGCCTAAATCCACAAAAACAAAACGCCCTTCCCGGCGCTGGACGATGCCGGAAACGACTTCTCTTTCCTTGCCTTTGAATTCGCTGAAGATCATATCGCGTTCCATCTCCCGCAATTTCTGGATGATGACCTGCTTGGCGGTCTGGGCGGCCATACGTCCGTAACTTTCCGGGATCGGTAAATCCGTCACGATTTCGTCCCCGACTTGGGCGTCATGCTTCAAGATCCCGGCTTCTTTGATCTGAATATCAGTCTTGGGGTTGAATTTTTTCTTACCCTCTTCAGTCAAATCCTCGCTAACCGGCGGCTCCGGCCGGTATTCTTCGCGCGGCGCTTCTTTCGGCGCGGGGCTATAGAGATTTTGCAGCATTTCCGCCTCTTCTTCTTCCGGCAGATTTTCTACGACCGTCTTGACGTCGAAGATTTGCGACTTGCCGGTCGCCGGATCGAATTTAACGCGGATATTCTGATTCCGTTCGCCGTAATCTTTGCGATAAGCGGCGGCGAGCGCTAATTCGACGGCGGCGATCACGGACTTATAATCTAAATTTTTCTCCTCGCACAACTGCTTGATAGCAGTACTGATTTCTGACATATTTTTTGGCCGGCGATCTTAAAGTAAAGCCGGATTAATAATCTTTAAAAATAAAAAGCTAATTGTAAGAACAACTAGCTTTCTACCTATCATGATACCATATCCTGAGTTTTTGTCAAAAATTTCTAGCACCGCGCCAAATCAGAAGCTGGACTAGTAGGGAGTATAGGTACGGTAATCTACGGTGGAATTGTTCGCCGCGCGGCCGAGGATTAGGACGGTGAAACGGGTAATCGACCAGGCCATCAAGAGGATTATCAGGCCGATAATCGCGTTACGCAAAATGCGGAGCGCTTCCGTAGTTTTTTCTTCATTGCCGGCCGCCGTCATATATAAGAACCCGGCGTAAACGGTAAAACCAAGGAAAATCACCCCTAAGAAGCCTAGCAGGACATTAATTATCCGGGCGATAGTCGAGCGGATATCAGCCGGGGTGGCGTTGCCGAAAGCGGAGCCGACCTGCTTCATCCCGACCTGGCTATTGACCAAGCTATCATCAGCCAGAGCCGGTAACCCGGGAGAGATAAATAAAAAGCTCAAACAGAATAAAAAGATAAAGGCCAGAACGTGTTTTTTAGTGAAGCGCATATCTTGATAATTAAAATATGATATAATTATATCGGTCTTTATATTATATAAAAATACCTCTAAAAACACAAGAAAATGAGCTTAGTGAAGAAAGTGGCCCACAATACCCTGATCCAGATCGCCGGCAAGCTGATTTCGACGATCCTGGGCCTTTTCGCTATCGCGCTCATCACCCGCTACCTCGGCCCGACCGGTTTTGGCGAATATACGACCGTTATCACTTTCCTGACCTTTTTCGCGGTCACGGCTGATTTCGGCTTGACCCTAGTCACCGTGCAGATGATCAGCCGGCGCGAAATCGCAGAAAACAAAATCCTCAACAATCTCTTCAGCCTGCGCCTGGTCTCCGCCCTAGCCTTTCTGGTCGTGGCACCGCTAGTCATTTGGCTTTTCCCGTATAGCCCCACTGTCAAATGGGGCGTAGTTTTGTCATTCGCTTCCTTCCTCTTCCCGGCTCTCAATCAGGTCCTGATCGGCCTGTTCCAAAAAAGGCTCAGCATGAGCCGGGATGCCATCGCCGAAACCCTGGGTCGCGCTGTCCTGATCACCGGCGTCCTGCTGACGCGTAAATTAGAAGCTGGCTTGAACGGCATCTTGCTCGCCACTGTCGCTTCGTCTTTAGCTAGCTTTGCCGGACACTACTTCCTTGCACGTAAATTCGTCATTATCCGCTGGGAATTCGACTGGGAAATCTGGAAAAAGATAATAGATAAATCTTGGCCTCTGGCGATCACCATCGTCTTGAATCTTATTTATCTGCGCGCCGACACCCTTTTCCTTTCGCTATTCCGTAGCGTCGAAGAGGTCGGCTTATACGGCGCGACCTACCGAGTGATCGATGTTTTAACGACTATTCCCTTCATGTTCGCGGGGCTCATCCTGCCAATCTTGACCACGGCCTGGTCGGATAATAGCCCTGAGTATTTCAAAAAAGTCCTACAGAAATCTTTTGACTTTATGGCCATCCTGGCGGTTCCTCTCATTATCGGCGCGCAATTCATCGCGCAACCGATTATGATCTTCGCGGCCGGCCGCGATTTCGCTCCCTCCGGACCGATCTTACAAGTCCTGATAATCGCCGTAGCGGCGATCTTCCTAGGCACGATGTTCTCGCACGCTGTCGTCGCCCTGGATCGGCAAAAAACTATGATCCGCTTCTATGCCTTTGCCAGCTTGAGCGCCCTCCTTGCTTATCTGATCCTAATTCCGCGTTTCTCTTATTTCGGCGCGGCCAGCGTCACCGTCTACAGCGAACTGGTCATCGCAATTTTTTCCGCCTATTGCGTATATAAATATAGCGGCTTTATGCCTAGCTTGAAGATTGTCTGGAAATCATTATTCAGCGGCGCGGCCATGGGGGCCTTCCTTTACTTTTTTTCGCCTAGCTATCAGAATACTCTTACCCGCCTTTTGTTTATCATGGCGGCAGCAGCCCTGGTCTACGGGATAGCCCTCTTCTTGAGCGGCGGAATCCGACAGAAGGATTTGATTATGATTTTCAAACGCAAGACCACGAGCGGCGAGCCGACCTATGACGGGCCTAAATTATGAAGGAAATAAATTAAGGATATGAAAACAGCTTCTGCCGCTAAATCAACCGCTAAAAACAAAAACGTCGAAAAAACACCGACGCCAGAAGTAGTCTCTGAAACTAACGATTATCTGGTGATCAACAAGCCGGCCGGCCTAGCCGTGCATGCCGGCGGGAACCTGACCGAGCCGACCCTGGTTGATTGGCTGGTCGCTCATTATCCGAAGATAAAAAGGGTTGGCGATGACCCGATCCGCCCCGGCTTGGTCCATCGTCTAGATCGGGACGTGAGCGGCCTGATGGTTATCGCCAAGAGCCAGGCAAGCTTTGCCAGCCTAAAAAATCAATTCAAAGACCGGGAAGTGAATAAAGAATACATCGCTTTAGTCCACGGACAATTGATCCCGGAGGAAGGGGCGATCGATTTTCCGATCACCCGCTCTCGCTCCGGCCATAAGATGGCGGCCCTCCCCGCGGGGACGGAGGAGCTCTTGTTGCGACGCCATCCGCGCGGTCGCGATCAAGGCAATATCGAAAGCTGGCTGAAGTCGCGTGCCGCCCTGACCGAATTTACAGTCTTAAAAAGGTTCGTCAACTATAGCCTCCTGCGCGTCCGGATCAAGACCGGACGAACCCACCAGATCCGCGTCCATTTTTTTGCCCTTGGCTATCCGCTCGTCGGCGACAGCTTATATTACACCAAAAAAACTAAGGAAAAGAATAAAAAGATGTCTCTGGGTCGCGTCTTCCTGGTGGCCGATCGCCTCAGCTTCCATGATCTGGCCGGACAAAAACAAAATTTTTCTCTGGACTTGCCGACAGAATTGGCTGCCGCCCTGCCTCAACATTAGGCCCTGCCTGCTGATACCCGTCTGCCGCTTTGACGTCTATCAAGATTTTTACTATAATAAAGAATATTATTTAAAAAATGTAATAATTTTTAATAAAGTTATGAAAAAATTTATCAAAAGTATTTTTTCCCGCGAACGCTTTACGCGGGTAACTCTGCCGATCATCTTAGTCATCATCCTGATCATTATCGGCCTTTTTACTTTCCAAAACCCTAAAGCCAAAAACTTAGATGTAGACCAAGCCAAAACTAAGGCAGAGACCTTTATCAACGCCTACTTGATGCAAGGTGGAAACAAAGCGACGGTCAAAGATATCACGACCGAATATGGGCTCTATAAATTACAGATCGACATCGTGAGCGACGTCGTAGAATCCTATCTGACAAAAGATGGAAAATTATTCTTCCCGCAAGCCCTGGATATAGAAAAGATGAGCAACTCAACGCCGAGCGCCGAAACCGGTGCGACGGGCGGCGCTGTCGCGGAAGTCAGCCAGAAGAGCGATAAGCCGAAAGTCGAATTATTCGTGATGAGCTATTGCCCCTACGGCACACAGATCGAGAAAGGCATCTTGCCCGTCGTAAAAGCTCTGGGCAATAAGATCGATTATGAATTGAAGTTTGTCGATTATGCGATGCACGGAGAAGAGGAACTGACGGAAAATCTTAACCAATATTGTATCCAGAAAGAGCAGCCGGATAAATTTAACGCCTATTTGGAGTGTTTCTTGGTCGCCGGCGACTCCGCTTCTTGTCTGACTTCGGCCGGCGTCAGCCAGTCTAAATTGGCGTCCTGCTTCTCCAAGACTGATAATGAATTCAAAATCTTCTCGAACTTTAAGGACCGGATCGGTTACCAGGGCAGTTACCCGGGCTTTGACGTCAACAAGGCTGATAATGCTAAATATAACGTCGGTGGATCTCCGACCCTGGTTATCAACGGCCAAGAAATTTCCAGCGGACGCGACGCCGCTTCCCTGTTAAAGACTATCTGCAGCGCCTTCAATAACCAGCCACAGGAATGCGAGGCTAGCTTATCCAGCGCCACTCCGGCCCCAGGTTTCGGCACCGGAACCCAAGCGGCTGGCGCGGGAGCCGCGGCTTGCGAATAAATATTTTATTGCCCAATAAAAAACCGCCGGTTCAACCGGTGGTTTTTTATTATCGCCCGAAATGCGATAAAATTGAATATTCTAACCTGCCTAAGCCGCGTAGCCGCGCCATTTTTCCGCCGCTAAGATTTTTTTGATCGCGATGATATAGGCCGCTTGGCGCAGAGTAATCGCCCGATCTTTTTCTAAATATTTTTCATAGACGCGCGCCCAATTAGCACGCATCTTCATCGTCAAAAGTTCGCGCAGATATCCTTCATCCAGGATCTGCCCGGTACGATTTTGCGCCCATTCAAAATAGCTGACAATCACTCCGCCTGAGTTGGCTAAAATGTCAGGCACGATCAATTTATTTCTTTGGGCTAAGATCTGATCGGCCTCATGAGTAATCGGGCCGTTGGCTAATTCTACGATATGGCTCGCTTTGATCCGATCAGCGTTATCTTTAGTAATCTGGTTCTCTAGGGCAGCCAAAATCAAGATGTCGGCCGGAAGTTCCAATAGTTCCGCGTTGCTGACCGGCTGGCCGCCGGCAAATTCGCCGACCGCTTTACCGCCGTTCTTCCAAGCGGCCAAGCCGGGAATATCTAATCCATCTTCATTATAAATTCCGCCGCGACTATCAGAAACAGCAATAATCTTATAACCGTCGTTGGCTAATTTTTCCGTCATGAACAAGCCGGCGTTACCGAATCCCTGGATCACGATCTTGAGCGCCTGTTTTTCCGGCAAGAATTTCGCGATCATCTCTTTAACGACCAAATAGCCGCCCTGAGCTGTGGCGTCACCGCGCATAGCGATGCCCCCGAGTTCCGCTGGTTTGCCAGTAATCATCCCTGGCTCGTGATGACCGACCTGACGCTCATACTCATCAAGCATCCAGGCCATAATCTGGCTATTCGTATAAACATCTGGGGCGGGCACATCCTTGTCCTGTCCAAGAACCGGATGGAACTCGGCGATATAGGCTCGGCTGATCGCCTCCAACTCCGTTTGGTCGCTCAATTTCGGATCAAACTTGACGCCGCCTTTGGCGCCGCCATAAGGGATATCGGCTAAGGAATTTTTCAAGGCCATCCAGAAGGCCAAAGACTGCACTTCATCTTCGCTGACATCGGGGTGAAAGCGGATGCCTCCTTTGCCCGGACCGAGGGCGCGGCTATAAAGGATGCGCCAGGCCGGATATTTTTTACCATTGACTGCTAATTCGGCGAAGTTAACCTTGGCCGGCTGCGTCAAGATAGACATTTCTTGTTCGCTGATATCTGCCAGTTGTTGGATTTCCTTCAAACGCTCCAGATTGTCATTGAAGATGCTCATAATATTAATGGGTTAAGCCCAGGCCGCTAGTTCTCCCTTCAGGGTCCCCTTGTCGCGCAAACCAATGAATTCGGCGACGACCTTGCCGCCCTTAAAAAGCTTCATATTCGGTATGCTCTGGATCTGATACTCCATGGCCAATTCCTGATTAGCGCCGTCTTCCGTGTTCAGCTTGGCAATCTTGATCTGGCCGGCTAATTCGACAGCGAGCTCATCTAAGATCGGCGCCATCATCCGGCAAGGACCGCACCAGGGCGCCCAAAAATCCACTAAGACCGGCTGCGGACTCTCTAAGACTTCCGCCGCGAAATTTTCTTTTTTTAATTCTATCGCTTGAGACATAAATTTTTTAATTATTTTTATTATTTAAAAATCATTTACTGATCGCTTCTTTAAATATTTTTTCCATCTTTCCCCGACTGGCCCGATGCGGCCCGACTAAACAACGGTCAAATTCTTCACCAACGATCTTTTCCATCAAAGACGACATCGCCGAGCGGGCGGCCTTAAGTTGGATGAGCAGAGCGAAACAATCTCGCTCTTTATCCGCGAGCATCTTCTTGGCTCCGGCCAATTGGCCGATGATGTTATTGAGACGCTGATCGATGGTTTTCATGTTCTCATTATAACACACCCCTACGGGGTGTCAAGAGAAATAAAAAAATAGGGGGCGCCATCCCTATTTTTACAGTTAATTATTTTAATATCAGCCAATAATTGAAGTCTTCCCTTTTCTCCCAGACAATTCTCAGCCCAACCGCGCGAGCTAGCCGCCGCAGCTCTCCTGAAGTAAAGGCGTGATAATAGCGCAGGCTAACCGCTGCGCCGCGCGAATTTTTCCAGGGAAAGATCAGGTCGCCAAAATCCAAGCGACCATACGGATTCAACCCGAATAAACTCGCTAATCCTGTCTTAATTATTAAACGATGATATTTCTCCCGACCCTTGACTGCCGACCAAAGATTCCAAACGCTCAGAACGATCTGGCCATTAGCGGCCAATTTGCTCTTCAGTCCTCGTAAAACGCGGAGTCGCAACTCCCGGCTCGGAATATGCTGCAAGACCGCCAGACAAAATATATGCGTAAAATTATCCGCCGGGATTTCCGCCAAAGACAATAAGTCACTGCGGACAAAATGGAAGCCGGGATGATTCTTGGCCGCTAACTCGAGTAGCTCGACATTGTTATCAACGCCCAGATAGTCTATCTTCTTCCCGCTGAGCGCGTTTAGGAGGCGGCCATTGCCGCAACCGGCGTCCAAAACCCTGTCTCCATCGCGAACGCTAGCCGCTAAATTTTTCAATTCCGGCCAGATTTCTTTCTGCCGCGTTAGATCGAAATCAACGGCGATTTCTTCATAGTTGCGGCGGACTAAATCTAAAATTTTAATAGCGATTTCTGATTTCATGTAATTTGCATTGCCCGCCAAGCCGGGGTTTCCCCGGTAAACGATATAGTCTCATTATATCGGAGGCGCCGAGGATATACAATAAATAAAAAACCCCTGATGATGACAGGGGTGAAGCCTAAATTTATACTCTTGGATACCAATTTTTGATGCGGGAGTCGAGCTCTGATATTTTTTCCTCCAGCTCTTTCTTTTGAATCACTAAATTATCTCTCATGACGATCAGGGGGGTGAGGTTTTCCGCGACTACTTGATGGGCCGCATAGGTTTTTACCGCTTCGCTACGGAAATGGAAGCTCTGTTTATAAGTGCCTGGCACCGCCTTAAAGGTAACTTCCGCTCCATCTCTAGGCTGGAAATCTTTCACGAATTCAAGGGCTTTTATCTTTTGGCCGACCAAATTCGCCAAATCGCAAGAAGCAACAGTAATATGCCAACCAGGAGCCCAATTCAAAACGCCTTTTCCGCTACCCTGAGTTTGCTGCTTATCTTCTATAAACATCGCTTACTCCTAATTTAATGGTTAATTTATTATTTATAAATTTTCAAAAAACTTTTATAGATTATAATAACATCTAAGTTCAAATATGTCAATAATAACAAAAATCGCCTCAACTAAGATATTCCTTCGCCCGATAATCTTCTCTCCCCTTATCATGGTTCCGCTGCTGACGGAGGCAGTTATCACATTTGCCGCATGGTCGGGCGGAAGAATCACCAAAATATCTCAAAATATACGCCTGGCGGCAATTCAAGTCATAAACATAATTTTCCATTTCATCTAGCTTCTCGTAAGCGCGGGCGGATTTAGCTTTCAGCGCCCTAAAATCCAGGTTCAGGTCAGCCGACTCTACGATCTTCAATAACTTGATCTCCGTGCCACGGAAAGGCGGCCGATATTCCACCAAGTCTTTCTCCGCTAATTTCTTGATAGCTCGGAGGAGCGAGTCTTTCTTGACTCGCAGGACGATGGCTACTTCCTCGGGATTAAAATCCCAGCCCGCGGCTAGTTCCCGAGGATATTTTTCTTCGAGCTTGCCGACAATTTCCAATTGGCTCTTCGCTCTCTTGCCAACCAAGGCCGCGATCTCGCTCCAGCTCTTCTTTAGTTTTAAGAAAGAATTAGAATTTTTTTCATTCGGACGGGTGATATAAGCTTCTTTCTCCAGGATCTTTAGGGCTGTCCCGATAGCCATTTCCGGGACTGAATCAGACAAATTCTGAGCGATTTCAGCGTAAGTGACCAGAAGAGAGGCCCCTGGATCGATTTCCAGCCCCGCTCGGCGCACCAAGTAATCATATATCTCTAAGATAAGCTCCGGATCAGGATTGTCTCCTTTGATGAAGAATTCCCGGAGATAGCGATCCTGCTGATGATAGAACAGAATACAAAAACTTGGCTGGCCGTCGCGCCCGGCTCGACCCGCCTCCTGATAGTAAGCCTCGATCGTTCCCGGCAGATCGTGATGGATGACAAAACGGATATCTTTCTTATTAATACCTAGCCCGAAAGCGTTCGTAGCGACAACAACTTGCGCACGGCCGCGCATGAATTGTTCCTGTACCCAGTTGCGGCTATCCGTATCCATGCCGGCGTGATAACTGACGGCCTTGATATCGTTATCGGTCAGGGCCTCTAGTATCTCATCAGCTTTGGCTCGCGTCCCGACATAGATGATGCCAGACCCCATTTCTGGATTAGTCGTTAAAAGGTTCACGATGCTCTCCACTTTCTGGCCATTCGTGGTCGGCACAACCGCAAACTGCAGATTGGGACGGGCAAAACCAGTAATCACCGTCTCTGCCTCCTTTAGTCCCAGCTGTTTGGATATATCGTCACGGACTTCCGGCGTCGCGGTCGCGGTTAAAGCAACCACTGGGGGATTATCGACGAAACGAATTGCCTCTTTCAAGCGTAAATAGCTCGGCCGAAAATCATGCCCCCATTGGCTGATGCAATGCGCTTCATCAATCGCGAACAAAGATACTTTGATCTGTTTCAGTTCCAGTAAGAAATTCTGATTATAAAATCTTTCCGGCGCGATATAGATTATCTTATAGACGCCGTTTTTGACTTTAGCCAGGCGCTCTGCGGCTTCCGTCGGCGAAATGGCAGAGTTGATGAAAGTGGCCGGTATGCCGACCCGCTCCAACGAATCGACCTGATCCTTCATCAGGGCGATAAGCGGCGAAATAACTAAGGTCGCTCCGTCCAAAACTAGAGCAGGCAATTGATAGATCAAGGACTTTCCTCCTCCGGTCGGCAGGACAACGACCGTGTGGCGTCCGGCCAAGATGTTATCGATGGCCTCTTCTTGACCAGGCAAAAAAGAGCCATAACCGAAATGGATCTTCAGTAATTCTTGGAGCTGTCGCTTCTTTCTAATCATTATTATTTAATAAATATTGACAAAAAATAAAAATAGTGATAAAGTAACGGCAAACAAATTGGAGCAACTATGGCCGTACTTTCAAAAAAAGCCTGGTGGAATAAGATCATGAAAGTGAAAAAAGCCGGGCCAAATATTTTCTGGTTCATCTTGGGGATAGCAATGGCCGCGACCGGCTCGCAGGTTGCGCTTTACTTAGCCAAAGCGGAAATATTTTCCCAAATAATATTTTTCTTCATTCTACTGATCTGCTGGGGCGCATTTATCTTCTTACCGAAGATATATCTACACTTCCGCGAAATAAGCCGCGACCTAACAGCGGACTGCTTTGAAAAATAAAAAAAATTAAAATCATGAGGAAGAAAAAATGAAGGAAATAATATTCACCTCGCTTCTTGTCGCAGCTCTAATGCTCGGCGGAGCCGCCTATGAAACCCTCCGCAGCCTTTCCAATGCTCCGGGAGTGGCCGAACCATTAAGCATTATGGTCTATTATATCATGGGGAGCTTCTGGGGAGGATTCGGAATATTCCTGGTCCGCCAAGAAAAAGTTAAAACCAGTGATTAATTTCTGAAAGTCGGTTCAATCTAAGAATCGACTTTTTTATTTATGGCGCCGCTTGAATATCTCCAGCACATTCTTAAATAAAAAAGCAATGGTCATCGGCCCGATGCCGCCAGGAACCGGCGTAATAAAAGATGCCTTATCCTTAACATCCTCATAATCCACATCGCCCCAGACCTGATCTCCGACTTGGGTGATCCCGATATCGATGATCACGGCGCCGTCTTTTACCATCTCTTTCTTGATCTTATGCGGAACGCCTAAAGCCGTAACTAATAAATCCGCCTGTTCCGGATGATCTTTTAAATTTACTTTCATCCCCTGCGCCTCTAAAGCTTCTTTAATGCTTGCGCCGAAGACCTCGGCGTTGTATAAGACGCAAGCGGTCTGGCCGGCCGGTAAAAAATTAATCTCCTCCAGACAGGCCAAAAGCGAGGCTAAAACCGGAGACATCAGATAATCGCGGCGTTCTGGATGGAAACCGTCAGCGTCTTTATCCGGATCGATGGCGGCGATAATCTCATCGGTCGGCAGCTTTTCCGGCAACGGCAGCTGGACCAAGATGCCGTCGATCATCTCATCTTGATTCAAAAATCTGATCACCTCCAATATCTCTTCTGCCGACGTATCGGCGCCCAATTCGTATAAATGCGTATCAATGCCGACTTTCCTGCCTTCTTTCTCCTTTAAAGAGACGTAAAGCTTGGAATCTGGCCGCTCGCCGACTAAAATAATCGCTAAATTCGGCCTGGGTCCGTTTAATCGATGTATCTCACTGGCGATCGCGTCCTTGACTCGTTCGGCGATTGCCCGTCCGTCTATATTCTTGACCATAAGATAGATATTATTTAGTCGGGATTGGAAACGCCGCGCACAGCGCCAGGATTTTTTCTCGCAAAATCCTGAGCTTAATTTCATCAGCTTGATTCTGCAAAGCCTCATCGATGCAAGAAACGATCGATCGCATCTCTTCTTCTTTCATTCCGCGTGTCGTCACGGCTGGCGTGCCTAGACGGATGCCTGAAGGATTCATCGGCGGATTAGGGTCGTTCGGGATAGTCGAACGAGAGATAGAAACGCCGATCTTTTCTAAGATCTTCTCCGCTTCCTTGCCAGCCATTCCCCGGCTGTTCAAATCAACAACCATCAAATGATTGTCCGTGCCGCCGGAAATGATCCGATAGCCGCGCGCAAGGAATTCGGCGGCCATAGCCTGGGCGTTCTTGATGATCTGCCGGGCATAATCCGTAAACTCCGGACGGAGCGCTTCGCCAAAAGCGACGGCCTTCGCCGCGGTAATATGATCATGCGGCCCGCCCTGCATGCCTGGGAACACCGCCCGGTCGACCTGTTTGGCGAATTTTTCCTGGCACATGATCATGGCGCCGCGCGGTCCGCGCAGAGTCTTGTGCGTGGTCGTAGAAACAACATCAAAGATCGGAGTAGGGTTATTCAACTGCTTAGCGGCTACCAGCCCGGCAATATGAGCAATGTCGGCGAAAGTATAGGCGCCGATCTCAGCGGCGATATCTTGGAATTTCTGCCAATCGATTTCTCGGGAATAGGCGCTAAAACCAGCCACGATCATTTTCGGTTTTTCTCGGAGCGCGATCGCCCGCACTTCGTCCATATCGATAGTTTCCGTCGCGGCCGCGACGCCGTATTGGACGAAGTTATACAGGCGGCCGGAAAAATTTACGCTATGCCCGTGTGACAGGTGGCCGCCATGATCTAATTTCAAGCCCAAGACCTTGTCGCCCGGATTCAAAAAAGCCATATAAACGGCGGCGTTGGCCGGCGAACCGGATAAAGGCTGGACATTCACGTGGGCGGCACCAAATAGCTGCTTAGCCCGGCTGATCGCCAAATCCTCTATGTCGTCGATATTATAATTACCGCCGTAATAACGCTTGCCGGAGTAGCCTTCGCTGTATTTATTGGTCAAGACCGTGGCCATCGCTTCTAAGACAGCCGGGCTGACGTAATTTTCCGAAGCGATGAGCTCGATCTCTTCGTTTTGCCGCTTTTCCTCCTTGGCGATGATATCCCAAGCGGCCTGATCTTGTTGCTGTAAATGGTCGTATTTCATATGTTTAAATCTTAAGCGAGCGAGGTCCTTTTGTCAAAGACCGGCGGTTGCTAAAATTTCTTAGATAGTCACTGGAATTGGTGGAACAGCGGGCCATACATATCTTCCTTGATGTCTATCCGCAATTCATCCCGCGAGACGCGTTCCACGTATTCCACCGGCGCGCCGCTGATGATCGCCAGCGGCCGCCTTTCTCTTCCTTCGCCCATACACAGGACGGCCGCAGCGGCCAGGCTATCAGCCATATCAACGCGAGAAAAATGGAAGGGCCGCCCAAAAATATCCAGAGTCCGACGATAATCTTTAATGCCTTTAAAGCCGGCATAACCTAAGGCCACCCCGGTAATGCCGGCGCGGAGGGGCGCGGTCCGGCTATCGGTGATGATGACGCCTAACTTTTTTAGCTTGAAGCGTCCCTGAAAATATCGACGGATCGTACGCGCAACTTTAAAACTGTCGCGCGGCAACATGATGATATTGCCGTTACCATTGCTCTCGTCGACGCCGGCGCTCGCCATAACGATGCCATCCTTGATGGTCAGATAGGCCAATTTGGTCGGCAGAGCAAATTCGCTTTCCGAGCGGATCAATCTTTCCTTCTCATCCTTGGTTGTCAGCGGTTGGAAGCGCCCTTCCGCCAAAGCGACGATCTTGGAAGTGATGACTAGGATGTCGCCCTCGGCCAATTTGCCGATATGGCGATCGATAAACGGCAAAAGTTTTTCCCGGGGACGGAAAATCGCTGTCTTAAGCGCTTTGATTCTCATAATCGTTGAGGGTTTTAGATCTTAATAAATAGATGCCTAAGTAAGATAAGGGGGTATACAATAAGCCCATCAAGACTTTGTATAGCCACCACGGCGCGCTGATGAGCAAGATCGTTTTGACCGAATAGATACCGCCGAAAGCGACGAACATGAAGATCAGTGTATCTAAGAGCTGCGACCAAAGATTAGAGAGATTGGATTGCAGCCAGAAACCCCGGCCGCTGAATTTTTTCTTAAAAAAGAAGAAGGCGATGACGTCCTGATATTCAGCGATAACGTAGGCCAAGAGAGAGGCGAGAGACATCCGGAGAGAAACACCGAAAATAGCATCATAACTAGCTCGAAAACGCAGACCGTCCGCTGACCAAGGCAAAGCTAGGGCAACTAGAGAATATACTAAAAATAAAAGAACACTCGCGAATCCAGCTAAAACAAAATTTTTTGCCATTCTCTTGCCATAGACTTGGCCGATGACATCGGTGGTTAGGAAAACGAAGGGAAAAAAGAAAACCGCGACCGATAAATGCGTTCCGAAGATAAACGGCATGATCTTTAAGCCGAGCGTATTGGCCGCGAAGAGCGAAACTAAGTAAAGCGCCAGAGCGATGACGACCTTAAAATTTATTTTATCGGCAGACATAGAAGAAAATTAAATAAATAAAAACGCCCCAAAGGGCGTCTGATCAAGATAAAATCCGGCCCTTTGGTCTAAAGAGAATCTGCCGCCGGAGAAAATCCGGACCAAGTTTTCGTAGTCTTGGTGATTAACATAGTGATCTTATTATAGCCTACCAGCCCTGAAAAGCCAAGCGGCGATCATAAGCCCTTAACCATATAGGTGGCCTGCAAACGATAACCTAGCTTACGATAATACGCTCTCGCGCCGATGCCAGAAATAACCGCTAGCCGGCCAGCTGACTCCTGACGGGCGATCTTTTCAGCTGTTACTAAAAGCTCCTTGCCCAGGCCGCTGTGCTGTGTCTGCCGCTGGCCGCCAACTGGCACCAACTCGCCATAGATATGTAATTCCCGGATCAAGGCCGGCGCGATCGGACTGCCCGCGTCTAAACGCAAACGGCAAAATCCGTATAAAACCTTCCCGTCCCGGCTATCGACACTGATAAAATATTCCCGCCCGCCAGCGGCCGGATATTTGATGATATTGATCTGATAAGGCTCGATCACGGCATCCTTTACCTCCCGACAACGGATGCAGCGGCATTTAACCCCTCGGTCTTTCATGATCTGGCGCAAATTCGTGATCCGATTGCCAGCAACGATGGACTCGCCTGGTATGTCACGGATCAGCCGGATGATGCGGACGTAAGGCGGAACGGCTGCTTTGCATTTGACGATCAAACTCTGCAAGGCTTTATCTGAATATGGCTTATATTTCCCTTGCCGGTACCAGCGATATAATAAGCTCCCTCTTGTCACGACGGTCGGATAAAATTTTATCTGATCGGGCTGGAAACGTTCATCCGAGAATAATTTCTTAAACAGGGATAAATCTTTAGCAGGCGTCGCTCCCGGCAAAGCTGGCATCAGATGATAAGTGATCTTGAACCCGTATTGTCGGAGCTTTTCCGTGGCGCTGGCAATCGCGGCCACGCCGTGGCCGCGCTTATTTAGCTTCAAAATAACATCATCGACTACTTGGACGCCGATTTCTACCCGCGTACAACCAAGATCGCGCATTTCCCGCAACTCAGCTTCGTCAATATAGTCTGGGCGGGTCTCTAGCGTCAGGCCGATAATCCGATAACGAGCCGCTTCATTCTTTTTTTGTTCCCGTTGCAACGCTGTCTGTAGAGCGGTTAACTGCATCGTCTGCTTATAGGGCGAGCGCCGCGTCTCCCCATAATAGTTATCATTGGCGGCACGGAAACAATTAAGGATATACCAATATTTATAGCGGACAGGCAAATAACTCCAGGTGCCGCCGATAACGATGATTTCAATCTTAGTCGGTTCGTGCCCGTTATTTTCCAGGGCTTGCAGGCGTAGGGCTACCTGCTTATAAGGATCATAGCCGCAGCCGATCGCCCGCATGACCGCCGGCTCATTAGACAAATAACTCGTCGGGACATCTTTCTCGTGTGGACAATAGGCGCAGGCTCCCGGACAAGGATACGGCTTAGTCAAAACCGCGACCGGAGCGATCCCGGATAAGGTCCGCACCGTCCTCTTGCGCATAATTTTTTCTAAGGGCACCAAACGCAGAAATCCGGTCGGCAATAAAAGGCGATATTCTTTCAAAATATCAGAGTTCAAAATCGCCGCCAATCGGTATTTCTTACAAACCGTCCGCTTGACCGCTTCTAAATCGTACCGATTTTTAATATGGCTAGCATAATTTTCCAATAATTCTTTTATTGCCTCTCGCATATTTTTGGGCTATAATTAAAATATCGCATCATCGTAATCAACTAACAATATAACATTTTTTCTAATTAAACAACATTATGAAAAACAAGATTTTTCTCAGTCTCGCCTTGCTCACCCTGATTTCCCTCCCTCTGGCCGGAGCGTGGGCGGCGGACGCTAAGGCCGGCAATTCAGTCTATATCGCCAAGGAGGAGATCGTCAGCGGCAATTTATATGTCGCCGGTGAAACTGTTACTATCGACGGCGCGATTGGCGGGGATCTGATCGTCGCTGCTCAGACGATTATGGTCAACGGCCGAGTAGAAGGAGATATAATCGCGGCTGGACAAAACATCACGGTCAATGGCGGCGTAGGCGGCAATGTCCGTATTGCTGGCAACCTTTTGACTATCAATGGGGTCGTCGCCCGCAATGTCAATGCTTTCGGCGCCAAAGTCATACTCGGTCCGGACTCTCATGTCGGCTGGGATGTTTACCTGGCTGGCGCTAGCTCCGAGGCGCGCGGCTCGATCGACGGCAATTTGAGCGGCCAAGCCGGCCAAGCCTTGATTACCGGTAAAATCGGCCAGAACATAAATTTAAAATTATCGAATGGCGGCAATGGCCAAGAGTTGACAATCACTTCTGAAGCGGTCATCAATGGCGATATCGTTTATACTGCAAAAAATCCAGCTAGTATTTCAGATAAGGCTTCAATCGCCGGCCAGATACAAAGACAGGACAAAGAAACTAAGGAAACAAATGGATTATTATTATGGCTCTGGCGCAAGCTTTTTGCCATCTTTTCAGCTCTAGCTGTCGGCCTAGTCTTGATTTTCATCACTAAAAATATAACGACGAAAATCTTGGATTATATAGACGCCGCGCCGGCCAAGGCTATCCTCCCCGGCCTGATTATCATGTTTATCTTGCCGCCGATCGCTCTCGTCCTGATCTTTACTCTGATCGGAATCCCGCTTGCCCTCATGATCAGCGCCTGGTGGATTACGATGACTTATGTCGCCAAGATCTATGCCGCAATCTACGCCGGGAAATGGATTCTGGCTAAAACTGCTACCAAAGCCAAACCATCATTACTCTGGGCTCTCGTGATCGGGGTGGTCGTCTCCTGGCTAATTTTCTCGATCCCTTACGTCGGCTGGCTGATCGGCTTGATCGCGGCCTGGCTGGGCTTGGGCGGCATCTGGTACTACACGACCGAACAATTAGGAAAGTTCTCAAATCGCTAATCGCTAAATATCTAACGACCCTTCTATGTACATCAACCCTCACATATTCCGCGGCTATGACTTGCGCGGCCTGGTCGGACAAGACCTGAATCCGGAAATCGTAGAATATATCGGCAAGGCTTATGGCACTTATCTGAAAAGAAAAGACATCAAGCGTGCTGTTATCGGCTATGACTGCCGGGCAACAAGCGCGTCATATAACGCCGCCATCGCCCGCGGTCTGATCTGGGCCGGAATTGATGTAATCGATATCGGCTTGAATATGGTCGGCACCTTTTATTGGGCGCAATATCATCTAGATTGCCTCGGCGGCGTCTTCGTCACTGCCTCGCACAACCCGGCCGAGTATAATGGCTTTAAATTTGCGAATGGCTTCTCTGAAACCCTAGTCAGCGACGGTATGCAAGAATTAAGACGGATAATCGAAAATGATGATTATGAAAAAGGCGAGCAATCCGGAAGCTTAACGGCCCGAGATGTCCGGCCCGCTTACTTCGCTGATTTATTACAGCGCCTCTCTTTCCCTAGAAAATTCAAGGTGGTGGTCGATGCCAGTTGCACGACGGCCGGCGTCGTCGTTCCCGACTTATTACGACAAATCGGCTGCACGGTCGTAGAAAAAAATTGCCAGATCGATCCGCGCTTCCCGCTAGGCACCCCTGACCCGACTGAACTCAGCGTCGCCAACCGTTTACGCGCCGCCGTCATCGAGACAAAGGCTGATATTGGATTTTCTTACGACGCCGACGGAGATCGTATCGGCATCGTTGATAACGGCGGCGGCATAATTTGGAACGATATCCTGGTAGCTCTATTCGCCTCTGATGTCTTAGAACAACATCCCGGCGAAATCATCATGTTCAATACCCTGTGTTCCCGAGTTGTCGTGGAAACGATCATGGCGCAAGGCGGCCGGCCCTTCATGTGGCGGACGGGGCATTCTTTCTTAAAGAAGAAAAATCAGGAAATTGGCGCCGCCTTCATCGGCGAGCTATCCGGGCATTTTTTCTTTTCCAAAGATTTTTATAACCACGATGACGGCTGTTATTCTACTTTGCGCCTGCTCAGTTACCTCGGCCGCAATGAAAAATCATTGGCGGAACTGGTCGCGGCCTTGCCTCGTTATATTTCCAGCCCGGAAATCAAGGTCGGCGCGGCCGATGACCTTAAAATCGCGATTATCGAAAAGGCGGCGGCGATGCTAAAAAAGGATTTTCCGGAGGCCGAGGTCATCAGCGACGAACGGGCTGGCGATGGCGTCCGCCTAGAGATGCCGGATGCTATGTTGGTAATCCGCTACTCTCAGAATGGCCCTTATCTGACGGTCAAATTTGAAGCTAAAACGCCGGCAAGATATGAAGAATTAAAAAAATATATCAAACAGTTACTACATCAATTTCCGGAAATTGATTGGAATTTCGGGGTCAACGTAGAAAGCCTGGATTGATCAGGCCAAATTGCATCTGACAAAAAGGCTCCTCACGGAGCCTTTTTTTATTTTTCTAAACTCAGAGACTTATTCCACTGTCACAGATTTAGCCAGATTCCTCGGCTTATCGACATCTAATTTCTTATCGTCAGCAATGTGGTAAGCTAGGAGCTGTAAAGGGATGGTATTGATAACCGGCGATAAGAATTTGTTAGCTGTCGGAACTTTAATCAAATAAGAAGCTAGGCGCTTGATCTCCCCATAATCACGGTCGACAACGGCAATAATTTCACCGCCGCGCGCCTTGATTTCTTGCATGTTGCTGATAATCTTATCCGAAAGGTCGTTCTTCGTAGCTAAAAAAACCACAGGCATGCTGGCATCGACGAGAGCAATCGGCCCATGCTTGATTTCGGCGGCCGGATAACCTTCGGCGTGGATATAGGAGATTTCTTTCAATTTCAAGGCCCCTTCCAGCGCCACCGGAAAATTCAGGCCGCGGCCCAAATACAGAAAATTATTCTTGGACTTGAACTGGGTCGCCAATCTTTTCACGGCCGCATCGACGAGCAGAGTTTTTTGGATAAGCGCCGGCAGTCCCTGTAAGTCCTTTATTATCCGGGCGGGAAGACGTCCGCCAGACTCCTGCTTAAAATATAGAGCTAGAAGCAATAAGGCGGCGACTTGGGAACTGAAGGCTTTGGTGCTGGCGACGCCGATTTCCGGACCGGCGTGAAGGTAGATGCCCGAATCGACTTCGCGCGTCATAGTCGAACCGACGACGTTCACAATACCGATAGTCTGCGCGCCTTTGCGTTTCGCTTCTCGAAGAGCGGCAAGAGTGTCCGCCGTTTCTCCTGATTGGGAAATGGCGATCAAGAGATCCGCGGCGCTTACTAAAGGATCGCGGTAACGGAACTCAGAGGCATAGTCGACTTCGACTGGTATGCCGGCAATCTCCTCAAAAAAATGCTTGCCGATCAGAGCGGAATGCCAACTGGTTCCGCAAGCGACAATGATAATTTTCCGAAAAGAACCAACTTTAACGCCCACGGATAATTTTATGCGACCCTTCTTCAGGCGCCCCCGCAAAAGGTCGCTCAGGCTATCCGGCTGGCTAAAGATTTCCTTCAGCATGAAATGCTTGAAACCTTTCTTTTCAATAGCCGCGGCGCTAACCTTGATCTCTTCTACTTGCCGGTTCATTATTTCCCCAGCCGCACTCCTGATCTTATAACCTGCCTGGTCGATGACTACCAAGTCGTCATCTTTCAAATAAACCACTTTCTTGGTCTGGCTCAAGATGGCTGGAATATCCGAAGCGACAAAAATCTCTCGACGGCCGATGCCGAGGATGAGCGGCGAACTTTTACGCGCCGCCACTAATTTATTTTCACGCCGGCTTAAGACGACGAGGCCGTACGAACCGGCTAAGAGCGGCAAAACCTGGGCGACCGCTTTTTCCAAATTCCCTTTGTAAAACTTCTCCACCAGATGCGCCAAGACTTCTGAGTCGGTCTCAGAAACGAAATGATGCCCCTCTTCTAATAAGATCTTTTTCAAAGATTGATAATTCTCAATGATCCCGTTATGGACAACAGCGATCTCCCGTCGGCAATCCAGATGCGGGTGCGCGTTCTTTTCATTAGGCGACCCGTGCGTGGCCCAGCGCGTATGCGCAATGCCTAAAGAGGCCGATGATTCGGTCGCGGCCAAAGACTGGACTAGCTTGGCGACCGGGCCGGCCTTCTTAAAGACAATAAGGTCGTGATTTTCTAAAAGACAAATACCGGCGCTATCATAGCCCCGGTATTCCAATTTTTTCAAACCGTCTAAAAGGATCGGTCGAGCCGGCCGAAGACCTAGGTAACCAATGATCCCGCACATATTTTATTTCCGTTCAACTTCGATCGTGCACTTATTGACCACCGCGGCTAGGGCGCCGATAGCGGCGAGAACTGGAGCAAACACCGCCCCGACGACCGCGAAGGTTACCGGGATTTCCACCATAACCTTACCCTTCTCATTCTTGATGATAATCCGGCGGATATTCCCCTCCTTAATCAACTCTTTAACCTTCTTTAAAACTTCGTGGCCATAAACCTTGAATTGCTCCGCGTTGTCTTTGGCTTGTGTTTTTTTAGGCATATAATTTAAATTATCTTTTAGGAAAACGTTTTTGATAAGCTTGTTTCGATTTGCGGGTAATTGCTAAAATAGTTAACACGGCAATATAGGCAGAAACCACCGAACCGGGGATGCGGTAATACCCCTGGCTGAATACGTCAACGACTATCAGGATGATCACTAAGATCGACCAGATGATCACGAAGATTTCTCCTGGATGCTGCCGGTCGTGTTGATGATACCAGCGCTCGAATTCTTTATTGCTGACATAGATAGCTAAGGCGCCGATATAGATAACCGAGATAACATCCAAGACTCCCTCTCCGGCTCGCGGAACGAAAAAGTTATAGATAATTACAAAGAAGAATACGATCGACCAGACATTAATTAAGCGGCGCCAAAATTCAAAACTGGTCAAGAGGGATTTCCGCTTCATAGTAATTTAAACGATTTTAAAATAAATTAAAGGCTATCACCACTAATCTATATTTAAATTATAGCAAAAATAGCCAAATTACCAAAATATTGACAAAACATAATAATTGTATAAAATATAGTCATCAAAACATCTATCGTTCATTATAAGGAGAAGAAATGACCCGAATCAGCCAACCCCCCATCAGCCAAACTAGGCCGCCGCGTCTTAAACCGGGAGAGCCGCATCCTAAGAGGAATGTTAAGCCGACAATGAAATTTACCTGCTGCTTATCTCACCAGGTCCTATCGCCAACCAATGAAGATTTGGTGATATACAGACATCACGACGGCCAAGTAGTCGCGTTTGCTTATGACGCGCTACTAGAAATAGTTAAACGGGCGGGAAAAAGTTATTTTATAAATATCCCTTATCGCCGCGGGAAAAAATTCGACATAATCGAATTCCTGAACCAAACACGGGAAAATATCAGAAAAAGCATAGAAGCCGGAAAAGTCGACAGCCAAAAGCTCGAAAACACTTTACTGGCAACTACCGATATTCTCGATAACACGAAGCTGTCGAAATTCATCGATGGCGGGACATCTGCTTTCCTGACAAGCGGGCTAGTGATCTCAAGCTACCCGAAGAAATAAAGGAATGCATCTTAAATTTTTTACTAAAAGGTCGACTTTATGCCGACCTTTTTTATTTAAAAAGGGCTAATTTAATTCTTAGCCCTTCCCCATTTAAAATAGACTTTCTTTTCTGTGCCATTCCATAGCTTCTCAATATTTTTGCGGTGGCTATACAATATCGCAATAAATACCGCGAACGAAAAAATGGTTAGCGACAGATTAGGATAATGCCAGGGTGCCAATCGGATAATCTGGACAAAGAACACGGCCGCCGCGCCCAAAATCGAGGCTAACGATACATACCTGCTAATACCATAAACTAAAACGAAAGCCAGCGCGGCAATACCTAGCCCGCCCGGATTAAGTACTAGAAATATGCCAGCTGCGGTGGCCACTCCTTTCCCTCCCTTAAAATGGGAAAAGGCCGGAAAAAGATGGCCGATAAAAACCGCCGCTCCGATGGCCGCCAGCTCCCAGTACCTAAACCCGATCAGATAACCTATCCAAACCGGCATGACTCCCTTGGTTACATCGCCCAATAAAGTCAACGCTCCAATTTTCCATCCCATGGCTCTAAAAGCATTGGTCGCCCCAGGATTTCCGCTTCCCGATTGCCTGATGTCAATCCCTTTTATTTTAGCCAGGATTGAACCGGTAATAATCGACCCCAGCAGATAAGCGGATATAATCATGATCAATAGCATGGTCTACCTCCCGAATATTGAAGTTGTAAAGGACATTTCTGTTAATTAATTGACGCCTATTGTTATCGGCTGTCAATAATAAATATTAATAAAACTCAGCGATAAAAGCAAGCCTGACGCAATAATCCTATAAATATTGTATAATATAAATAATCTAAAAATATATTAATTACATATATGAAAATATTCTGGCAAAAAAACTCGGGGGGCATTATCATCTTGGTCCTCTCCCTGCTGCCCGCCTTAGAGTGGTTACGGCTGGCGCCCTTAAATACCCGTTTTTACAACCTATCGGCGACTATGACCAGCTTAGGGCAAGTAGCCGGCCTAGTCGGCCTTGCCTTGTTCTCAGTCAACCTGGTCTTAACTGGACGCCTAAAAATCTTTGATCGTTTATTCTTTGGCCTGAACAACGCCTATAATTACCATCGCCAGATCGGCGCTATCGGTTTTTCCTTATTGCTTTTCCACCCGCTATTACTAGCCGTTGCTTATCTGCAGATTTCAACCTTAGCCGCCGCTCGTTTCTTATTGCCATTTTATGACGCGGCGATAACTTATGGGATAATTTCTCTCCTGATGATGATCCTTTTCTTAGGACTGACCTTCTATGGATCGCTCAAATACCATCATTGGAAAATAACGCATAAGCTGATGCTGGTCGCTTTTATCTTCGGCTTGCTCCACGTCCTGTCGATTACAAGCGATGTTTCGCGCGATCCTTTCTTAAAGACTTATCTGATCGCCCTCGGTCTTCTCGGTTTAGGCGTCGGCGCTTATCGCGCCGTCTTAAGCTATTTCTGGCACCGTAATTTTTCTTATAAAATCCAACGGCTTAACCGCCTGAGCGCCGGGATCACCGAAATAGAGCTGGCGCCGATCGGGCGAGCCCTGGATTTCCTATCTGGACAATTCGTTTTCGTCCGTTTTTTCAGCCGACACATCCAATCAGAAAGCCATCCTTTCTCGATTTCTTCCGCCCCTAGCCCTTCTCAGATTTCTCTAGCGATCAAATCATTGGGTGATTTTACCGATCGCGTCAAAGATCTCGAACCAGGCGACACGGTGTCCCTAGAAGGGCCATTCGGTAAATTTTCTTATCGAAACGGCCGGCATAAAAAACAAATCTGGATCGCCGGCGGCATCGGCATCACCCCCTTCTTAAGCATGGCTCGAAGCTTGACCGACGATCGTTATCAGATCGACTTATACTACTGCGTGCGCCAGCCCGGAGAAGCGGTCTTCTTGCCAGAGCTGGAAAATATCGCCCAAAAAAATTCTGCGCTCCACCTCATCCCCTGGTACTCCCAAACCAGCGGCTATCTTACCGGACAAGCCGTGGAGGAAAAAAGTGCCGGCCTGCGGGATAAAGATATTTTCATCTGCGGCCCTGACAACTTGATGTCTGCCCTTAAAGCTCAGCTACGCGACCAAGGCGTCGCCGCGTCGGATATTTATTCCGAAGAATTTAAATTTTTATGAAAAAATTAGTCACCATATCTTTATTCATCTTTTGGGCGGCCGTCACCGCGATTTTGACAGCGGGCTTGATCCAATACCAAAATACTAAGACTAGGGCGCCGCAAGCGCTATCTAATCAAACCGTCGACCCGCTCATCTCGGCACTTGATCAGACGCTCGTCTTGGACGCGATGGAAATATCTAGACATAATTCAGCTAAAGACTGCTGGCTCCTGATCGATAATAAGGTCTACGACGTCACTGCTTCTATCGCCTCCCATCCTGGTGGCGCCCAGATGATTATTTCCTTCTGCGGCCGAGAAGCGAGCGAAGCTTTCAATACTAAGGGCGGGGGCGGCGAGTCACATTCCCAGAAAGCCCGCACAATGCTGGCAGATTACTATCTCGGCGATCTGGGTGGGAAGATTGAAAGGTGAACTGTAAAAGGAAGGCGGAGAATAAACTTTATAACAGCGTCATTTAAACGCTGTTTTTTTATTCCCAGATAAAGCCATATATAATATATGTCTAATGTTAGATATATTTGTATATATTGACATTAATATAAAAAAATGATATAATTTTTTGTTAACCAGAACTTTAATAATATTAAATAAATTAAAACTCTAAAAATCAACAAACTCCAAGGAGGAGAAGTGAAAAATTTAGTCATTACAATCGTACTCTTACTGTTAGTCAGCCTAACCAACCAAAGCCTGGCACAAAAAATTCATACTGAAACCAATCTTCAGTATGATAAAAAGACAACTGGCCTGCAGATCCAGCGTCTGCAATTTGACAGTCCTGACATAAATGTCAGGTATGATTATAAGCTCAAGGGCGTAATAGATGCCATGGAGCTCTATGTCCCGATTATGAATAGCGACGATCTGTTCCTGCAAATCGGACTGATCAAGCTAGGTGACTGGACCCAAGAAGACGAAAGCTTTATCGACCTGGTCGCTGAAAAAAAATTGGGTAACCTAAGCTATAAGCTTAACATCGGTTACGGCCTGATAGCGGACAAAGGGTCGCGCGACTATGTCTTAGCGCGAATAACCCATGATTTATTAACGGTGGAAGCTTGTGCATTAAGTGATTATGGATATAATGACCTAGCAAGTTTCACCAAAGATCAGTATTACTGGGTGGCCATCCATCCAGAAAATATCTTTATTGCCGCCGGCAATGAAATCAGCCGGACATGGATTATCGCCGGGACAAAGAATTTAGAAAATTTCGGAAATTTAAGTTTCCTAAGTTCCGACCGGACAAATAAAAATTTTTGGCTTAAAAGCCAATTCGGTTTCGGAAAAATAAACCAAAATTTTTATTCCCTGGATAGTTACCGATCCATAGCCAGCTATCTAATAGTCCCACCATTTTTCTATAAACATTTCTCTCCGATATCGACTAAAGGGGAATATGCCTTAAAAATAGAAGGCAAGAGGACCGGAGACGTGGAGAGGTGGGAAATTACCGGGGCTAAAAAAATCGGTAATCTCGGACGGGTCGCTATCGGGGCCCAAAGAGAAGGCCGGAACAGAAGCGGGCTTAATCTAGAATATTATAAAGATTTTAATATTCTAGGCTTCATCGTCTCAAGCGAAATACGCTATGAATCAATTTGTGATAAATTCACCGGATTCATATCGATCGATTATGTGTTTTAGAATGACCTCCTCCCCGCACTCAAAAAGCTATCCTAGTCGGATAGCTTTTTTCATACGGGGTTTCCTTCCGGGTTTTCATTAGAACCCGAGCGTGGTTTCTTGCGGTAGATCCTTCTGGCCTTGCCAG
>Ga0265297_10001652_pt1 | contig 50834 bp, 61 predicted proteins | sample Munlanlwell13791_FD_192502 | JGI IMG/M metagenome (GOLD analysis project Ga0265297, IMG submission 192502) | Leachate microbial communities from a municipal landfill in Southern Ontario, Canada - Leachate well 137-91 | ecosystem: Engineered > Solid waste > Landfill > Unclassified | place...
TCATTTACCTATATTATTGATGGCATTTTCATCTTTATAAGGGCTTAAAGACAAGGTTGTTGAAAAATACTCTTCCGAAGCCGAAGCTGTTTTCAAAAGACGCTCTTCAAAACAAACCAAACATCTTTTTCCGCCCTCCTGCTCCTGTTCCAATCCTTTGATTTTGCCGAACCAGCTGTCTTTATCGTATTCTCCCTCAATAAAATCTATACTATATATATTCGCCAATTTTAATGCGGATTCTTTTCTTTTAAGATACTCCTCTTCGGGATGGATATTCGGATTATAGAAAAACAATGACATATCGTATTTGTCCTTCAAAAAATCAACCATGAAAGCTCCGCAGACGGCGCAACAGACATGAAGCATAAGTTTTGGTTTTTTCGCAATCATAGAATAAGCATTCCATCGCCGAAAGAATAAAATTTAAATTTATTCTTGATAGCTTTGTTGTAGATATCAAGGATTTCTTTTCTGCCTGCAAATGCGACAACCAGCATTAAAAGAGACGACCGGGGCAAGTGAAAATTAGTGATTAATCCGTCTGTCATTTTAAAATCATAACCGGGCCTGATGAATAAGTCTGTTTTTCCGGATAATTTTCCCGACTCCAATGCTCTTGCCACGGTAGTGCCTACTGCGATTATAGGCCTGCCTTGTTTTTTCGCTTTTCTCAAAAAAGAATATGTCTTTCTGCTCATCTCATAATACTCCTCGTGAAGCTTTCCTTTTTCAATATTCTCTTGCGTCAAAGGAGCAAATGTGCCCAGACCGACATGCAGAACAACGAATTCCATGCCAAGACCCGATTCCTTTAGTTTTTTTAAAAGCCGTTTCGTAAAATGGAGAGAGGCTGTGGGGGCGGCCGAAGACCCCGGCCTTTCCGCAAAAACAGCCTGGTATTTTTCCCTCAATTCTTTTTCCGGAAGGGAAGTGTTTTTAATATAGGGAGGAATAGGCATTCTGCCATGCTTTTGGAAAAAACCTTTAATATCCGCAATCAAAGGCTCCAAGCAATAGATGTTTTTGCGCTGGCCTTTGACTGATAATATTTCCCTTGAACCAAAATACAGTTTGGAGCCTATGGGTAATTTCCTGTTCGTCAAAGCCTCTATCGCTCCGCCTTTCTCTTCCAGGTACAAAACTTCTACCCTTCCTCCTGTTTCTTTTTTTAAAAAAATCCTTGCCGGAATGACTTTTGTTTTATTGAAAACCAGGACGGCGTTTTTCGGAAGATATTTTCCTATGTTTAAAAATTTGTCGCAAACTATCTTTTTATCTTTTCTTGAATAAACCAAAAGACCAGCCGCATCTCTGGGCGAAGCTGGTTTTTTCGCGATTAATTCTTTCGGCAGATTGAAATTATATTTTTCCAGCTTTAATGCCATTTCTTATATTCTCCACGAAAGAATTAAAAAAGTAAAGATTGTGGAAAGTAAGCAGCTTCAGTCCGGTTATCTCCTTTGCCCTTATCAGATGAGAGATGTAATTTCTTCTGTAATTCCTGCAGACGAAACAGGAGCATTTCGGGTCCAGGGGCTTTTTGTCTCTTAAAAATTTGGACTGGCTCAGATTTATCTTTTCTTTCCCGGCAAAAGCAACGTTGTGGCGGGCGAGACGGGTAGGCACGACACAGTCAAACGTATCTATCCCTGATTTGATTATAGGAATAATGTCTTCCAAATGCCCTATTCCGAGCAGATGCCTGGGCTTAGCTTGAGGCAATTCATTCAAAACCCATTCTATCATTTTAGTCATTTCTTTTTTGCCGTTTCCGAATTCTCCGCCTATGCCGAAACCGTCAAAAGGCAAAGAAGATATAAATTGGGAGCTTTCCATTCTCAAATCCTTGAATCTTCCCCCTTGCACAATGCCGAAAAGAGCCTGATTTGTTTTCTTGGCTCTCAAACAAATCTTCGCCCACTCATGAGTTCTTTTAAGCGATTCCTTTATGTATTCTTTTGAAGCCAAAGGAGAAGTGCATTCGTCAAACGCAAAGATTATATCAGCTCCCAGCGCCTCCTGGATTTTAATTGATTCTTCAGGCCCCAGAAATAATTCTTTTCCGTCAACGGGAGACCTGAAAAGCACCCCTTTTTGAGTAATTTTAATATGCTTCGGCTGCTGGTTTTTTCCAAACTGGACAGGCTTTGGCCCGGGGAAGCTTTTTAATATCTTGCCGACGCCAGAATCCCTGCCAAAGCCCAAAGAAAAAACCTGGAACCCTCCCGAGTCGGTCATTAAAGGTTTTTGCCAGTTCATAAACCTATGGAGGCCTCCTGATTTTTTAACGATTATTTCTCCGGGTTTTAGGTGCAAATGAAATGTATTGGAAATCAGAATCTGGCTTTTTGTTTCTGCCGCCTCTTCCGAAGTCAATGTTTTTACAACCGCCTGAGTGGCCACGGGAACCAAACAAGGAGTTTCAATAACTCCGTGCGGCGTTTTTAAAACGCCTGTTCTTGCTTTGCTTTTTCCGGATTTTTTAACAATCTTAAACTCCATCTTATTTCCTTGCGTAAAGACCGATGATTTCCGCCTTGTCCAAAATATGGTTCTCCATTGCTTTTTCCACCTCCTTCTTTGCTGAACCCTCCGGAAGGTTCAGCTCCGCATCAAGAGCATAAAGCTTAAAAAAATATCTGTGCTTTCCGTCAGACGGACAGGGACCGTGATATTTAAGATTACCGCTCGTGCCTATGCCGTGAATACCGGCAGGCTCTTCATTTTCAGATATGCTCTTAACATCTGCCGGAATATTAAACACAATCCAATGGTCCCAAACGCCGATTGGCGCATCGGGGTCATCCATTATCAAAACAAGAGTTTTTGCGTTATCGGGCGCATCCGAAAACTCCAGCGGCGGATTAATATCTCCTCCGTCGCAGGTATATTTTGACGGAATATCCTGGTTATTCCCAAAGGCCGGGCTTTTTATAATCATAATATTAAAATTCTGGCTTCTTGGATTAATTTGTCAAGATTTTTTGACGAAAGCCTTATCTTTCCGGCAAGATTCTCATCAAGCAAATCTTTTGCCATCATTATTCCGTCAGAAACAAGGATTTCGGCAAAATAGGATTTCAAAGACGGCAGTATGGTTATAGGATAAAGTTTCTGCGACTCTATCAGATACTCCAAACCCTCTTTTGCCGGATAGCGCCAGCCTAAAAGTTCAACCCCCACGCATTTTGAATATTTAACAGTCCTGGAAGTAAACTTATTATTGGTAACAAGCAAAGATTTGACATTCTGATTGTTAAATGATTTTTCTCCAATAATATCCAGAAATCTCGCGTAGTTAGCCAAAGCGTCTTTCGTATGGACCTTTCCCGAAGGCAAATTCCTGTATTTGCATTCTCCTATATATAGAACATTGTCTTTCTCCGCTGTAAAATCTATTTCATGAGTGCAGCATTTTCCTTTCAGAAACAAATTGTTTTTTGCATGATATCCGTTGCTTTTGAATATCTCGGCCACATATTTTTCAAAAGGAAAACCAGTAGGACCGAGTTTTTTAATAGCTTTCTTCAGATTAAACCTCAAGGCCGCTTTCTTGTTTTCCCTCCCCAGCATTCTCTTAATTTTCTCTGAAATCTCAAAAGTGCTTATTCCGTCGTATAACTCTTTTCTCATGTCTCTTACCGCCGCTTCGGCCAGACTTCTGGAAGCTCCCGCTCTTATGGCTGATTTATATGCTTTTTCCTCGGAATAAGGCTCTGATTCGCCGTTGAATTTTACAACATTTATCATATTAAAATAAGGTTGTCCCTTTAAAGCTTTTTTCTTTTAATATTCTGTCTAAATTATCAAGGTTTCCCCCGAAAGCTACGATTGCCTCCAGGTTTTCTTTTCTCGCCAGCCTTGCGGCAATAGGGTCCACAGGCACAGACATGCCAGGTTCCCATTTTTCAGGAATAATCCTGGAATATTCTTTCCAGGAAATCCTTTCAATAGGCTCTGCTTTTTTATCCTTGTCAAAGTCCGAAGTATAGACATAATCAGGCCTGCCCAAAACAATGACTTTTTTGATATTGAAGTCAGCTGCTATCCGCAAAGACACATAATCTGTTGACCACCCCGGCGACCACCCCGAAGCGATTATTATCGGATATCTGCCGAAACTTTTAATCTTAAACCTTTCGCTGAATACAACAGGATTGGCGTCTTTGCCGAACAGCCCCTTCAAAAGAACCGCGTTAATCCTTGTCGCTGCTATGCCGAGCCAGTCCCTGTCCTCTTTGGAAAGATTAAGCTTTAATCCTGCTTTTTGGTATTTTCTGGCGGTATGGCCTCCGCCTATGACTATAATGAATTTAACCCCTTTTGCCGTGTATTTTTTGATAAACCTCCTGAATTTTAAAAGATAATCCGAGTTGATATCCTCGGGGCACGCTATTGAACCTCCTAAATCTATGATATATCTTTTTTGCATTGCGTTATCGGTTGATGTTCAAAACATAATTGCCGGGCGGAGCTTTGACAAAAGCAGGGCATATTTCTTTGAAATCGCAGTGATTGCACAAATAGCTTTTCTGGGGAGGGAAATCTTTTGTCTCCTGAATCTCTTTTATTTTATCAATTATCTTATCCCTGATATCCTTGCTGTCCACATCGCAAACGTTAAAGTTTTTTACTTTGCCTTTGGCAAGGCAGTAAAAACTTACCTGGTCCACCTTGGTTCCGAAATTGGCTTCGGCAAGCAGTTTATAAAATTCCAGCTGAAAGAAATTATCGCCGTTCTTTCCGGTCTTGAAATCCACGACTCTCAAGCTCCCGTTTTCAAGCTTGTCTATTCTGTCAAACTTGCCCGAAATGGACATCCCGCCATCCAATGGCTTTATCATTTTTTCGTAATCCTTGAAAGAGTCCTTTATTGTTTCAACCGGAACATAGAACAGTGTCGGATTTATCTGCTTTTCCAGATTGAAAAAGTTGCGCAAAAGCCCTAAGGCCTCCTTGTACGTATCTCTTTCGTGATGTATGTCTTTGAATCCTCCTGTTTCCCCCAGCGGAGGCTTCTTATACACATCCTTTTCCGAAAACCAGGATTTTTCCAGGCATTTTTTAAGATTGGGAAGGGTTCTTTTCTTCTCCGGCAGGTAGTAAAACAATGTGATTGCGCCGTGCACCGCAGAGCCTTTGATATTATAATCTCTTGGCTTTAAAAACTGTTTTTTGATAGGAGCTATTTCCGGGTCCAGATAATTGAAATGATACTGCTTTTTGCATTTATCAAACAGTTCAAGCTTTGAAAAAGAATATATCCTGGAGAAATCAATGTCTTTCATTTTTCAAACTTCCCCATCCTGCGGAAAATAAAATAAGAGTAAATTACAGGAACGAAAGCAGCGGTTAAAATCGACGCAATGGTAATCGCGAATGCAAAGTCAGCAATCAAAATGCTGCCCAAGGATATTGCTCCGGCTATTATAAAAAGCCTGCCTCCCAGCCTGTGAGTTTTCTCCCAGACTTCATCCGAATGTATTGTCCAAGGGGTCTTGATGCCGACAAACCAGTTTCTCTTTATTCTCGGTAAAAATATGCCCATGGCAATAAGCATAATGGAAATGGCGGGAAGGATAAAGTAATTCATATTCGTCCTTACTCCGATGCCGGCCAAAAGAGAATAAACATACAAAGAGACGAAAAACAAAACAAGTATAAGCTTAAAACCGAAATAAACGTTGCGGAACTTTTCGTAGTTTTTTCTCAGCGGGTCTATCAAGGGAATAAAGGTCATCAGCAGATAAACCCCGAGGATAAATAACGGAAAAAAGAAAACGGAGAAATTTCTGGAACTCCATCCGTCTATTTCGCCCTGAAAGTTCCAATGGCTCGGAACTCTTTCCGGCAAGTTGGGATAAAGGTATGCTCCGACAGCCAAAGACAAACCTATTATAATCAGAAGAATAATTTCTTTTTTGGTGAAAATTTTCATATTATCTGATAAGCTAAAATTCAACCGGCCATCTTGGATTGAATTTTTTGCCTGTTAATTTTGCTTTTTTAATCTTTCCCAAAATAAAAGAATTGCAGCTCCTTTTTCTTGAGCCTATCGTATAGGCATTGAAAATATGGCCGGGGGTCACAATTTCTTTTCCGAAAACTATATGCTCGCCTTCTTCCCCTATATCAGTAGCAATGCTGTACGGCTCAACCTCCCTCCAGCCCGCGGCTCTCTTCTCTGTTTTTGGATAATAAATATCCACTGTCTCCTGTCCCTTTCCGGCCTTGCCTATGATTTTCAAAATTTCCTTAAAATCCATGTATTCCATCAATTCCATCTTACCAAAAAACCTGCCTGTCCGCCAGCCTGAAAAGACAAAACCGGCAAATGCGTTGCCGGCGGATAAATAAAAATAACGGCTGTTGTTGAGCTTTTTGGAAAGTGTTGGATTTTTTTGCTTAAATGCTTACCTGCCAAAGCACTATGCCTCCGGCCAATACAGAACAGGCCAGTATAATCACCAACGCCAGGGAGGTGGGGATTTTTTTGTTCATAACAATTTACTCTGCTTGTTGCAAGACAACCTTTTATATATATTACTTGTTGCGCTGAAAAAAGAAAAGTGGAAAATTCAATCTGGCGCTCTTTCCGTATTTACGAAGTCAAATCTTTCTCCTTCTTCGGAAAAAGAATAATAATCTAAAAAGGTCCCGGCAGGTTCGGCATCGGAGCGGTATTCCTGAATCAATAATCCCTCCTCATATCTAAGCCCTGAAGAAATCGGCAGCTCTTCCAAGATTTCACCGTTCTTATAGAAATCGTAGTGAATAAGCTCTTCTTTGTTCTGGCTCCAGCCTATGACTTCAACATAATCCAGCTCGCAACCGGCGTATGTTTTGAAAACAAATTCTAGGCTCTTGCCGTCGCCGTTCAAATCCTGAGGGCTGATAATTCCCTGCCTGTCAAAGCTGTCAGCCAAAAGCTCTATTCTTGATTTCAGTTTGCTCCCGTCCGCCATCCCGAAGTAAAAATTCCCCTCAATCATTTCTCCGCGGATGTTATCGCAAGCAATGTCTTCGCTTTTTTTCGCATCTCCGTTCAAGACATAAAGAACGGCTGTTTCTTTTTTTCCGTCTCCGTCGACATCAATGTCAATCATGTCTATAATGGAAGATTCTTCGCCTATTATCGCCTGCAAAGAAAGCCTTGCGTCCTCTTCCTCCTTCATGTCTCCGCCGGACGCGAACGCAGAAATAATCACTATCAGCCCGAACGCCAAGGCAAACCAGGCGAAATTTATCTTTTCGGACGCCTTTAACAAAACATGAATTGTTATAATTCCGAATAAAAAGGAAAAAGCGAGGCCTGCCAAGTTTTCCAGAGAGAAAGCGAATTTATCCAGGTTCAGAATAATATTGCCGGCCAAAACAACAGGCAGGCTCATTATAAAGCTTAGCTTCAAAGCCGTGGTATCGTTGAATTTTCTCAACAAAAGGCCGGAAACCGTCAACCCTGAACGAGAAAGGCCGGGAATTATGGAAAAACCCTGCAAAACACCCAAAATAAAGCCGTCTGCCGTTTTTAAGTCTTTTTCCGTCTTATAGCTTCCGGTCTTCTTTTTGAACTGCGTAAGCGCAGTAACCAAAAGAGCAAGGCCTACCAGCAAAGCGATGCCTTTGCCTCCAAGAGAAAACTCATTTCCAAAATAATCTAAAAGTTTTAATATAACCAAGCCGACAATACCGCTTACAATTGTTGCCAAGACATAAAAATCAATGACTTTCTTATTATCTGTTTTTTTGTAATCAAGAAGGGACGCAAAAAGAACGGCCGCTTCTTTCCTGAAATAGATTAAGACCGCCAAAAAAGTGCCCAAATGCAAGAATAAGGCATAATTTATCAGGCCGGCCAAACTTAAACTGCTTTTGAACAAGCTTGTCTTCAAAAGCAGAATGATTCCTTCCGAGCTTATGGGCAGCCACTCAAAAATGCCTTGAGCCGCGCCTAAAACAATTGATTCAACCATAATTTAACTTATTATACCTTGTTAAAAAACCCTAATCAATTGAAATAATTCTTTTGGAGCCAGATGTACAGCTTCTGCGTATCCTGCCTAAGGCTGGACGAGCCCAGCAAGATTATCGCGATGTTCCTCTGTTCAAATCTGAAAATGAAAACAGCTGTAGATTTTGACTGCTTGATATATCCTGTCTTGCCCCCGACAAAAGTCGGGTCGTAAATAAAAATGTTCTTGTTCCACAGCCTGCCGATATCAAAAGCAACGTCTCCGAAGCTGGTGACTTTATTGCCCTTGGTAATTTCCAAAAGCGGGTAGCGATTGTTCAATATGTATCTTGAAAGATAAAAAAGGTCTTTGGCGGTGGAAACATTTTCCGGGCTGAATCCTGACGGTTCAACAAATGTCGTGTTTTCCATTAAAATTTCTCCTGCCTTCTCGTTCATAAGCTGAACGGTTTTCTCTCTTCCCAAAAACCAGGTTAAAGCGTAAGCGGCGTCATTAGAAGACTCAATAAGCAATGGGTAAAAAAGTTCTGTTACCCTGAATGTTTTTTCCGCCTCAAGCCCTTCTGTCGCGCCATATCCCAATTCAAGCATCTTTTCTCTTATCAAAACGGTTCTTTTTAAATTGACATTTTCCGCAACCGTCACGGCAGTCATTAATTTTGTCAAAGAAGCTATAGGGAGAATCTTTTCCGAATCCTTCTCGGCAAAGATAAAACCGGAGTCAAGGTCGGCAACCAAAAAGCTTTCCGAAGAAACTTGAGGAGCTTTGGCTCCGTTGCCGCTGAAATCAACCTCGTCTCTTTCCTTGTCTATGACCAAAACCGGCATATTCAAATCGCTCAGTTCAAATATCTCCTTCGCATCCTCGTCCTTCAGCCTTATGCATCCTCCGGAAACCGGAGAGTCAAGCTTTTCCCCGCCCGGGTAATAGGGCTCTCCATGGATATAATACTTGCCGTAGTAATGAATGGCGTACGGCATATAAACATCTTCTATATTTGAATAGCTCAGCTTGTATCCCCTTATAATACTATAAAGGCCGGCTGCGGAACCTCCCCAGCCCTGGCTGTCCCCTTTGGCAAGAATTGGAACCTCTTTTATAGGAACGCCCTGCCTGAAAAGATTTATCTTCATTCTGTCCAGGTTTATTTCCAAAAAATCAGCCTTGCCGGAAATGAACTCTTCTTTAACGTCATCAAGCATTTTCAGATAAAAAGCTTCTCTGTTTTCAAGGCCCGATGATCCAGCCGAAGGAATATTTCCTCCTTCCTCATTCGCATAAAACAAAATTGTCCCTCCAATCAAGAAAGACAAAATAAAAATAAAGGTTTTGCAATCAAACTTTGGCTTCATTAAAATTATTTCCTGCTGTCTATCACAGAGGGAGGAATGGGCGGCTCGTTTTGTTCCGAAAAATAGTTCCAAATGTAGACTCCTATCCAAAGGACAACCGCCAGAAAAAATATCACGAGAATAAAAAAATTAATCTTTTTCATTATTTATTATTATAACAAATTCTCCCTTAATGGGATACTCTTTTAATTTTCCAACGATGTCTTCCGCTGTCCCCCTGCATATTGTTTCAAACTTCTTCGTAATCTCCCTGCAAACGACAATCTCTGACTTTACGCCGGACAGCTCCTGCAGAGTTTTTAAAACCCTGTGGGGAGATTCGTAGATTATAACCGGATAGTCCGACCTTTTTAATCTTTCAAAGAATTTATTCCTTTTGTTTTTTGCCGGAGGGAATCCCATGAATATAAACTTGTCCATCGGGAACCCGGCAATGCTCGCCGCGGCAATAACCGCCGACGGCCCGGGAACGGGAATAACTTCAATATCGTTTTTCAGCGATTCCGCCACAAGCCTGGCTCCCGGGTCGGAAATCCCCGGCGTCCCGGAATCAGAAACCAAGGCCAAGTTCTTGCCTTCTCTGAACAAACCCAAGATATAATCCATTTTATCGGGTCCGCTGTGCTGATGGTAGCTTATAACTTCCTTTTTTATACCGAAATGCTCCAAAAGCTTTTTTGCCACCCTGGTATCCTCTGCCAGGACAAAATCAACTTCCTTTAAAATATCCAAGGCTCTTAAAGTAATATCTTTCAAATTGCCTATCGGCGTTGCGACAACAAACAGCTTGGCCATAAATTTATAAATCCCAAACTACGGGCAAAGTTCCGGTAAAGCCGTAGTCCCCGAACAGAACATCCGCCACTCCATGTCCTTCGCTTCCCGGAAGCCATGCTGCTACAACAGCATCCCAATCATTTGCATATTCTTTAATATCCAGCGGACGACCGGAAACTATAATGACTATCAGTTTTTCGCTGTTTTTCTTCAAGTTATTAATAGCTTCTATATCCTGTTTTGACAGTTGAAGATTTTTGCTGTCTCCCCAGCCTTCAGCATAAGGACCTTCTCCCACAACTGCAATGCCCGCTTCAGCCTTTTCTCCCTGCATATTAAAATCACCCTCTAAACTGTATTCTACTCTTGTATCTTTTGACACTGAATTCTTTACGCCTTCTAAAATAGTTGTTCCAGGTATCCAGTTGCCATCAATACCCTGCCATTCCACTGTCCATCCGCCGGACTGCCTGCCAAGATTATTTGCGGTAGACCCGGCCACCAAAATTTTAGAAGCATTTTTGGAAATCGGAACCGCATTGTTATTTTTTAATAAAACAAGGGATTTTCTGACCGCCTCTCTGGCTAACTCCCTATGCTGTTCAGAACCAATGACTTCTAAATCAGCGCGGACTCCTGTTTCATCAAAGAGGCCTATTCTAAATTTAACTTTCAATATTCTTCGCACAGCATCATTAATTCTCTCCGGACTGATATCGCCATTGCTTAAAGCGCGGTGCATGTAGGAAGAAAAATCCTCATAGTCAAAAGGAAGCATAATCATATCAACTCCTGCATTTACCGCCTTGACCAGCGCCTCATATTTGTCTTTTTCTTTTTCGTAAACCCCGTACCAATCGGAAAAAACAAAACCCTCAAACCCAAGTTCTCCCTTCAAGACGTCCGTCAGCAGATATTTATTAAAAGAAATTTTCTCTCCGTTCCAGCTGCTTAATCCTACCATGACAGACTCTACGTCAGCGTTTATTGCTTGCCTGAACGGCTCAAGATGAATTCGCCTCAACTCATCATCGCTGATATCGGAATTTCCCTGGTCAATAGAAAAATATTTATTGGCGGAACTGCCCCACGCCATTGAACCTTGACCGACATAATGCTTTACCGCGCCGGCCACTTTCAACCCTTCTATATACGCCTTGCCTAGAATTCCTGCTACTTCAGAATCTGAACCAAAAGTCTCATATGTTCTGCCCCATCTCATATCCTGAGCCACATCTATATTAGGAGAGAAAACCCAACGAATTCCGGTGGCGAGGACCTCTTCAGACGTTGCTTCTGCGATTCTCTTTATCAAATCAGGGTCTTTAGCCGCTCCCAGACCAATAGAGTGGGGAAAAATAGTGGCCCCCGGAACATTGCTATGTCCGTGGCTGGCATCGGCTCCATACAACAGCGGTATTTGCAACCGCGTCTTTCGGCTGTAAGATTGAAAATCTTCCACCATTTGAAGCCAGCCCTCGGGAGTGTTATCATCAGGTTTGGCACCGCTTCCGCTTAAAAGCGCGCCTAATCCATATTTTGCGATATCATTTAAGTCCTGAACGCTGTTTTTCTCAACCAAAGCCATTTGCCCGATTTTTTCCGCAACCGTCATTCTGCTTAGCAAATCGTCCACCCTCTCCTCAACTGACAATTCCGGGTTTTGGTAGGGAAGGCTTGTTTCATGACAGCCCTCGTCGCAAAAATCAACGTATGTAATTAACGGGGGCCTTAAAAAAACATAGCTCAAAACCGTTCCAACCAATAAAAGTAATATCGCTAAAAACATTAATAATTTATTCTTTTCCTTTAACATCTTTCTATTTAATCCACAATAGCTCTTTTGAAACCAAATTTCAATTTTATAATTACTTGCCTCTTGCAATTTTTCATTATTGTGCTATAATTTTTAATTACCAGATAAACATCGTTCTATAGCATCTCGAAAGGAAATTAATATTTCGACTTTCTATAGCAATCCTCTTTTCAGGGGATAGTCGATATATTAGTTGCAACTTCGAGATTTTTTTTATCTCAAAAAACCATATGTATAGAAAAAGATACACCAGAAACAATTTTAGGTCAAGGAATAAGAACCGCCGCATATCGCGCAAGCCCCGCGGCGAACATATTGATATATCAAAATATATCCAGCATTCCCTGCCTGCCGAATCAGAAAAAATCTATAAAGCGAAAAATACTTTTCGGGATTTTGGCTTTAATCCGGCTCTCCAAAACAACTTAAACAGAAAAAAATACTCTGTTCCCACCCCTATCCAGGACCAGGCCATCAAGCCGATTCTAACAGGGCGCGACTTGATAGGATTGGCAGATACGGGCACAGGGAAAACTGCCGCTTTTTTACTGCCCTTGATTGAAAAAGTCTGCAAGAACAGACAGGAAAAAGTATTAATTATTGCTCCAACAAGAGAACTGGCCATCCAGATAGACAAAGAATTCAGGGCTTTTTCTGAAACCATGAAGATTTATTCTGCAATATGCGTCGGAGGCACTCCGATAGGCAGGCAAATATTTAATTTAAGGCAGCGCCGTCCTAATTTCGTTATCGGCACGCCGGGAAGACTGAAAGACCTATCCAACAGAGGCCTGCTGAAATTCAATTCTTTCCAAAACATTGTTCTTGACGAAGTAGACCGGATGATGGACATGGGATTCGTCAATGAAATTACCGCTATCCTGAATGTTCTTCCGAAAGAAAAACAGGCTTTGTTCTTTTCGGCAACCCTGCCTGAAAACATCAAAAACCTGACCAAGCAGTTTTCAAAAAATCCTCTTATAATAGAGGTTAAAAACAAGGGAGCTGCGGTTAATATATTCCAGGATGTCGTGCGAATCAAAAACAGGTCTGAAAAATTCAGCAAGCTTAAGGATTTGCTGAATCAGCCAGAGCTGACCAAGGTGTTGATATTCAGCGAAACCAAGAGAGAAGTTGAAAATTTAGCAATAAATCTTTCCAAGGACGGATACAGGTCAATGTCTATCCATGGAGACAAGCGCCAGAGCCAAAGGCAAAAGTCGTTAACCGCCTTCAGAAATAACTACTGCAAAATTCTGGTGGCTACTGACGTAGCCGCCCGCGGTCTGGATATTAACGATATTTCACACGTTATCAATTATACCGCGCCTCAGACTTACGACGACTATATTCATCGCATAGGCCGGACAGGCAGAGCCTCAAAAATAGGCCACGCCCTGACTTTCATTGATTAAAGCTATATCCACTTTTTAGTCTTTTCACTGTACTTCGTATATTCCTTTCCAAACTCCGCCTCTCCCTTTTCCTCTTCATAAGGAATAAACATATAGTTTATCACCAGAAAGAATATAACCGGAGAGATAAAAGAAACAATATTCCCCAAAATAATTGAAGCGCCCAGCAGAATCAGAAAGTCGCCGAAGTACATCGGATTGCTGGTATAGCCATAAACTCCTTCTGTTACCAGATAGGTTGACTTGCCAAAATATATGGAGGTTTTGTGCTTTCTGAAAAGCTTAATGGCAGAATAAACGAAATAAGTTCCCAGCGCAATAAAAACAATTCCCGACAGATTCCAGGGAAACTTTATCCAATTCATGGACGGCAGCATGGAATAGGAAGCCAGAGCAAGAAGCAGGCAAAAAAAGAAGTAATGCGGCGGTTTAAGAAATATTTTTCTTTTCATAATGATTTGTAATTTTTAGCAAAAACAAGGCTATAATTCCTCCGGCCAGAGCGGTAACGAGCTGAGGCCAGGCCATCATCGCGGCAATAGGCCTCGGCAGACTTTGTCCGATTAAAAATTCAACAATAAGAAACAGGAATAAAAACTTTGCAAAACTGGCTGAAATAATTCCGAGAAAAAAGTTCCTCTTTCTCAAAATACCGAACGTTAAAACTAAAATGGCGTTGCTGACGATGATGTGCGGTATCATCGGCAAAAGAGGCGCGGGAAGAAGTCCGACAAGAGCAGAAACCATGCTTGGCAAAAAACCGATTAAAATGCCTGCTCCCATGCCCAATACGGCAGTTGCCAGAAACAAGACAGCGTTGACAATCGGACCGGTTATAAGCTGCTGCTTCAAAAAGGGGGCCAGAATGGATATTCCCAGAAAAACAGCAAAGACAGCTGACTTTGACCAAACATTTGTTTTCACCGAAGAAATAACTTTTTCCATAATTTATTTATTATACCAAAACCAAAACCTTAATCCAGCTTTCGGACCGAACCCTTCGGTTTCCTAGAATAGGAAGTATGAAGAATCTCGCGGGCCAATTCCTGATTCTTTGAGAAATAGTTCCTATAAATTCTTTTGACGATGGGGTTCTCATGAGCCTTTCTTACTTTTTTCTGCCTGTCTATGGAATATAGGCTTTCGGCCCTCTTGATTCTTATCTTCTCGTCAGTAGGAATAGGCTGGCCTCCGCCGCCTATGCATCCTCCGGGGCAGGCCATCACCTCAATACAGGCATATCCATATCTCTTTCCGGCCCTGATGTCGTCAAAAAGCTTTTTGGCATTGCCTAAACCGTTGACAACGGCTATTTTTTTAACCCCGCTTCCTATTTTTACCTCCGCTTCTTTTATGTCTTTCATTCCCCTTATTTCCTTGAAATCAACTTTTTGCAGCGTTTCGCCGGTAAGCTTCTCAAAAGCCGTCCTGAAAGCCGATTCCATCACTCCTCCCGTGGCTCCATATATTATTCCTGCCCCTGAAGGAGAATCAAACATCGCATCTAATTTTTCCGATTCCAGCTTGGTAAAATCAATTTTCTTTTTCATCAAGAGCCTGGCAAATTCTCTGGTGGTCAAAACATAATCAACGGACTTCATTCCTTGAATTTTCATTTGAGGCCTTTCTATTTCGTACTTTTTTGAAGTGCAGGGCATAATTGAAACAACATATATTTTCTCAGGATTAATGTTGTTTTCCTGAGCCCAGTATGTTTTAATCAGAGCCCCCAGAATAGTCTGGGGAGACCTGGCGCTGGACAGATTGGGTATGAATTCCGGATACCTTTGTTCCACGTATTTAACCCAAGAAGGACAGCACGAAGTCAAAATAGGAAGATTCCTATCCTGTTTTATTCTCTCAACGACTTCTTCGGCTTCTGTGACAGTAGTGAAATCGGCTCCGACAGAAGTGTCAAAAACCTTGTCAAAACCCGCCTTCCTCAAAGCAGCGACAAGCTTTCCCGTAACAATCTTCCCTTCTTTCATGCCGAACTCTTCTCCTATGCTTGACCTTATTGAAGGGGCAAACTGCGCGACGAGAATCTTGCCCTTCCGTTTCAAAGGCCTTTCTATATTTTCAAATTCATCCTTGGTTTCAAAAGCTCCTGCAGGACAATGAGTAATGCACTGGCCGCAATAAATGCAGTCTATATTCTTTTTATAGGAAGGCAGAACCTGGAACAAACTGCCCCTCTCTTTAACCTCCAGGAAATCAACCCCCTGATTGTGGCATACTTCAACGCAATTTCTGCAGTCAATGCATTTTGAAGAATCAAACTCAATCACGTTTCCAAAACGATAAACAGGATACTTTGTCTTTCTGTCCTGGAATCTGTTGATTTTCACTTTGTATTTTTTTGCCAGCCTCAATAATTCACAGTTGTAATTCCAGACGCAGTCAAAGCACTCCTCTTTATGCTGGGAGAATATGAGCTCCAGGTTTATCTTTCTTGCTCTCGTGATTTCCTTGGATTCCGTAGTGATATTCATCTTGTCGCAGACTTTCGTGGAACACGCCGTTTTAAAGCCTATCTCCCCCTCAATCTTAACCAAACACATCCTGCAATTGGCCTTGATGTCCAAATCGGAATGATAGCATAAGGCGGGAATGTCAATTCTGTTTTCTTTGCAAACCTCCAGAATAGTCTTATCGCCGTCAACCCTGTATTTTTTATTATTAATCGTAATGCTTATCTTTTTCTGCATAATCCCAACTTTTTAATTAAAGTTTCAAACGGCCTGAAAGCATTCTTGCCCAAAGGGCAGAGAGATGTTTTTTCCAGGACAAAAAACAGGTCATCCAATGTTTTCCCGTCCAGCTCTTTTTTAGAAATAATTTCATTTATCCTGTATATTCCCTCCCTGCAAGGCGTGCATTTGTCGCAGTTCTCCGCCAGGAAAAAAGCAGCCCATTGCTTCATCAGCTTTATCGGGTCAGTTTTTTTCCTGTTGAATACAACGATGCATCCGATTCCCTCAATCTGCTTATCAAGCTCCTTTGGAAGCAGAATTTCTCCCATGGCGCCTCCTCCCGCCTGAACGAAGAAATCAAACTTAGGCAGATTGTTCGTCTCTTCAAGAATCTGCTTTATCGTAGCGTCTTTTGAAGCTTTGAATACTCCTCTTTTTTTCGCACCCCCTTCAATGGTGTAGAATCTTTCTCCTTTATACTCCCCTCTGGCAATTTTCCCTGCGCAGTAAAACGTTTCCACATTGCTGACCAAGGTGGGGCATCCTAAAATACCTTTCTGCGCAGGATAAGGAGGTTTTATTCTGGGCTCGGCTGTTCCTGTTTCTATCGCCTCGCAGATTGTCGTTTCCTCGCCTCCCAGATATCTTCCTATCTTTTTTGTTATTTCAATATCACAGCCCCAGCTCAATTTTCTAAGCTTCCGCCCGAACTTCCTGTAATAGTCTTTTCTCAAATAAAAAAAGGCTGTGCTGTTTGGTATTGCCAGAAGAGCCTGCTTTATTCCCTCGACAACATATTCCGGGTATTTCTTCAGAATATACTTGTCTTTGTAATTCTTCGGCTCGCCTTCGGAACCGTTGCAGACAATAAACTTCTGGGAAGCATTGCAGTTTTTAACCATCTGCCACTTCAAGTGAGCGGGAAATCCGGAACCGCTTCTGCCTAAAATATCATGCCTTTTTAATTCTTTGATAATATCCATACAAATTCATTATACCAAAACGTCCTCAAAAGAAAAAATGCGTCCAGAATTAGCTCTGCCAAGTTTTATTGTTCAGTTTTTTGTTATATAATAAAAATGTGCTTAAAAATATGAAAAAACAATATAAAAATTTTCCGTTTCCGCTTCCAGACGAACCCGACCAATTGATGGAAAGGGAAGGCAATATAAACAGCAATGATAAAATTTATTCTGGACGGCCAACAATCATTACTGTCATTTGCGGATATTTTTTTATTACATGGTCGTTGTCCTTGATTTCCTTTTTACGAGCTCTGGCTCAAACAAAAAATATAAAAGATATTTCATTTAATTTCTCAAGTTTTGGCTCTTTAGAAGGATTAATAGGAATTCTAATCTCCTTATTGTTATTTGTTTCAATCTTTGGTTACTGGAATTTTAGAAAATGGGGAGTTTATTTATATACCGCTGTTACTGTTTTTATTCTGGTTTATTCAATATTAAAGCTTAATTCTCACGGAGTGCCCCTTGGAAATATTTCTTCAAGCATATTTTGGGGCTCCATTCTTCCCATGTTTATTATAATTGTAGGATTTATGAATTTAAACGAAATGAGATGATTCTATGAATAAGAAAACACTCATAGTCTTCCTGATAGTGATTGTCGTTCCTGCATTATTAGCTGTCATTTATTTTTATATTTCCAAATCTGAAGAAAAAACAATAAGCGGCGTAGGAGATGAAATTATAAATAAAAATGCCGGAGACACTACAATAAAGATAAGCTTGATTTCAATAAAAGCAGAGGGCGCCTCAAAAAAAACAGACAAAAATTATAATTTTGCTGAATTCTGCAACGAGCCTCTCGTTACTAAAGAGATTGAAGAAATTGAAAGGCAGGGGGCTGAAGTTGTCTGCAATAGCACGGGCGACGGTTGGGCATTGCAAACGAGGCTTTTAACTGGAGGATATATTTGCGCTGATTCAACAAGTTTGCAAGACAAAAAAAGCGACCAAACATTGGGAAATTCAACTATTTGTCCCTAAATTACCTTTCCGCTAGTTGTCAAATATAAACAGCTCGTCTATTTTAACTTTTAAGCTTTTGGCTATTTTATAGGCCAGCTCCAGGGAAGGATTATACTTCCCCTTTTCTAAAAACACTATTGTTTCCCTTCTCGCGCCGACCATTCTCGCAAGCTCTTCCTGAGTTAAATTATACTTGGCCCTCAATTCCTTGATTCTGTTTTTCATAACAGCTTGCCCTTTTTATCATAATAAAGCCAAAAGCTGAAAAACAGCAAAGCCATTCCGGCGATAGCCAAACCCGCAGCCTGGCTGGCGGTTAATTGATTTATCCCGAACAAATCGGCCAACGAATCCTCAAACCAACCGATAGCTAAAAGCCAATACAGAGAGACATAAAACGACTTGGCAGCAGCATTGACCAGGACCTTCCTTGACCTTTCGTCCTCCGCAGGCAAATTATCCCTAATGGATTTATATCTTTTTATGATGAAAAAAACCATAAAAACAACTACAATCAAAAGAACTGCTAAAGATATGACAATGCCCAAATTGGAATCTTTGCCAGAAAAGGCAAAAAGGGAATAAAACAATATGATGGCCGGCACCGATAACGCAGCTATGGTTATTAAGATTAACTTTCTTTTGTCCATATGTTTATTGTCTCTCTCCTCTTTTTCTGTAAATGGTAAACAGAATAGAGCAGAGAAAAACCAGGGCGCACGAGGAATAAAGCATGGTATTTGCTATATATTCGTATTTTTCTATGCCTCTGCCCAAAGATATGATAATAATGCCTAAAATAGCCAAAGCCAAAGAAAATATGCTGAAAGCAATCCTGGCCGCCTTGCCCGCTATTTGATAATCTCTTTCATCGGCAAGCACATCTTTTACTTTTCTTCTGCAAGTCCAGAGAAAAAGCATGGCTGCAAATATTGCTGAAACGGCAACATACCAGTATCCGTTGATTACTGATACGGCCACGACAATGCCTAAAAGGAAAGAAACGGCAATTCTGCAGATTAAAAAGCTTTTTTTGCTCATATATTTTATATATTAATAATGTTATATCAACCTAACTTAATGTTAGGTTATTCTAACATCATTGTCAAGAACAAAACTACTCCGCAACCAGCTGTCCGCAACCGGCTCTGGCTCCCCTTCCAAAGCGGTGCCTCTGAGTTACATTAATGCCCGATTTCTCCAGAATCTCTTTGAATCTTTTAATCCTGGCAGCCGAAGATGCCTCAAAATCTCCGGTCGGGTTATAGGAAATAAGGTTTACAAAATAAAGGGGCCTTCTTACCAGCTTCGCCAGTTCTTTGGCGCATTCCTCCGAATCATTAACATCCTTTATCATCACGTATTCAATCATTACCCTTCTTCTGGTCTTTTCCACGTATCCGTCAACAGCGCTTAAAACCTTTCTAAGCGGGTACTTTCTGTTTATCGGCATAATCTTGCTCCGAAGCTCATCATTTGGAGCATGAAGGGAGACTGCCAGATTTATCTCCAGTTTTTCTTCCCGCAGTTTTTCAATCCCCTCTACAATCCCAACCGTAGAAATTGAAAATCTCCTCGCTCCGAGATTAAATCCTTCCTTGTCGTTTAAGACTTCAATCGCCTTGATAACATTGTCATAGTTCAAAAACGGCTCGCCCATCCCCATGAAAACGACATTGGTTATTTTCTTTTTTTCTTTTTTCAAATAACGGCTGAAAAACAAAACCTGCTCTACGATTTCCCAATAATCCAGATTTCTTTTGAAGCCCATCTTGCCCGTGGCGCAAAAAGAACATTTCAAAGGACAGCCCGCCTGCGAGGAGACGCAGACAGTGTTGCGATTGTCTTTGTGCCTCATCAAAACAGATTCAACCTTCAGCTTGTCTTCAAGTTCAAGCAGAATTTTCTCTGAATTTTCAGAAGAAAAAGTTTTCGCCTCAATCAACAAAGGACATTCCTTGTCCAGCTTTTGGCGCAAAGCTAAAGACAAAACAGTTGCCTCGCCCCATTCTTCTGCCAAATCCCGAAAAACAGCTTTCTTAATCTGCTTCATCCTGTAAGAAGGCTCGTTTTTAATAATCTCCTGCAATTTATTGAGATTCATAGTATTTTTTCCAGGCTTGAGGAATTCCTATTGAAATTGTTTTTTCCTCTCCGCCTACCGCGGTTAAAAAAGAAACCGAGGTGGCACAAAGCGCGATGCTTTTGTCTTTCAAGGCAAAAGGAGCTCCGTATTTTACATCTCCCAAAACAGGACAGCCGATTAAGGCAAGCTGGGCTCGTATCTGATGAAACCTGCCTGTCTTGATTTCAATTTTCAAAAGAGAACAATCTTTGCCAGAAGCGATTAGCTCGTAATAAAGCTCCGCTTCTTTGCCGTCAGGGCCTTCCATCGCTTTGTTATTTTCCTTTTTCAGATAATTCTTTAATATTCCTTTGTCCTTTTTAGGCTTTGCCAAAACAACGGCATGGTAGATTTTTTTTACTTGGCGGCTTCTGAACTGCGCGGAAAGACGCGAAGCCCCCTTGCTGGTTTTGGCAAACAGAATAATGCCGCAAACTTGCCTGTCCAGCCTATGCAAAAGACCCAAAAAAACATTGCCCGGCTTTTTGTTTTTTTCTTTCAAATATTCTTTGACATAATCCATCAGGCTTTTTTCTTTGGAAAAATCACCCTGGGTTAAAACATTGCCGGGTTTTAAAACCGCTATCAAATGATTGTCTTCATATAGAACGTTAAGTTTCATGCCTTGCTTCTATTATATGCCAAAAACAGCAACACAGGTTAACCGCATTACCGCTTTTTAAATAATAATTTAGGAAATAAGCTCTTTTATTTTCATTCTGATGACTTTTTCAAAGCGCTCGTTTTCATCAAGCTTGGAGGATATGTATTTGATATTCTTTTCTATCTGGGGGATGATAATATATTCCAAAGCGTTTACTCTTCTCCTGGTTTTTTCTATTTCAAAAGAAAGCAAACGGGCCGCATGCTCAATGCTGGCAAGCTCCAGCATCAGCTCCAGAAGATTCTGGAACTTCTTTACGGCTCTCTCCATTCCCATGGGAAAAGAAGAATAAGAATAGTTGCTGTCTTTTTTGGTTATTTCGCATTTAAAGCTGGGCACCCTTACGCCCATAATATTCTCTTCCGTTGTTTCAATATTCACTTCGGAAGACGGTATCAGAAAAAACTGCTCAACTTCTTTCTGGGAAAATGAGGAAGATGCGAAGGCGAAATCTTTGCCCGCCTGGGCAAGCTTCTCCTCCATCTCTCTTCTTTTGGCTTTTGCCTGTTTTACCGTATCCATGAATCTTTTCATCAAGCCGTCTCTCTTTTCTTTCAAAAGCTTATGCCCCCTTCTGGATTTCTTCAGCCTGTCTTTCAATTTCAAAAGCTCAATTCTGGTTGGCTTTATCTTTTGCATAATATTTCTGAATATATTCCTCCTTAATTCTCTTTAATTCTTCCTTAGGCAGAATGCTCAGCAGCTCCCAGCCCAAATCAAGAGTCTGGACAATAGTTCTGTCTTCTTCGTATCCTTGGGCAACGAACCTCTTTTCAAAGTCATCCGCAAGCTTCAAATACTTTCTGTCTGTTTCCGTCAGGGCGGATTCTCCCAAAACCAAAGCCAACTCCCTTACTTCTCTGCCTCTGGCATAAGAAGCAAAAAGCTGGTTCAAAACGCCTGAATGGTCTTCCCTGGTTTTTCCCTCTCCTATGCCTTTGTCTTTCAAGCGGGACAATGAAGGAAGAACATCAACCGGAGGATAAATCCCTTTGTTATGGATTTCACGGGAAAGCAATATCTGGCCTTCCGTGATATAGCCGGACAAATCGGGAATGGGATGGGTGATATCGTCATCCGGCATTGTCAAAATAGGTATCTGAGTAATGGAACCCTTCTTTCCTTTAATCTTTCCTGCCCTTTCGTATATGGTGGAAAGGTCTGTATACAGATACCCAGGATAGCCTCTGCGTCCCGGCACTTCTTTTCTAGAAGCTGACACTTCTCTCAACGCCTCGCAGTAATTCGTCATATCCGTAAGAATAACCAGGACATGCATGTCTTTTTCAAAAGCAAGATACTCGGCCGCGGTCAAAGCAATTCTGGGCAAAGTTATCCTTTCAATAACCGGGTCGTTGGCCAGATTGATAAACAATACCGAATTCACTTTTGTCTTTTTGAATTCCGAGATAAAGAACTCCGCTTCTTCAAAAGTAATTCCCATGGCCGCAAAGACAACGGAAAAGTTTTCTCCGCCGGCAACCTTCGCCTGCCTGGCTATCTGGGCGGCCAGCCTTGAATGGGAAAGGCCTGCCGCAGAAAAAATAGGAAGCTTCTGGCCTCTTACCAAAGTGTTCAAACCGTCTATTGTTGAAATCCCCGTCTGAATAAAGTCCTCCGGGTATTCTCTGGCCTGGGGATTCAAAGGAGAACCGGCAACATCCAAGTATCTCTCGGGGAGTATTTCAGGACCCGAATCTTTCGGCCTTCCTGCGCCGTCAAACACTCTTCCGAGCAAATCTTCCGACACTCCGAATTTCATTGTTTTGCCCAAGAACTTTATCTTTGAATTCTTCAAATTCATCCCCCTGGTGTCTTCGAAAACCTGCACGATTGCCTTGTCTTTTGCGGCTTCCAACACCTTGCCTCTTTTAATCTTCCCGTCCTGGGTTTCTATTTCCACCAGCTCGTCGTACTTTGAATCCTGAACCTTGTCAACCACCAGCAATGGACCGGCAGCGTCTATGATTGTTTTGTATGTTTTAATCATATTAAGTTAAATTGTTCTAAGTTTTCCTCAGAAACAAGTTTCATTTTTGAAAGCTTTTCCCTTGTCCCGGCGCTAAGAATATCTTCAATCTTTTTCCCCTGCTCTATTTCTTTCAGACCTTTGTCGTAAATATCAATAATTGCCTTAATCATCAGATACTGCTTTTTAAGGGAAGTAAAAGAGTCAACATCCAGAAAAGCGTTCTGATGCAGGAAGTCCTCTCTTATGCTCTTGGATATCTGCAGAAGAAACTGGTCTTTTTGGGACAAAGCGTCAACGCCTATCAATCTTACTATTTCTTCAAGCGCCGCTTCTTTCTGAAGTATTTCCATTGCTTTCTGCCTGTACTCATTAAAACCCTCTCCGCCCCTTTCCTCCAAGAACTTCTTCAGATTCTGGTCGTATAAAGAATAAGAAGTAAGCCAATTGATGGCGGGAAAATGCCTTTTGTAAGCCAAGGCAGAATCTAAAGCCCAAAATACTTTTGTAACTCTCAAGGTGTTCTGAGTAACCGGTTCCGACAGGTCTCCTCCCGGAGGAGAAACAGCCCCGACCACAGTAAGATATCCTGTTCTGTCGTCCTGGCCCTGGCATTCAAAGCATCCCGCTCTTTCATAAAAAGCAGCTGTTCTGGAACCAAGATAAGCAGGATAGCCTTCGTCTCCGGGCATCTCTTCCAGCCTTCCGGATATCTCCCTCAAGGCTTCAGCCCATCTGGAAGTTGAGTCGGCAAGCAAAGCAACAGAATATCCCATATCTCTGAAATACTCCGCTATGGTAATTCCCGTATAAACAGAAGCTTCGCGGGCTGCCACCGGCATGTTGGAAGTATTTGCGATAAGCACGGTTCTTTCCATCAACGGCCTTCCGGTTTTGGGGTCTTTTATCTCGGGAAACTCATTCAAAAGGTCAGTCATTTCATTGCCTCGCTCCCCGCAGCCGATGAATAAAATCACGTCTGCGTCAGCCCATTTGGCAAACTGGTGCTGGACAACTGTTTTGCCTGAACCGAACGGCCCCGGAACAGAACCCGTGCCCCCCTTGGCTATGGGGAAAAAAGTGTCAATTACTCTTTGTCCGGTGACCAAAGCTTGGGAAGGCAGCAATTTTTCTTTCGCAGGCCTCGGGTCTCTTATCGGCCATTTATGAGACATCCTTATTTCCTGCTCGTCCACCTTGGCAACAACCTCATCTATATTGTATTTTCCTTCAGAAGCGATAAAGCTTATCTTTCCGTCTTTCACATTCGGAGGAACCATTATTTTATGAACAAAGTTCTGGGTTTCTTTGACTTCTCCCAAAATATCTCCGGCTGTAACCATGTCCCCTTTGTTCTTCTTAGGCTCAAAGCTCCATTTCTTGCTTCTGTCCAAAGCCGACACCTCAATGCCTCTGGCGATGAATGAACCTGACTTTTCAACCAGGTCTTTCAGAGGCCTTTGTATGCCGTCATATATATTGGACAATAATCCGGGGCCGAGCTCTACGGACAAAGGTTCTCCTGTCAAAAACACAGGCTCGCCGGGACCAACGCCGGAAGTGTCTTCGTAAACCTGTATGTATATGTCGTTTCCTTCTATTCTGATTACCTCTCCGATTATCTTTTCTAAACCCACTCTGACTACTTCATACATCTTTGTTTCAGGCAGACCTTCCGCAACCACCAAAGGTCCTGTCACTCTTTTTATTTTTCCTGTTTTGTTTTCCATATTTATTTTACCTACTTTTTATTTTTCATATTTACATGTTTAGCTCTGAACCCAAAGCTCTTTCCAATATTTTCTTAAGGCTTTCCGAGCCTTTGCCCGAAGCTCCTTTGGCTCCGGGTATAACCAATACGGCGGGCAAAGTTCTATTAAATAAATCGTCCAGATTATATTTTTCAGCTATGGTTTCCGTAACGAAAACCACGGCAAAATCTTTATTATCAATATCTTCTTTGGCTTTTAAAAAATCTTCCTGCTTTTCTACTCCGAAAACAGTCATTCCAAGGTCGTAAAACGCCAAAACCATGTTTTTTTCTCCTATTATCGCCGCTTTCATATTATATGGGCAAAAGATTATTTTTTATTTCTTCTATCGGAATTCCCGAATCTTTTTGAAAAAATATGAGGCGGATGTTGGAATGGGAATTGACTTTTCTGAAGAAAAAACCCATAACCTTTTCCATCCCCCCTCCTTCTCTTTCCTTGCGCAGAACCGTCTCCGCCAGAAATCTTTCCAAGCCTTTTTCAAGTTCTGACTCGTCTTTATTAGCTTGGAACCTATTAATTATCAAAGACAAATCAAACGCTTCCAAAAACCTTTCCAGCCCCCTTGATATCATTCCTTTTTTCTTCCCCAAAACCTTTAGTAAATCGCTTCTGGACAAGTTTCCTCCTTTCAGAAAATCCTTCTTTTCCTTTATCATGTTCTTCAGATTAATGACATCTATTTCAAACTTCGTTATTCTCAAGGGAAAACCCTTTATCTTCTTGGCTATTTTAAGCTTGCTCTCCAGATACGCCTTATCAACCCTTTCATCAACAGAACCTTTGTTAGAGAGAGATGCTTTGACCAATTCCTCAACATGTTCATTCTGCAAATTCGCCTTGCCTTCCAAAGAAAGCTTCATTCTATTGAATGGAACCAAGGAATAACTGAAGAAGATATCGCTTCTTTCTTTTAAGATTATCTTCAAGTTCAAAGCGTCAAACTTCAAAAACAGGAAGCAAAAAAGCTCTGGCTGAGTTTCTTTGAGCATTCCTGAAAGAATATCTTTGAGATTCTGCATATCCTGCTCCAGAATATTTTCCAGTTTGTCCTCTTTTGCGGCTATTTCCGCCATATCCGTATCAAACAAAACCTTAAAGGCCTCTTCTCTGTTAGAAGAGTTTATCATTCTTTCCTGGTCAAGCTTGTCAAAAATATCCTTTTCAAGCACGTTTATTACTCCCTGCGCGTATTCCAGCATATTTAAAATAATATTTTTGTTATTTCAGGCAGCTGTTTTTCCCTAAGCTGCCTTAAAACCTCGGAAATTCTGAAGTCCAATTCCACCTCGTCGTCTGAAACAATAAAGCCTTCCTCTTCCAAGTCGCTTGCTATTTCAGCCTGCACCATTTTTCTGAGGACAGCGGCTGTTTTCTTGCCTGCCCTTATTCCGCCTTTGAAGTTGTCGGGCAGCATGGAAGCAATCAGTTTCCCGAAAGCTTCATCAGGCATATTAACTATCTTCTTTTCGGCTTTCTCGTAAGCCTCTTCAACAATCCTGTTCTTTTCCTCCAAGACCGCGAAGCTGAATTTCAATCTCTGCGACTGAGATGCTTCATCTATCCGAAGCTTTATATCATTTTTCAGCTCTCTCAGCTTGTTTTCTTTTATCTTTTTTGCTTCTTTCTGATACTTTTTCTCCAACTCCAAAATCGCCCGCTCTTTTTCTTTTTCTATCCTATTGAGCTGCTCCGAGGTCTTCTGGTCAATGTTTTTCAATATATCTTTAACCATTATAGGCTTATTCCTTGAACCAAAAGAATCGTAGCCAAAAGGCCGAGCACCGCGTATGTTTCAACCATGGCCGCCAGAATGACTCCCTTGCCTGATTCTTGAGGTTTCTTGGCAATTATATTCATGCCTGCGATGGAAACGCTTCCCTGGAAAATCCCGGAGAAAAGCCCTCCAATCGCAACAGGAAGACAAGCCAACGCCAATGCCAATCCTGTCTGCCAGGAAATATCCGGAGCCGTTCCTCCCAGCAATCCCAGCTTAATTATCACCCAGAAGGCGCCTATAAATCCATAAATGCCCTGAGTGGAAGGCAATGCCTGCAAAAGCAGGGCTTTGCCGAATTTTTCCGGTTCTTCGGAAACAATGCCGGAAGCCGCTCTGCCTGACCTGGCAACTCCGATAATAGAACCCACTCCTGCCAGAGCAACTGACAATGCCGCTCCCAAAACCGCTAAAGCTAAACCTAACATGTTTTTGTTCTTTGCAATCAATCCGTTAAGATCAAAACGAAACTGTTTGCAAGATTATTAATTATTAATTTTAATATATCTTAACTCTTTATCTATTGAATCCAGTCTTCTTCCGCCCCCTTCCATAAATTTCGGGAAAAACTCCACAAACTGAAGACGCGCGGAATGGATAAAACCGCCCAAAGCGTTTATTCCCAAATTGAACAAATGGCCTCCTGCCAGGATAACTGCCGAAACAAGCCAGCCGACATAGGGAATCATGTCCCCGAAAAGAAAAGCTATCTGGTTTACAATCAAAGCTATCACTCCTGTGCCCAAACCCAGCGCCATCAGTCTTGAATAGGAAAGTATGTCAGACATCGTGCTGATAAGCCCCTGGAGAATCTTTATGCCCCCGACAAGAGGCTTCAAGAAAATCTTCTGGCCCTTTGACTCCACCAAAAACAATCCCGCTCCGAACAATATCAATCCTGCAATTCCTATTGTTTTTAAAAAAGGGAATGTCAAAGAAAGAGAATAGACTCCCAGGAAAAGGTAGAAAACAAGCCATGTCATGCCTGAAAAGAATTCGTCTCTGTTTTTTATCTTCCCGGCTTTTATCATTTTCACAACCTGGCTGAAGCATATCTGCAAATATCCCAAAAAGAAAGCAAGGCCCATAAACAGCACCGTGTCTTTAATCGGGTCAATGACTTTGAAAGCTTTCATAAACGGAAGCCCTATTTCTTCAGGCCCTACGCCGAAATAGCTCCCGAACAAAACACCGGCTATAAAGGTGGAGATTCCGCCGTAGAACAAAAGCTTTACCAAATTATTCTTTGCAAATCTCTCCTTGAATAAAATCAAAGCCAAGCCGGTGAACAAAGCAAGCAATAAGCCATATCCTGCGTCCGTAATGCAAATACCGAAGAAAATAATGAAAAAGAGGGAAAGATAGGGAGTAGGGTCTATTTCCCTGTCCGAAGGAAGACCGAAGATATCGGTTACTGCCTGGAACGGCTTAACCAGGCCCTTGTTTTCAAGAGAAACCGGAGGCCTTTCGTCTTCCTGAAGCTTGACTTCCACTATTTTGGAATCTTCGCAAATACTCTTTATCGCTTTTTCAAACCTGTTTTTCTCCTCTTCGTCAGCCCAAAACAAGATATATCCCAAAAAGCCGTTGTTTATCACCGTTCTTTTGACTTCCAGCTGTCTTTTTCCCAAAGACAGAATATCATGATAAATCTTAATGTCTTTCAGGCTCTTGGCAACCTCGGCCAATCTCTTGTTGATTTCCTTTTGCTCTTCTTCAAAAAACTTTATTTCCTTTAAAGAAGACTTTATTTCCTTTTCGGGAGTACTGGAAAAAGCATAATCTGAAATACTGCCCTTGATGTCTTCAAGGAACTTAATAATTTCTTCCTTATCGCTTTTCAGGCAGATAACGGAAAAAAGAGCTCCTGCCTGCTCCTCGTTGATTTTCTTCTGGAAAGCTCTTTTGCCAAAGATGAAATCTTTAAACGCCTGTTCCTGCTTTTTATTTATCTTCGCAATAAAAGAGCTTGTATGTTCCGTTTCCATGGGCACGAATCCGAGCTTGCCGAACTGCTCCAGCTCCTTAATCTTGTCCTTGAAATCTTTCAGTTCTTTTTCCGTGATTTTAAGATTCTTTTCCAAAGAGATGGTTTCTTCAATCAGGCTGCCGACTCTTTCCGCATCGTGGAAATCTTCGGTATTGCTCTTATCCACTTTTATCTTAGGCGTCTTCATCTTGCTGAAAAAAGATTCTTTTTCCGCGAAGGAATTTAAAAAGGAAATGGCAAAGTCAGCCGAAGAAACCTTGTAATTAACCTCCTGCAAATCCAGGTCAATATCTTCTTTGGATTCTTTTCTGGCTTCAATAACTTCAAAATCCCAGTTATGTTTTATTAACCTTAATATCTCTTTTTCCTTCTCCGGAGAAAAAGCAACTATGTATTTTTTAGCCACTTTAAGCATATTACAAAAAAACGACAGGTTAAACTATCGTCTTTTTAAAAACGTTAATGACTCTTGCTTTTAAATGATTCTATTATGTAGCTTACGGCCTTGTCCATGTTTTTATCCTTTCTTTCTTTCATTTCTTTTAATTCTTTTTTGAAAATAGCGCCTTCGTGCTCTTCAGCCTCTTTTATCTTTCTATCTCTTTCTTCCACAAGACTGTCTTTTTCCGAATCCTGCAAGACAGACTCTGTCAAAAGCCTTTGCTTCAAATCCTCTTCTTTCCTGCTTATTTCCTCTCTGGCCGACTCCTGGGCTAAAGCAATCTTTCTTTTATTGTCTTCCTCGTGTTTTAATATTTGGTTTAATTCATCCATAGGTGTATAAAAAATAAAATACAGTTCATTATAACCCTGTATTTAAAAAAAGTCAACAATTTTTTATTTTATAGTTATCATAACGGCGCCCGCGACCATCATAATGGCCCCTACCACTGCTTTCCAGCCCAGTTTCTCGCCCAGAAAAAGAGCGGCGAATATAATGACAAAAACCAGGCTCAACCGATCTATTGCCGCCACTTTTGTGGCAAGACCGGCTTTTAGGGCGGCAAAATAGAAAAGCCAGGACAAAGCGCCTGCAACCCCGGCCAATATTATCAAAAGCCAGTCCCTGTTGCTGAAAGAATTGACGTTAAAGCCCTGGAACTTCTTTAGAAACAGCGCAACCAAAACTAAAAACACGGCCATGATAATTGAACGTATTGCCGTAGCCAAAGTTGAGTCAACTCCTTTCAGGCCCAGCTTTGCGAATATCGCCACGAGAGCTGCGGTTATTGAAGATAAAAAGGCGTATAAAAGCCACATACTATTTCATTATATCAAACATTATCCCTGTTTCCAACGGCTTGACTTTATGGGTTTTTGGATATAGAATAAAATATATTCCGCGATAGCTCAATGGTAGAGCGCCCGGCTGTCAAAAGGCAGCATTCTGAAGTAATTCGGAATGAAAAAACGAGGTGAATTGCTGGAAGCCCAACAATGGGTAATCAGCAGCCAAGCTCCGAATATATCGGAGAAGGTTCAGAGACTATCCTTAAAAGGAGTACTGGCCTGATAGATATCAGACTGGGAAGCGCCTCGCCCCTGGCAATTGCCAGGGTGATGATATAGTCCACCCCTGAAAGTAATTTTAGGATAAGTGTAACCGGATGGTTGTAGGTTCGAGTCCTACTCGCGGAGCCAAGCAGGACAAGCAGGAGCAAAATCTCCTGTTTTTCCTTTTTTTCCGTTCATTTTCTTCCATTTTTCAGGTTCGAACAGCGGATTTTCTCTTTTAGCTTCAATCACTCCCCGAATTATCATGGAATATGGTTTTTCTGTTGAAAATGTCAGTTTTTTGCCCTTTAATGCAAGGTTCGAACCAAGCTCTCCCAATGCCTCTATTTTCTCCTCATACTCGCTATTTTCAAAGACTTCGGCTAGTCCTACAGCCATATCAAATGCCCTTCTTACTCTTTCAACTCTCTCATGAGAGGAACTGTCTTTATTCCCTGTCAGGTTTTTCTCTATCTGCTCGATATCGTTTTTGAGGGCCGTTTTTAATTCTGCAAATTCTTCTTCTGTTATTTCCTTTCGAGCCTTCATCATTATCAATTCATTACATTCTTTCTTTTTCTTATCTCTCTCTTTCTCCCAAGAAAGCTGGCGCTCAAACTCATTTTCCTTGTCGCTTTTTTCCAGTTCATCCAGATGGTTAATGCTCCAATCCTTTAGATCCGAAGATATCTTAAAGTTTTCTTTTAGGTAGCCGGACATAAAATCGTCTATCTCGTTTTCTTCAATGCATTTTTCAAGGCAATTCGGATCTCTGCGTTTATTGCAATGATAATAAATATAGTGCAGATATTTCGGATTTTCCATTTTCTCTATTTCTATCCCACATCTTGGGCAGTGCGTTTTGTTAGGATACCAGAATTTTAGCTTGCATTCGGGGCAAATAAGCTGATGTTTATGTTCAGCCGTCACCGCTCCGCCACAACCACCGCATTTTATTCGACCGCCATAAGGAAATGTATTTTTATTTTTGGATGGACGAGGGCCTCCTTTTCTCCCAAGCATTGTTTGTATTCTCCAATACTGCTCTTCGGTTATCATTCTTGAAATTGATTTATTTACTTCGTATTTGGTTTTTCTTCCACTTTCATCTTTCGCGTAAAAAAATCCTGCGTAAAAAGGATCCGTAAGCAACCTATAAAGCTGAGACAATTTTAATCGTTTTCCGCCTTCTTTTTTTCGTTGAATCGATTTTAATCCGAGAACTTCATCGGAGTATTTAAGCAGTTTTCTGACAGAGTAATTGCCCGATAAAAATTTATTAAAAAGCTGTTTTGTCAATTTGAAGCGCTCTGGGTCTTCCATAATTTTTCTTTCTCCCTTGATTCCATAATCATTCTTATATCCTACCTTAGCGACTCCAGGGAGGTATCCTTTCTCGTATTTGTTCCGCAACCCACGTTTTACATCTATGCTTTTATTGTCATTTTCCATTTTTGCCTGCAGGCACATAAGGGCAAATATAAATTTATCATTGGGGGTATTCCTGAACACCTGTTGTTGAGTAACAATTTCAACCAATTTTTCTCTATCCATTAAGTCGACCAAACGGGCAGCGTCTATGGGATTTCTTGATAATCTGTTAGGGTGCCAGGCGATTACCCCTCGAACCTTTCCATTTTCTATCTCTTTAATAAGCTCTTCGAAAACTGGCCGTCCATGCGGTGTTTTTGCAGACTTTTCTTCTGTAAAAAAATTCTCTGACGTGATTTTTTTGTCGCTTAGATATGGGAACTTGAGAGAGTCTGCTACCTGTGATTCTATTGATAAAACTTGTTTATCTTCGGCTTCGCTCGATTTTCTTGCATATCCCTTATAAACGATTGTTTGTTCTTCTTGATACATATTTTTGTTGTTATTTTTTAATTTTTTATTATCAGGTATCAGGATAAAGCTAAGGTTCTGATAAGTCCAGTGGAATTCTTTTGCCTGTTTTTCGAGCGGAGGCCAAGAACTCCCAAAGAACCCCCCGGACCGATTAAGAGGGCTCGCCGTGCCTTTATCCGTTGACTCTCGGAGGCGACTTGGTTCCAGTTCTCGCTGCAGGTCACCTTGGTGCCTGAGGGTACTCCCAACTGCGTTAGGAACGGTTAGCTACACCGCAGCTGATAGAGGATGGTCTGTTTTTCGATCGTATGGCACTCCTGTGGCGCGGAGTCACGCAACTCCCATCTGTCCTACGACTGTTTTATTTTTACAAGCCTCTCGCAGGATTCACCCCAAGGCTTGAATAACCAAGCATTCCTGCTTGGCGGTATTTGGCTCAAAAGTGCGACTCACTCTTGCCGGAAGGGACGAGCTTTTTCTCATCCGCTCTGGCAAGAGCAGTAACTGCTAATCTCGTAATTCTTAAAAGCGATGATCCAAATTCATTTGCTTCTTCATCGGACAATAAAATCCCGTAATCTCTTTTTACGATTTCTTTCAATTCTTCAATTGTCCGTTTTTTTAGTTGCATAAAAAACCCACTATTCGCTGAGTAGGTATAGGATGCTTCAACCTACCCAACGAGTAATGGGCTTTTGCATCCTACACAAACAAAAAACCTCCGAACCTTTGGCAATCAAAAATTGACAAAAGTTCGGAGGCTCTATACGCACCACCCCGGAGTTTCACCGCCGGGATACTTAGTGGACTGGAATCCTTATGTCGAACTCAATTAGATTCCGCTGAGCTGGGGCTTATTTCATACACCCGATATCTACGTTTATTAGTACACCGTAGCTGTATTAAGAAGTGTGGTTCGGTCTCGCACCTTCCATATCGACAAAAATCCTCTAAGGTTTTGATTGTGATTTAATTAAAATGTACTCTACATTTTTATTTTATATAACCAAGAAAAAAACGCAACAGCGACACCTGTGGAAAACTTAAAAGTAAAAACAACTGCTTTCTTGCAACGGTTTTCGATTCTAAGGTTTTTACAATCCAAGCAATTGTTTTTTCTTTGCGTTGAATTCATCTTGCGTTATAATTCCTTTTTCTTTTAATGATGCGAGCTTTTCCAATTCATCCGCAACGCTCGTCTTAATGTTATCGGCAGATCCTATCTTTTGCTCAATTAAACTCTTGGCCTCCTCAAAGGATGCGTTGCTTTTTTGATAAAAGTTTATGCTATTTTCATCCATTGTGGATTGAAAAAGCCCACCCTTGGCTTCGGAGCCGCCCTTAAGCGTTAACTGCAAGTATCCTGCCGTAAATCCTGCTTTTTTGTATTGAACGGCAACAATACTGCCATAGGGTATAGTTTTGGTTCCTCTGAGCATCATGCCTCCGAAGACAAATCCTCCAATACCTCTTTTTATAACTACGCCCGTATCAGTTAAAATCAACATCCCGTTGTATCCTTTGTATTCTTTTTGCATATTGTTATTCCAAATTTATCACGATCTGCTCCGTAGAAATCCAGCTCGGAGTAAATATCAGCTTGGCCGGGCTGTTTTCTTTCGGTATCTCAAATGTTATGTATCCTCTTGTACTCTGGCCCGTCTGGAGAGCCCCAGAACTGAATCCCGGATCTTTGCATGTAGTCATTGCTGTTGAGTAGGTAAAATCCTCGCTATCCTGCAATTTATAATCCCACACATTGTAATTTAATGGGTCCTCTCCTTGGTTCTCCTGCGTTATATCTATCACCACAAACTTATTGCCGGATTTCGGCTGTGAAAATTGGTTTGTAGATGTGCACGGCTCCACTCCCTTTATCGTAAGCACATAATCTCCCAGCTTGACCTTATCACCGATTTTGAATGTTTCCGTCTTTATTGTTTGCTTTTGAGGCGTTTGGCCCTCCGGGCCAGCAACCCCTACTTTCTGTGCCCTGTTAGCATTGGATCCTATCGAACTTATCACAATGAAAAGAACTATTATAATAAAGCCCCAAAACCACCACCGTTTATATATTTTCTTCTTTGGTTTTTGTTCTTGATTTTGATTTTTCATATTTTTGTTAGATTTATTTTTCGGGCCCGGCTCCTGTGTTCCGACCTTCGGCTTTTCTCTAACAAAAAGCCCACCACAGGTAATGGCCGAAGCCATTCAAGTCGGTTTCCCGACAAGGCGAGTTAAGCAACCCCATGATGGGTTCTTTATGCTTAACTCGACTTTTGTGCCATGCCTGCGATACAGGTTTAGGCAACTTATTTAATTATTAATTCCATTATGCCTTACTTAAAATATAAATCCAATTAAAACAAATTTTTCTACCCCATAATCAAATTTGAGGGAATCGCTTCCCTTATTTTTGTAAGCTCTTTTCTATATTGATTATAGTTTAGAATTCTTTCGTGTTGTAATATCCCTATTAACAATCCTGGATGCATTCCCAATTCATCACTTTTTCTTTTTATCGTATTTAAATCAATTCTCCGACATCTTAGCTGTCTCAATAAGTTTTCTATCCCAAGCATTTTCATGACAAACATATCAGCGTCTTTTTCTAATTTATTGTCGTTAGTATTGTTCATGTCATCAACAAAGGATTTATTGCTATCTTGATGTAATAGAATGTGCCCAATTTCATGTAAAAGTGTAAAGTAAAAATTATCTATTCTATTAAATCTAAGCGACATAATAATAACGGGCTTCCCAGGCGATAGCCATGTCGCTGCTCCATCAACCCTTGTTCTTGAGAAATGCGGTAAAAACACGATTCTCACTCCTAAATCATTTAGCTTTTCCACGACTTTTTTTATTCCGTCTGAAACTGGAAGTAAAGAGTATGATTTTATGTCCCTTGCAAAAACTTTTAATCCCTCTGCATTATATGGCATGACGGTTAAATCGGTAGATTTATTTTTCCCTAAAAAAACCCATGTTCTTAGATAATTCTCAACGATGTTCCCTGTTTGCGATGCCCTTAGAAAAGCAAAGTCTTTCTTCGTGAAATTATCAATATGATCTATGCCAAGAATTAACAGCACTTTATTTTTAAGATCCTCTACATCTTTTTTATTTGGTAGGTATTTTCTACGAATCAATTCTGAAATCGGAAAAAGAGAATACAGTTCGTATTTTTTCTTAATCTGGGCCTCCTTCTTTTTGTTTTTTTTCTGCAATTCAGAAATATCGTAATCAGCCTGCATTCCAAGCCAAAGATCTGGAGAAGTACTGAGCGCAGCACCAATCGCACTCGCTATTTTAGGAGATATTGATTTTTTCCCTTTTATAATTTCATTTACAGTTCTGATTGGTAGTCCTATTATTTCTGCAAAATCAGTTTGAGTAAGCCCCCTTTCCTCCAATTCTTCTTGTAGGGTTTCTCCTGGATGAGGAACCAGAAATGGTGTGTTTTTTGATTTTTTAAATTCCATTGTTATTTTTTTGAATAATGATTTGAAATTCTTTTAATAAAAAGTTCTTTTTCACTACTCTCTAAAATAGAAAATTCTAGCCTGTATTGATCATTCAACCTAATCGAATATAAATTATCTTTGCCTTTTAATTTTTCGAAATGATTACTTTTCAAAGCCCTCAGATCGTTTTCGTTTTTTGCTCTCTTTATCTGAGAAATTTTTCTAAAAAAGGAGTTGACTATAAAATCAGGGTAGTCTTCGGCACCCTTCCCCTGATAACATAAATTTGCCAATTCCTTGGTTTGAAATGAAAACTTCATAACAGCCCATAAAACCTTTTTCTTGATAAAAATTGGACATGCTTTATACTTATTTTATTGTAGTAAAATATAAGATCGTTGTCAATAGTAAGTTTTACACATTATAGTAAAAATAGGTTTTATATAATTTTTACTATTTTGTAAAAATATACTTGACAATTATCCTCCAGTAATAATATAATGGTAATGGTATTGCATGTTGGTCGGATGCAATTCCATATTACAAGTATAAAATCAAACATATATGGACACAAACAGAGACTCGGTGTTAGTTGCTACAATTTGGGCTAAAGCCATTATTATTCCGGGACTTAATCCAAACCTTGTCCGCAAAGATATATGCGGAGCATCTATTTATAAGAACGAGTATGGGAATAGAGATAATGCACACGGTTGGGAAATAGACCATATCATCGCCATTGCTAATGGTGGAGATAATTCATTAAACAACCTTCGTCCTTTACAGTGGCAAAATAACGCAGAAAGGTCAGATGGACAATTAGCCTGTCCTGTTAGGACAATTTAACGGAAAGAACTGACTTTTGTCAGCTCTTTTCTCTCAAGATAGCCGCTTCAGTAATCTAAGCGGCTTTCGTTTATTATACCAGAATTAAAAAAATAATCACAGCTATCTTTTATTTTATGACGCTGTTTCAAAAATTTTCTTGACCAGAGATGTTCTGGCATAAAAAGCACGGCTGATTGAGCCATGGCCGGGCCCTTTTGTCCGGGCCTGTATCCATTTTCCGTCTTTCCCGGTTAGCGCTTCAAACCCCTGCGTTATGAGTTTGTTGCGGATAAATTCGTAATCCGCTTCTATCTCTTTTATCAATTCATCATCCTCTGCAAAGTCCAAGCTGGCCACTTTCAACAGCTCTGCCTTTTCTGAGTTTATTCCATCCCAATTAACAGCGCAAAAAACCATTGCTTTAAGTTTTGCCCAACAATGGCTTTCAAAAAAAGAATGTTTTTTCAGCTCCTCCGGATTTATCATTGTTATTGCCATTGTTTCTTTTGGGATAAGCGCTCCGCCAACCTTGTGGAAAGCAACTGATTTAAGTTCGTAAGAAAGGCCGTTCGGGGCTTTTGAGATATTGTTCTCGAGGCCGGCCAACCGCTCTAAGACAAGACCCTTCCAACCCTTATTCTGCTTTCCAGTTTCGTATGTCGTAATGCCATAGTCCAATGTCAGCTTTCTAAGATCTTGGCCGATGTATTTTTTCAAATTCTTTATGGCTGTTGCACGAGTGACTATTTTCATATCAATTTTCTTTTTATGTTTTTATCCAATTCTTCAAACCTTTTTATTGATAAATCTAAGTATTTTTTATCATTATCGATGCCAATAAAATTCCTGCCATAAAGATAAGCCATAAGTCCGGTTGTTGAACTTCCGGCAAACGGATCAACGATTAAATCACCTTTGTTAGTGCTGGCCAAAACTACGCGCCTCAATAAATCCTCCGGCTTTTGGGTGGGGTGTTTTCCGAACCTCTTTTCAATTGGTCTTGGTGTTCCCATAGCCCAGACGGAACGCATTTGAAGTCCCGGCTTTTTTAGCATATCTTCGGGCCAATTGCCATTTTTCATCAGGTCATAATTAAAAATGTGCTTGGCTTTCTTTTCTTTCCGGGCCCATACAAGGGTTTCGTGGCTAGCTGTAAAAAATCTGCAGCTTAAGTTTGGAGAGGCATTCGGCTTAAACCAAGCAATGTCATTCAAAATATGATAACCGGCTATTTGAAGAATAAAACCGCACTGATAAATTGAGTGGTATGTTCCGCTTATCCAAATAGTTCCGCCAGGTTTTAATACTCTTCTGCAGGCATTTATCCAGCCAAGGTGAAATTCAAAGTTCTTTTTGTTTCCGTTGCTTAAATCCCAATCTCCCTTTTTTACGCTTACTTGCTTTCCGTTGTGGCAGGTAAATGTTCCGCTTGAAAGAAAATAGGGCGGATCAGCAAAAACCATATCCACCGAGTTTTCCGGTAATTCAGAAAGAGCATCCAAGCAGTCCGAATTGTAAAGCTCAAATTTAGGTTTTTTGTAGTATGGCTTATTCATTGTTTTGTTTCCCCAAAAATTTCTTTAATATGGATTCTACTCCTTCAGTAATGTTATAAGACATTACACAGAGATGACCAAAAACTCCTAAAACCAACATAATTGCCAAAATAAGATCTGTCGCGCTTAATACTTCTCCCCTCAACCATAATGGCAATCTGACCGCGTAAAAATAAAATCCGATGACTCCTGCTATAAAAAAATTGGCAAAATCATTCCATATCTCAACAAATTTAATTTGCCAGGAAGAATTTTTGGAGCTGAGGTTAGAAGGATTCTTCTCGGGATTACTGGATGGACTTTTGTAATTAAAAGATATGCTACCATATTTTATAACCCCTAAAATAAAACTTATTATGGCTATTGTAGATAATATAATTATATTCTGCATATTACTTTATTGTATCTCAAAAACGGGGTTTGTTCAATTTCGGGTTTTAACCTTTTCCTCAATCATTCCCTTGTACCTTCTTTTGGCATAATCAAGGCCCAAGCAGGCCCGACAGCCGATCTGACCGGTTATTGGGTGGCTGAATAGTACTCCGGCTCTTTTGTTGCACACAGGGCAAACAAACCAAAATCTGATGCCGTTGAAGCGAGTCTTTGAGGTCGCCAGATCTATGTTTAGCCCCCTTATCTCTATTTCCGAATTTAGTACCACTCTTTTTAGCTCGGCCCGGTATACTTTCAGAAAGTCCTTGATCTTTATCTTTTGGCAATTTTCTACCAGCATATTTTTTCCGAAATCATTTGGGTTAAATGTTTTCATTTTCCTTGTTTTGGTTTATCTGCTGGTTCTGGGCCACAAAAGCGTTCTTTGCTTTTACATTAACCTTCAATTGAGGCACCTTCATTTGCTTTAGAGTGGTTATGGCCGTTATGAATTGGCGATTGGCCCGGTCTAATTCTTTGCTAAGCATTGAATAATATCCTGTTATTTCGGCAGCAATAGTTCCCTTCATGCAACTTTTAAGTATACTTGAGCATTCAAGCGTTCTTACATAAGCGTTAACTGCTAATTGGGCCAGGGCCTTTTCGCTTGCTGTCTGGCAATCGTATTCTTCAAAGAGCTGTCTTGCAAACTCTACTGCCAGTAGTCCATATCTTTCACTGACCGATTCCCACAATGGAGCATGAGTGTCTAAGCCAAAGCGATACATTGTTTTTACCAGACACTTTGTTCTATTCTCTTCCGTTAATTTTCTATGGAATTTGGGCAGTATTTCGTTATAAACTTTATTTGTAAGCTCTACTGACCGAGGAGTCCCCGATAGGAGAGCAATGTTAAACTCCGCCAGGTCTTTTTTATCCTCCCGGCTCAAAACTTCGCCTATTGCGTTGTTGTTTGTTTTTGTTATTGCTTTTTCTTCTGTTCCCATAATTTTGTTATTTCAACTGTTTCACCCGTTCCGACCTTGACTTTTTTGTCAAACGGGTGTATAATATAAGTAGCAGAATAAGAGTGCTTCTTACTGCTAAACAGTACTTTACATATACGTATACGTAGAAAAGGGTGCAACCATGCGTGGTAGCAAAACATTCTTAGGACTCGCAGGAGTTCTCGGTATCTGGATCACAGCAGGGTTGGCCCTGCCCTTCATCAACGTTCTGAATATGTTCACACCGACACAGTTGATGGCTTTCCGCGGATTCCTCACTGCCACGATGGCATTGATCGGACTTCGCGGAATCGTAGGCAAAGCAGATAAGCATACCTATTTGATCGCCCTCACCATGCCCCTTGCCACTCTGGGTTTGTTCCAGGGGATAAGGGAATGGGGAGCCGGTCCTACGATCATCATTATCTCCGCTACGCCTTTGGTGAATGTCTTTATCGGCACTTTCTTGGGCCGGAAGATATCATCAGCCTCAATTACCGGACTCGTTCTGGTACTCGGGGGAGTAATCATGGCAAGGTGGGGAGGCCATTTCAATGTAGTCGGATTTGCGTGGACAGCTTTCGCAACAGTGATGAACGGGATCCTCTACGAGTGGTTCTCTCGCGCAAAGTCAGGATTGCTTCAGAAATGCTTTTGGGGAAGTATCGGGATGGGAACTCTGGGCTTGATTATGAGTCTTGGAGCTTCCTGGGCCCCGATTGCCGAACCGAAAGCTATCGCGCTGATTCTCGGATTCGCCTTTGTGGGAGGATTCCTTTACTGGATATCCAACCTCATCGCCTTCAAGAATCTGCCAACCACTGAAGCAAGCATCTTGGCGCAGGGAGAAACACCGGCAGTCATTCTGGGAGCAGGACTGCTTCTCGGAGAGCATCTTACATCAATCCAATGGATTGGTGTGGGAATCGCTCTTTACGGAGCTTGGTACCTTTCCCGGTGGCTATCGAAGCAAGCGGTAAAACAAGCAGTGTAAACTGCGGGCTCTCAAAAGTAGATTTATCTACTCGCGAGGGCCTTTTTTATTTGGTTAACAATGTGCAATATAGGTTCTAACGTCGTTCAACATGCGGAGCTAGTCATTTTGAACCCAATCTTACTAACCCCGAATAAGAAAAACTATTTACAAAATAGGTAAGAAATGATATTATCTTTTTAGTTCTATTTCAAAAAAGAAATTAAACCCGAAGGAGGCTTTTATGCTTTGGAAATTAGATTTTGAGATCCGGATCCCCGAAATGATTAGTGTTAACCCCTTAGTGCTCCTTAGAGAGCAGAAAGGGATAAGGATTGTCCACATTACTACTCAACGTCTTGTCGGTGACTGGACAAAGAAACTCGAAAAACTCCCATCAGCTCCGTTTGAAGTTCTTGAGGTGAGGGGCGAGGACAGCAGTGACCTTGAAATTATTGGCCAAGTACCTTCGCTGCCATTCAAGAATTTTTCGGAGCTAATTGCATATATCGTCCTTATTTTCCGTGACCACCCAGATTCTATGACCACAAGGGCCGCCAATATCTTTTACTTCTGGGCCAATTCTTATTTGGCTCTTACCTGGAGCGGTGAGTGGTTTCTTCGAATGAATCATTTCGCGAAGGCTGGTCTTTCCGCTCAGGAGCAGAGAATGGCGATTCATGCTATTGGCAGTCGAGTTTTTCACAAGATTCAAAGATAAAGTGCTGATGGCCGTAAAGTCATCAATACGGGTCTGTAGCAAAGCTACCGGCCCTTTTTCTTTTGCATCGTTGTGTATCCAAACAGGTTCTAACATCCTCTATCGCGCGGAGCTGATTCAAGGCTTATTATAACTCAAATTATTTACATTTTAATATATTCGTTGTAATATTTTTTTAGTTCTCAAGCACGCTTAAATCCTGTCACGAAAGGAGCAGATATGTCTACGATTGAATGGAGTTTAATTGTTTTTCTCGTACTGGCACCAATTGTTCTTTTCAGTATTTCTCTATTTTTTAGAAAAGACTCTGATGATTTTGATTTGGAGTTTATAGCATATGCGGGTTGGGCAGCTATTTTTCTTTCAATTATGGTCGCATTCAAAGTAGAGAGTCACATGCCAATTGAATACGAGTGGACTAGCTCAGTACCTTATTCGGGATGTCCCGGCACCCCCGACATACAAGTACGCAAAATTCACTGGGTAGCGGACTTGTTGGCAGCATTGCTTACTTTTTCGTGCTATCTCGCTCTTGAAGCTTACTTGTTTTCTATAATCAAACGAGTAACTCAAGGTCTAAATGGCCCCAAATAAAAGAACATAATCTTAAAGGCCTCATATACGAGGTTTTTTTATTTGATTGACAATGTACTGCACAGATCCTAACGTCATCAAGCCCGCGGAGTCGTATAGAACAACTAAAAACTCCGCTTATCGCGTTATTGTTTGCTTTTGTTATTGCTTTTTCATCTGTTTCCATATTTTTTACTTATAACTTTGGTAGCGGAACGTAAACATCTCCTAAATGTTTAATTTCGGTACCCGTGTTCCTTTTCGTAAAAGTAGCAAAGTTATTTTGTCGCTTGTTTTTTATTAAAGCTTGATCTAAATTAAATCCTATTTGACGTTTAATTTTACAAACTTCGGTAAGATGATAATCGTTATTGTCGGAAGAATTTGCAAGAATCCATATTGAACTAAAAGGAATTTTATCAGAAAAACTATCTATTTCTTTAAATAAAATATCGTAATCTATAACCGTTCCTGGCTTACGCGCATAAATCAACAGCCAGAAAAATTTAGGGTAGTTCTTTTTACACTTATTTTTTATTATCTCCAGCAAACTTTTCCCATGTTCCTCCCATTCTGCAATTTCTATATTATAAACATCCCGATGAAAGTTTCCGTCAACTATTTTTAGGCTATACGCATAAATATCGGGCGTACTTTCCTTGGTTGCGATTTCTATCCAATACTCTTTTTGATCCGTTTCTCTTAAGCCAAGTAAAAAAGACGCGGCTATCCATGCCTCTCGTTCACGCTTAAAAGCATTTCTTTTTATGACTTCCTCTATGCCATATTTATTAACTAACAAGTACAATCGCGATATGGCCACATTGGGACTCATCCATAAGTTTTCGTAATCCTTTTTAATATACATGGCCTTTATTCTATTATACTATTTTTTATAGAATTATGACCCATTGACCAAAGAAAATTTGCCGACCTTGACGAACAAAGCTATTTATGATAATATCCGGCTATCGTTTAATAAGTACATTTAACCACCAATATGGATCGGAAAGAAATGCAATGGATGTGAATTCTCTTATGCGGATTAACGCCATTTTTATTCTGATTGTCGGAATGGGGGCATTCTTCTTCGATGCCATAGCGTTTAAGTAGGCGATGCAGGCATTGTGCCTGTTATTCTCTTGACTGTCATCGACTGCATTGCAGTCTATCGCGACATCAAGAATCTCTCCGTCTCATAACTGTAAACCACGAAACTTCAGAGAAAGGAGATCAGAATGTCTGAAAAAGTAGTGACACCCCTTTTCCTTACGAAGGAAATTGCCGAAACGGCACTTTCGTTCGTCGGGGATGCAATCGAAGCCTTTCACAGAATGAGAAGACTCAAGCGGCAGATGTACCATATCATCATCTTGGTACCCTCCATGAAAGACGATTGGGAGGCGGGTTACCCGGACTATCCGGATTATCCGATCAAGCCCTGTGTGCTCGCAGAGGAAAGTGCTGGTGACCTGTCCGAATGGCCGCATAGGTTCGACATTGTTGCACGGAGCAAGGCTCTCCAACTTTGGACCGGGCGAAACGACGGACGAACCAATTGCATACCACACCTGCTCTTCCCCGGCGATACCCCGTATTGGGGCGGCGTGAAAAGAGATGGCATTGTCGTGGCCTGTTCCGGCTTCCAGGAGCATTTTGACATGATGTTCGCCGGGATGGTCGCCGACATATGTGTTGCCATGGCCTGCGACGAAAAGACCAAATGGATGGAAACCCATAAGGATGACTTCCTACCGTGAGGTTCCCGAAATCGCAATTGCAATATGGCCTTGGAGCTTACTCTGAGGCCTTTTTTATTTGATTAACAATGTACTATGTAAGTTCTAGCCTCATTCAACATGCGAAGCCAATTCAAGAAAATTAATAGTTCTCTTTTTGATTTTTTGTTATATAATGAGATAATTAATATAATAACCATACTTTTATGTTAAACAAAAAGAGGGCTATATTCTGGGCAGTGGGCATAATCATTTTTATTGCAGTAATTTTCGGAGCTTTTTATCTGCTTCGCGATAAAGACCAACCTCGCGACGACAATAAACCTGTCAATCAAACAAGCGGACCCTTTAATGAAGAAACAGCCATAGAATTCGCTAAAAAAGACGAAGACTTTGTTAATGCGGCCAATAAATTTGAATCTTATTTTAATTTTGAATTGAAGCTTCTTTATAGCGCTTATTTCGATGAAGAAGAAAATTGCTGGATGGTTTCTGTTTGGCCGGAAGATACTAACGACTTATGGTATTACATTAAATTCAACGATGAGGGAACGATAATTAAAAAGGCATACGGGGAAGGGGCCTAAAAGAAAAATGGGCGGAAAATAACAATAATCTTTCTGTTGTAATAAATTCCGGGGCCGTCCGTCACGCGAACCGATTATTTCGAATAGCTCCAAATAATATGAGAAATAAAAGTAAATTCCTAGAAATCGCTATTGAGGCTGCGAAAAAGGCAGAAGAAATCATTTTAGAATATTACAAGGATAATCTTAGGACAGACATTAAAAGTGATTTATCGCCAGTAACCAAGGCAGACGTAGAAGCAGAAGAGAAAATTATAGCAATAATAAAAAACCAATTTCCTTCTCATGGTTTTTTAGGAGAAGAATCTGTAAAAAATATTGAAAAGAAAGATTATTTGTGGATAATAGACCCAATTGATGGAACAAAAAACTATTTAAGAAAAATACCTTTATTTGCTACCCAGATAGCCTTAATGAAAAGAGGAAAGTTAATCTTGGGCGTTTCAAATGCTCCATTACTGAAGGAAATGCTGTATGCTGAAAAAGGAAACGGCGCTTATTTTAATGATTCTAAAATACAAGTCTCTCCTATAAAAGAATTGGATAAATCCTATATGCTGTTTGGAGGAATAGAATATTTTAAGAAACATGGTCTGCTTGAAAATTTAATTTCTTTAATTGAAAATACTCGAGGACACAGAGGTATCGGCGATTTTTGGAGTTATCATTTGCTTGCTCAAGGCAAGGTAGATATCATGATGGAAGCTCAGACGAAAATCTGGGATATCGCAGCCCTAAAAGTTATCGTTGAAGAGGCTGGGGGGAAAGTAACAGATATGAAGGGCAACGAAGTTGATCTTGATACAAGCTCAATTTTAGCCACAAACGAAAAACTACATCAAGAAGTCTTAAACCGCTTATCTAGTTAAAAAGATTCTGATATCGCCCATTGCGCTAAGACATATTTAACAAAACAAACTCAAAATTCTCAGACGGACTAGATTATTCGCCAAGAGTTCAAGGTTATGAAAAATTCATGACCAAACTGAATCTTGTTTACTTTTTAAGAAATTGGGATATATTTAATTTAGCACCCTCTTCAGAAAGGAGACCACATGAAAAATGAAGCCAAGGAACCAACATTAAAAGAGCTCAAAGAATTCGAAGAACAAGCCAGAATGTTTCTAGAAAGAAGAAGGAGAGAATTGCATTTTGCCGAAGGTGTACGGTTGGCCACTATCGGAAGATCTCCCCGGCGCCAAAATTAAGGCGCTTTTTGTTTTAAACCAATGTTTTTCTATATTTACAAAATCACTTAGATCCGATTCGCATTGAATCTTAACTCAATCCAGCACTCCAAATTTACTCTGTAATCGGAGCCAGGATTTTGAACAAATACCTCTCTTAATTTATTGACATTCCGCTTTACTTCTGATAAAAATAAGATGGCTGTGAGAGGGTATTGGGATCACGTCCAGACACACAGTCCTGCATTAAGCAGAGAAACAGAAACGGATGCCCTATACCCTCTCGCTATTATTTGTTCTTTTTATCCGGGAGGTAGCTCAATTGGATAGAGCGCGCGGATGGGACCGCGAGGTTGGAGGTTCGAATCCTTCACTCCCGATTCCGATGAAGCTGATGTAGCTCAGTTGGTAGAGCGGGTGACGTATAATCACCAGGTCGTCAGTTCAAATCTGACCATCAGCTTTAAGCGGTTCAACCACGAACCGCTTTTTTTATTTCATAGAAAGTCTTCCAAAATCGCCAAACAGACGATTTTTTGATAAAATTAAATCATGAATGAAGACCTTGGGTATAATTCTTTTTTTGAAAAAAGCAGAATTCAGCTTGGCCTGAACAGTTTTCCGGCCGCCCGGGTTATTTCTGAATTTAAAGAGGCTTACAAGGTTAAAAACTCAAAGGGAGAGTATCTGGCAAAAGTAACCGGCAAACAAATGTTTAAGGCTTCCTCCAGAGAAGATTATCCGGCAGTCGGAGATTGGGTTGCAATTGGAGAGCTTAGCAATGGCCGCGCTGTCATTCACAGCACATTGCCCAGGCTGACAATAATCAAAAGAAAATACGGGGACAGGACCAGAGCCGGGGAAAGAAAAGAAACCCAGATTATTGCAACCAATACTGATATCGCCTTTGTCGTTGAATCAGTCGACCGAGACTACAATCTGAACCGTTTTGAAAGATATTTTGCCATCGCGAAAAACGGCGGAGTGAAACCGGCAATCATATTGAACAAAATTGACCTTCTTTCCGGAGAAGAATTGAATGAAAAATTAACCCAGCTGAAAAATAGATTCCCCGGCGTAGATATAATTCTCACCAGCACTCTAAACAATGAAGGACTTGATGAGCTGAAAAGATATATAGCCAAAGGCAAAACATATTGTTTTCTCGGCTCATCCGGAGTCGGAAAGTCGTCTTTAATCAATAAGCTGCTTGGCGAAAACATCATTAAAACCAGAGATGTCAGCTCTTATTCAGACAGAGGAAAACACGTTACCACAGGAAGGCAAATGTATTTTTTGGAAAACGGCGGAATAGTCATTGATAATCCTGGTATGCGCGAAGTCGGCATGGCTAATACAGCTCAGGGAATTGACGCCTTTTTTGATGAAATTACCGCCTTATCCCAAAAGTGCAGATATGCCGACTGTACGCATACTCATGAGCCGGGCTGCGAAGTCATCAACTCCGTAAAATCTAGAAAGCTTGATAAAGAAAAATACTCCAATTACATAAATCTTAAAAAAGAGGCTGAGCATTACGAAATGAGCGATATTGAAAAAAGAGAAAAGAACCGCCAGTTCGGGAAGTTTATTAAGAAAGCGAAGAAAGAGTTAAAATCCTTCGGCCATAAGATTTAACAGAATTCCTTAAAGCTTATCTGAAGCTTCAGATAAGTTATCTTGCCATTAAAAATCGCCAAACAGGCGGTTTTTTGATAAAATAGGTTAAAATATTAATAATTAATAATTTAGATAAAGATATGAAAATCTATTTAACCGTTGCCGTAATCATTGCATGCCTTGCCATCGTGGCAGCAATATATTTTTTCTCGCAGTACAATGGAATGTCAAAACAATTTGAAGGGATGTCTTTGGAAATAGACGATTGTCAAAAAGATAAAACTGAAACCGAAAGGCAGCTAAGCGATGCCCAAGACCAGTTATCAATGGTAAAAAAGACCAATGATGTATTGATAGCGGCGCTTGATGCTTTTATGATTCCAGGAGACCTGAAAGCAATAACAGTCGGCTCGCAAGAATCAGCTGAAGTCATAGAAAAAATCAATGGCATTGCCGACAGCAAAGACCGCATGATGGCAGAGGAAGGCTGGAATGATTTTAAAGCCTCAAAGCTGCTCAACTCTCTATTCGGGTTTCTAAGAAACGGGGTCAACAACATAGAAAGAACATTGGCTCCAAAAATCTGACCGTTTCATCGCCTATGAGGCAAAACCGATTATCTTCAGGCCGAAATAGATTAAGACCCTGAATTTTTACGTTTGAAATAAAAAATAGCCGGAGATTTTTCTCGACTATTGTTTTTCAATCCTCCTACAATACGTCGCAATCTTTCCCCTTCGTTCTCACGCAGCCAAATTTCAGAAAAAACCCGGCAGAAATCTTCAATTAATTCTGCCGCGTCTGATGGCAAAAAATTCTTTGGAGGATTTTGCGTTAAATCATGATGGAATGTGTGCGCTATTTCGTGCCCTAACGATTCGGCGTTTTCTCCAGGAAGATTCATATCGTTCAACAGGATAAAAAAGTTTCCGTCCTCAGCTATACCTATCCCCCCTGAAGAAAAAAGAAGCGGCGCAATCAAAACTCTTGCAATACGCCTATCACGCAACTGCTCAGGCAAGCTCTTCCCCTTGAAAAAACGTATCCATTCATCGGCGATTATTGAAAAAGGAAATTGAGGAAATTGTCGTTGCAACGAATCCATAAAATATCCTTTCTAAAAGAACTGTTTTGGGTTAGCTCCAATCTACCACAGATTTAAATAATTTAACAGTTTACATAAAATTCCCGATAAGCCCGATGCAAGTTTTTGTTTTATGGTATAATTAAAGAAGCCTTATATATACTTAAATTGCATGCAAAGAAGGAACAGAATATACGACATCATAACCCTTATAATCATAATCAGCTTGCTGGTTGCGTTTCCTATCAGCTTGTGGGAAAAGAACTGGCTGAACACTCTCACGATTCTTTTAACCCTTATACTGATTTTTGTAGTCTGGAGCCTTCAAAAGAAGTATCAGTTCAAACTTCCTGTGGAACTCCAGCTGATACTTATTCTGTTTATATACGCCGGGGTCTTCTTGGGAGGAGCCCAGAACTTTTACTACAGATTTTGGTGGTTTGACTCTCTTTTGCATGCGATAAGCGGACTGGGACTTGGGTTTATCGGATTCCTGATTCCGTACTCATTTTACAGAGTAGGCAAATTAAAAGCCGGCTTTTTCTTTATCGCCTTATTCGGATTCTGTTTCGCTGTAACATTAGGCGTTGTTTGGGAGATATTTGAATTTCAGATGGACCAGTTTTTTGGACTCAATATGCAAAAGGCAAACAATCTTGAAGCTGTTTACGGTTATTTTAATACCAGGCTTGGAGTCATAGACACCATGCATGACCTTATCCTGGACTCAATAGGAGCTTTTATAGCCTCAATCGCCGGATATATATACTTGAGAAAAGGGGAGTTCTTCATCTTTGACAGGCTGGTCAAAAGGATAGAGCGTTATAATCCTTACTTTTTTGATTAAAAAACCTGCAATCAAAATCTGTTATATCTGCCTCAAAAGCACTAAAAGCGCGTGCAATACAGCAAAAGTTAAAGTTGAAAAGCCAAAAAATCTGTGAAACCTGAAAACCGGCCTGTGATAATAATGGAACATTACAGCTGTTGTAATTGTCAAAAGCAGCGATATCAAGGTCAATATTCCCAAAAAGACGGTATCTCTTAAGCCAAGGATAAGAATCATAATTATTGCCGGAAATCTCCTATATAATAATCTTCTAATTTTTGGAAAGCTTCTTCGGGATGAGGAGTGTTTAAGTTTGTAGGCCTGGTCATGAACAGCTCGGTTGCGTCCTTGCCGCATCCACCAAGAATCATTTTGCCTCCGGGATGAAAGGGTATATATTGGGTAACATCGTATACTTTGCCATTTATAATCATCCAGCAGTCGTCTTCCGCGGAATGCGCAGACACCTGCTCTGAAGCATAAGCCAACGGCGCTTCTATGTCCTGGGGCGGCTCTTCAAAAGATATTATCTCCCCCACATACTTATTATAGAGAAACAGTCCCAAAAGAATAATAACTGCGGCTATGATTATAATTATGAAATACTTTTTTCCCATAATGTTTATTTCTCAAAAACAACAGAATTTATATCCGCTCCGAGCTTTTTAAGAGTCGTTATCAGCTGTTCCGTCATTTTCGGAGGCCCGCAGATATAGAATTTCTGATTGAAGCTATCTATCTGTTTTTTCAAAAAATCTTCGTTTATGAATCCGTTGTAATACTTTGGATTATTTTCATCGCTGACAACAAAAACCAAATCGCCAGGATTTTGCCCGAACATCTCTTCCAGCTCCTGCTTTAAGATTATGTCTTTTTCCGTTTTATTGGAAAAAAACAATCTGTTTGATAAAATGCTGTTTTCTTTTTTAAGCTGGCGCAAAATTGCGATAAAAGGCGTGATGCCAGCTCCTCCTGCTATAAAAACTCCTTTTCCGCTGTATTTTATTGCGCCGAAAACATCCCTTATAATCAGCTCGTCCCCGGCAGACAAGGAATGAAGCTTCTCCGTAACCCCGTGATGCTGGGGATATTTCTTTATTATAAACTCAAGGTGAGGGTCGCTGTTCAAAGAAGTAAAAGTAAAGGGTCTTTCTTCATATCTCCAGCCCGGCTTGTTTATGGAGACCCTTGTTGCCTGGCCCGGAATGAATTCGTAGTTTTCCGGCCTCTCCACGACGAATCTTTTCACATCCGGCGTTACCTGGCCTATCTCCAAGATTCTTACTTTTCTTTTCATGTTATATTATTATAACATGATTTTCTTAAAGGCAGCAGTTTTCCCCATTGACAAGCCCTGCGCAGGGGATATAATATACCTATACCATAGGTCGTGGTATAATTATAAATAAAGCGCATAAAAAATATATGAATATCAATAAAGAAAAAACCTTGATTAACTTTAAAAAGGCGCAGGGCCATCTGGCCAAGATTGTTGAGATGACGGATAAAGACGCTTACTGCATTGATATAATGCAACAGAATCTGGCGGTTATCGGACTCTTAAAATCCGCCCACCAGATGCTTATGGAAGGACACCTGAACAGCTGCTTCAAAAACGCCATGGCTGCGAAAAACGAAAAACGGAAAGCTGAGATGACCAAAGAAATCCTGGCAGTTACTAAAATGTTTAATCATTAAGATATGCCAAAAAAACACACCTATTATATCAAAGGCATGCACTGCGCTTCTTGCGAAGTGCTTATTGAAAAAGAATTGCTTTCGTTCCGCGGAGTAACCTTTGCCGACGCTTCCCTATCGCGAGGGGTAGTGAATATAGAATATGAGAAGGAAAAGCCTGAAACCAAAGAATTGAATGAAAAATTCAAAGAGCACGGCTATGTTTTTTTCGAATATGCTCCTGCGCAACAGGATGAAACAGAGGTTTGGAAAATATTAGGCATTGCATTATTGGCGATATCGGCGTTCTTGATTATTACCAAAATAGGGCTGTCCTCTCTTATAAACATAAACTCTGAAAGCTCTCTGCCGGCTTTTTTTGTTTTCGGGCTTATCGCCGGAGTATCCAGCTGCGCCGCTTTAATAGGAGGCCTTGTTCTCTCCCTGTCCAAACAATGGATTGAAGATTACGGAAAAAACAACAGCCTGGCGGAAAAGACAAAACCGCACCTCTTGTTTAATATCGGCCGCCTGGTTTCTTTTTCCCTGCTAGGATTATTTCTCGGGTTTTTGGGAGAAAAATTCAGAATATCTCCCACAATCACTTCCGTTTTAATTTTATTCGTTTCAGCCGTGATGCTGGTTTTGGCGCTGCAGATGATAGGAATAAAAGCTTTTAACCGTTTCCGGTTCGCCTTGCCTAAAAGTCTTTCAGGACGCCTGCTTAAAAACAAACAATCCAGAGCAGCGGCGCCGTTTATTATCGGATTCATGACATTTCTCCTGCCCTGCGGATTTACTGTCGTAACCGAAGGGTTCGCCATTTTATCCGGAAGCCCTATAAAAGGATTTTTGATTATGCTTCTTTTCTCCCTAGGAACAATGCTGCCGCTTTTGGTTATCGGCTTTTCAAGCGCAAAGTTTTTAAGCAGCCAGCGCTTGTCGGAAAAATTCTTAA
>Ga0265297_10001653_pt1 | contig 50829 bp, 118 predicted proteins | sample Munlanlwell13791_FD_192502 | JGI IMG/M metagenome (GOLD analysis project Ga0265297, IMG submission 192502) | Leachate microbial communities from a municipal landfill in Southern Ontario, Canada - Leachate well 137-91 | ecosystem: Engineered > Solid waste > Landfill > Unclassified | place...
AAAAGGTTTGTCTGATGGATTTATTTTGTTTAAATATGAAGGAAGCAATATTAAAATAAATATTGAGCTATGTTTAAAGAAGAATGATGTGATTTTTTTAAAGCAGCTTGAAAAACTTGCGTTGACAAAACAATGTGCAATAACCATTAAGTTGACAACGGAAAAGATTTATATAACATATGATGAAGCTCAGATAAATGGAAATAAATTCGATGAGAAAAAAGTTTGTGAATCCATAAAACACATAACCAACAAGGATGAAAAAAAAATACTAATTCGTCAGGCACATGCTGACTTTGAGGATAAATTGCTTTTTAGAAAGAACAAAAGCAGGTTTCTGTCTGTGGATATGAATCCAGATGGAATTGGGTATTCTATTCTAGGAAAGAAATCCGATTCTGTAAATGGAGATTTCTCTGTTTTAAAAAAAGAATATTTAGATTTTTCTCAATTAAATAAGGAATCTACGAATAAGAGGAAATATGAGTTGTCTATTGCCATAAGATATTTGTTTAATCAATTGACTCATTATAATTGTGCGTATTTTGTGTCTGAGAGATTAAATGGTTTGGGTGTTAGCGATAATGGCAACCGAATAAGCAACAGAAAAATAAACAACTTGTGGAATAGAAAATATATAGATAACTTATTCACAAAATATTGCAATATCAGAGGAATAAAGCAAGTGGAGATAAACCCTGTTTATTCTTCATTTATTGGAAACATAAATTATGAAACATATGACCCAATCGCTTCCAGCATAGAAATTGGAAGACGTGGGATAATAAAATATATACGAGGAGCTCGGATAATTCCTGAGTTTTGCATATCAAATATTGTCGATGGTTTGGCGAAGAGATTATCTCTTCCCAAGAAGATATATGATAATATTTATGAATGCAAGACGTGGAAAGAATTATATAAAGCATTCTCCACTGCGAAAATGAGTGTTCGCAGGAAAACAAATGATTTTGTTTTTTCAGGAACTTATCTGGAAAATGAAAAAAGCACAGTGAAAAAATTGTGCTTTCTATAATTTTCTATTTATTTTCTAACTTTATGGAAACCATGTGGAGTATTATCATATCATAATTTTAAATACAGAATAGAGAAATAAATATAGATAATTTTGATTATTAAATTTTTAAACATGAAAGAAATAATAATAACAGGTTGCGTAGACTGCCCTTGTTGCAAAAGAAATGATTTTTGTGAGGGATATACCTGCGAATTAGACACAAAGGAAATAATAAAAGAAGATAAACTTACCTGTGCGATAACTCCAGAATGGTGCCCAATTAAAAATAATCCAACAACAATTAAATATAAAGAAGACAAAACTTGGGTAATGTTTTCTGAAGATGTTCCTTCAGGTGATTATATGATATTGGTTACTAATGGCAGTTTTGTCGAAATTTGCTATTATGAAGATGGAATTTTAAAAAAACCATTTGGATATGATGAGGATGACACTCCAACTCTTAATTTAGAAACAAATAAAGAATTGAAATGGAAACGAATTGATTTAGATTAAAATAATATGGAAGAATTTAATGTAAAATTGGCGTCAATAGACCCAATTGGTAATGTAATAAAAGAAAAAGAGTTGTCAATGATGATTGAGACTAATAAAAACTCTCCTACAAAAGATAGATTGTTTATTTATATTGGAGAATGTTTATATGTAATAGACAGCAAAGGTTATATTATTGAAAAATTGATACCACATGAAAAATAAAATAGAAACTCCAGTAGCATCAAAATGCATAACAACATATAGTGGTATTGAAATGAATGTCTTTGACCCAACACCTGATATGATAGACATTAAAGATATCGCACATGCATTATCAAATGTTTGTAGATTCGGAGGTCATTGTAGAAATTTTTACTCTGTAGCACAACACAGTATATACTGTTATGAACTAGCAGATTATGAGTGCGATAAATTGGGGGCTTTGATGCATGATGCTAGCGAGGCCTACTTATACGATTTTCCAAAGCCAATAAAAGAAGGGCTTGAGTTTTATAAATCTTTAGAAAATAACCTAATGATTGTTATTTCTAAAAAATTTGGATTTGAATTCCCTATTTTACCTGAAATAAAATCCATTGAAAAAGAACTATTTAAAATTGAATGGGATAATTTAATGAATAAGAATAGTTTATCATCGCACATACTTAAATGCTGGAATCCTAAAAAATCCGAAAAAATGTTTTTGAATGCTTTTAATTGTTTAAAATAAATCAGCAAAATATAAAACGAACTCCAGCTATATTTAAAGTTGGGTTTTTTATTATATTTAAATTTATAGATTATCAATTATTTCAAATTGCGATTTGCGATATCATAATTCCATAGAAACTTTTTTTAATATTTTTCGTATAATATTATAAAAAGCATTTGCTATAAATTATAATTTTTCAAACATGAAACCAACGGGAAAATTTAATTCTACACAAGAAAAACAAATAATCAGAATAGCTACTGAAATTAACAGATTACTAAATGAAGAAATAGAAATACATCCAAACAGCCCTATTCATAATAAACTGAATGAATCATTACAACAATTTTATAAAGATAAAAAGAATGGAAAAAATTGATATAGAAAAGAAAGCAGGGCAACTTTATGATAGAATGTTTGATAGGTGGTATAGTGGTTATGACAAAGTTTTTGATTCTACTAGTGATTGGAATTGTGAAGAGTGTAAACACAATGGTAGAGAAAGAATTAAAGAATTATTATTGCAAGGGAAAAAAGTTAAAACTGGATATACTTGCTGTAAAATAAGAGGATTTCATCAACATAGAATTTTTTGGAAATAATAAATAAAAATTATGAAAGATAAAACATTAGTAAAGTCAAAAATAGTGCTTGAAGATAATGGCACTGCCCTGGTAACTTATTTATGGAAAAAAACATTTTGGTTTTTTGGATATTGGTATCCATTTGGGACAGTGTGTAGTACTGGGAAAATAGACCAAAACCAAATTGATAAGATTACTGACAACAATATATCAGCAGTATTATTTGAAAATTTTATATCACCAAGATAAATGAGCTATTGCTAAAATTATTTAAAAAAATTAAATCATGAAAAAGTTAATTTTGATATTATTTAGTACACTTGTATTTTACTCTTCTTACTCGCAGAACGAAAAAATACAATCTCTTTTCATTTACAATTTTTCTAAACTTATAAATTGGCCTGCATCATATCAAGATGGAGATTTTATAATAGGAGTTTTAGGAAATTCCCCCATTGCAAATGAGTTAGAAAAAATGGCAACAACAAAAAAAGCGGGGTCTCAAACTATTGTTATTCAAAAGTATTCAAGCGTAGATGCCATTAAAAAATGCCACATATTAGTTATTTCTCCAGCACAAAGCGGAAAAATTTCTTCTGCATTAATAAAAATAAATGGAAATAGCACCCTAGTTGTTACAGATACTCAAGATGGAATTAAAAAAGGAGCTTCTATAAATTTCGTTATTGTTGATAATAAACAAAAGTTTGAATTAAACGAAAATAATATTAGCAATAAGGGGCTAAAAGTTAGCGCTGAGCTTATAAAATTGTCAATCATTAAATGAAATAAAAACATGATAAATTTAGCAGGAAATAAAGATGCTGATAAAATAATTCTTGAAGAATTATATTTGGCAGGAATCCCATCATTGACATACTCTCCGAGCTGAAGCATCGGAGATTCTGGTTTTAAAACGGAAGCAGCTCAAAAACAACATTGCTGCTGTTTTTAAGACTTACACCACCTATACCAAGAGAAGATGTCCCTTCTCTCAAAATATTTTTTGCAGCATTATGGTCTCTGTTGTGTTTTGTTCCACAAATTGGGCAAATCCATTCACGAATATCTTCCGAAAGTTTTCCAATAACATATGAGCATTCGCTGCATATCTGGGTGGATGGAAACCATTTATTAACAAACACAACTTTTTTGCCATATTCTTCTGCTTTATATTTAACTTTGTCAATGAAAGAACCAGGAGATAAATCCAACATTTTTCTTGCACGATTGTGTTTCTGTTTATTTGCTTTTAAACTTTTGCTTTTTTGCAGTTGCAAAAAAGATAATGTTTCTAAACAAATCACATCATAATTTTGGACAAGTTCCAATGCCATTTTCCACTGCCAGTCATTTCTCTGATTAGAAATCTTATCATATAAAGAAACAAGTTGTCTCTTCGCCTTATGGCGATTATTGCTTCCTTTCTTCTTTTTTGATAATTTTGTACCCAGGTCTTTAATTCTTTCGAATGACTTATTTAAATATTGTGGAGAAACAAATTTCTTTCCTTCTGAATCCACCAGAAACGTTCCCAAACCAAAATCGAATCCAGCGGTCTTACCCGTCTCAAATCCAATTTTCAGTTTCATTTCCTGTTCCACAGAAAAAATAATAAATATTTCTCCTTTATTGTTTCTTTTAACAGTTAAGGTTTTGATAGCTCCATCAAAATCTCTGCTATTAAAATATTTATATTTCTTTTTATTAATTGTTATTTCATTCTCTTTTTGGTCAAGTTTATAGCCAGCTTGCTTTAAAGTGAATGACTTATATTTATGTCTACTTTTAAATGATGGAGGTGAAGTTTTCACTTTCCTTTTTAAATTTCCAAAAAACAACTTATATGATTTATCCAATCGGTCTGTGATATCCTGAATTGCTTGTGAACCCAATTCCTTCCATTCTGTTTTATATCTATGCTTTATTTTGGTTAAGTGCTTCTGCAGCTCATACTTATTTATATGCTTCTTGTAAAGTTTATAATATCCGTTATATAACGCCACACAGTGGTTATATACCTCCGAATATGACTCTATATCTCTCACCAAAGCTTTATTTCGATGCGAACTATATAACTTGTACTTATATGACCGTATTATTTGCACTTATTTTATTTCTCCATTTAAATCCTTTTGAATTAATATGCGAACTCTTTTGGATATAGAATATCCATTCTTTTTGCAATAAATATCAAAAGCTATTTTTTCTTCTTCACTCATTCTTACCATTACTCGTCTTTTTCTTTCCATTTCGTTATACTTTCGTTTTACAAATATAAATATACAAAAATTTTGTTTATTTAACAAATATTTGTAACTTTGTTTAATTATTTTCGTATAAAATTAATAAATTTAAAAATATTAAACCAATTCATCCATAAGTTAAAGTAATGTGGCTTTCTTGGCAAAAAATTATAACAAATGATTTCTTTTATGATTTATTTGATGGTGGGTATATAAAACCAGAAGATTTATTAAAAGATGAAAATGATGTAGAAACTATCAAAAATGCAATAAAAATTATTAAAGAATTTCGTGATTTAGCGGAAGAAAATGATGTGCTAGATTATATTTAAGCATATCAAAAATACTTATAAAAATAAGAAAATGAGCAAATATACTTTAGCAAAAAAAGCATACAAAATTAATTTTAATAGAATTGATGAGGGGTATTTAGCATCAGAACAAATATGCTATGAAAATTCTATAGGAAAAGCCAAATCAAAACTCCTTCGTAATATTAGATATGATGATTTGAAATTGAAATATTCAAATGATAATATAAATTTTTTGAATATTCCTGTTATAAGATTTAAAGAAGCAGATTTATATCATTTTGAAGATAAAATAATTTCTATACGTGCAATTAAAGGAATTTTAGAAGAAAGAACAAGAATAAAGGAATTGGATGAAATATTACTTAATGAAACTATAAAATATTGCTATATTAAAAAAAGAGGTTCTTATTATCGACCTAATTCATGTGGATATACAGATTATTTGGCTTGGGCTGGTGTTTATTCAAAAGAAGAAGCTGTATCACATGCTAAATCATGTGACGAATTAGTTATAATTCCCATAAGTATTGAAAATCACAACAAAGTAATAAATGAAACAATCGCTGATTTAACAACTCGACTATTATCTTAAAGCAATAACAAAATGGAAATTAAGCTAGTTGACCGAAATATAGAAATGTGCAATCAATGGAATATACAGTTTAAAGATTGTGAAGATGTGATTGTTTATTGCGGAGATTTTTTTTCATTAAAAACTGATTGTGTTGTTTCTCCTGCAAATTCATTTGGGTATATGGATGGCGGGCTTGATTTGGCAATTTCCAAAAAACTAGGCTGGCAAGTACAAAACAAACTTCAAAAACAAATTAAAGAAAAATATTTTGGAGAGCTTTTGGTTGGACAAGCTGAATTGGTGGAAACAGATTCGGAAGAAATTCCATTCTGTATATCTGCTCCAACGATGAGAGTCCCACTTATTTTGAAAGATACTGTTAATGTGTACTTAGCAACGAAGGCAATATTTTTCTTATTAAAAAGAGAAAATAGAATCAAATCAGTAACAATTAGTGGGCTTGGAACTGGTGTAGGAAAAATGCCTTACGATATTTGTGCTAAACAAATGAAACAAGCATATAATGATGTTTGGCTAAATAAATATGTTTTTCCAAGTACCTGGTATGAAGCACAAAGACAGCATCAATTATTATATACAAATAGCTATAGAGATTTACAACATTAAAAAATATAAAATGGAAATGATAACAATTAAAGGTATAAGAATAGATGATTTTGGGGATAGTTCTGTTGGCATTTTCTCTTGCTATTGGGAAATAGTTGGTGAAATGGAATTTGACGATGAAGCAGAACTAAATCAATTTAAGAATAAGATACAAGAAGCATTTGAATATGTAACAGACCGTCCAATAGTAAGTACAATAGATTAAAAAAATATAAAATGGAAATCTTTGATGAGAATAATGAATTAATAGATAAATAAAAATCCTCTATATGAAACTTATATAGGATTTTTTCGTATAACAGAAAAACTTTTTATTATAATTAAATTATATACTATGTGGAATTATTTTAAAAATAGAAAATTAAAAAAATCACAAGAAGAATCCCAAAAAAAGTTGCTTGCTGAGCAAAGGGTTATTGCTATTAAATCCGAAATAAGACATATTGATGAAAAAGTCAATACAATTTTACGTGAATATCATGAAAGTGAGACAAATGAATATGAGAAAATAAATGGTACATGTCCAAAATGCAAAAGTACTCGTGTAAATGATAGAATCAAAAGACAGCAAGGCTCCATAGATGGGTATATTTCAGGAGAAAGGTCTTTATTTTCTGGAAGTTTATATGGGCAAATAAAAGGAGAGTTAGATACAAATGAGGTAAATAAGTGTAATGAATGTGGACATGAATGGAAAAAACTTAAAGTAGATTACAAATGGAGCAGAGATATTTTTGAAAGTGAATTTAGATACATAATATTTCTATTAAAAGCATATTATGAGGTAAGAGAGTGTAAATTTGACGCTTTAGATTTAGATGAGAAATATAGTTCATTTGAAGAAAAAAAAGATGCTTTAATGAAAGAAGCACAAAGCGAATGGAGTTGGAAATGCGATAGAATAAAAAAATTCTGGGATGGAATAAGTATTGAATCTTTTAATATATTAGCTGAAAAATATTTAGATAGTTGGGGGGAAAAAGCTCTCAAAAAATATTATGATGAAAAATGGCTTATCTTCTTTGGTTTTAAGAAATTGAATTTAGAACTTTCCAAGTAATGAAAAATATTAAGCCATGAAAACAGCAAAACTACAGAAATTAAAAGAACAATATGAGTTTGTTTGTAATGAATATGTACAAAAATTCTGTAACAAACAGGGAATTGAATTTGATGGATGGGTTGGAAATGAAATAGGAGGAATTGCCAGTTTTATTTCTCAATATTTTTTTAATTTTAGCGACATTGTTTGGGATGTCAATTCCAAACAGCCAAAGGGACTAATTTTAAAGTGGCAAGATGACTGTGTTAATCATGTTGAAAACTTAGGTAAATCAATAAATTATTTTAGTTATTCAAAAGGAATAAGATTCTCTGACTTAAACAATGTAAAACCATGAGAGCAAGTAAAGAAAGGAATTTTAGTTTTAAAACAATTGCTATCATTGATAAGAAAATTAAACAACTTTCAAAAATGCAAGTTGAATTAATGCGGGCTGGAATGTCGTCAGATGATTATAATGAAATATCTGAAATGATAGGTGACTTAAAGGAATATATGATTAATTGTCCTTCTTATTATGAGAATGGTAATTCAAAGCATAATTTTATTAGTTCATTAAAATGTCCAAACTGCGGAGCTGTAGTTAAAGATGTACAGCAAGATAGCAATGAACAAGATAAGGAAGAGTACTGCGGTAAATGTAATAAACAATTTGGATATAGAGAAGAAATAACTTTTGCCAATAATATTCAAAATAAAAATAAAATAAAGCAAGAGATTAGAAAATATTGGAGTTATAAAATTTAAAATAAACACATTATGAATTTAATAAATTTAAAAAGAGTAAGTGACTATAAGGTTCAAGAATGGTTAGAAAAGAAAATTCCCGAATTAACACCATATCAAAAACAGAAAATTTATGATTACGAAATAGTTAGATTTGCTCCATTCTATTTTATGGAACGCAGAAAAAAGACAAATAACATATTTATGAGACTGTCAATAATATTTATGTTACCAGTTTTTTTATTGCTTATTGTTGGTTTGCCTTTTAATTTCTTTATTACGGGTAGCTGGAGATATAAAAAACTTAAATGGTTTAGTAAATGGACAAGTTCATGTGGCTTATAACTATATAACAACTGTAAATATGGAAGAAAGACAATTAAATTTTAAAGGTAGAGACAATACGACTTTAATAATTGACTCAGATGGGAAATTACTTAAATTGGTCACAGACATCTATAATAAGATTAAATTAAATCTAGGGTTTTGTTATGAGCAATTAGGCAATGGAACTTTAACAGAAGGAATGAAAGAAGTTCATTTATCTTTAACAGAATCATATGTTTTAGATTTTTTAAAAGCATTTGGATATGATGGAATTCTGAAAAAAGAGAAAGAAGAAAGATTCGCCGAAATTCGTGAATTAAATACTCAGAATAGAGAACTAAGAAAACAACTGGGTGAGAAGTTAAGCAATGAGGATGCTAGAGAAAAAATTAAAAATATGGCAGAAAGTTTCAAATCCTGGTGGAATATTAATGGATTTGGACATACATCAGAAATTTATTTTAATGACTATGGGTATTTAAAAGTTAAATTGTCAGGTATGATTTCAGATGCCTATAGGGATAAAGATAATACAAAAACAGAAGAAGACAAAGTGCAATATTTAAAAGAATTAGGTTTCGAAATAAACGAAGACAAAGGAGTTCTTGCAAATGATAAAAACATAGAACTTTTAAATGTTTTAATTAAAAACAAATATCCAAGTGCCACGATTGTGAATGCTGAGTTTTATTTTGGCAGAGGAAAAAGCCAAATAAAAAATATTGATGTTTTTATAACCAATTTAGATGAAATAATTTAAAAATAATATAATGAACATGAAAATAGAAAGTAAAAAACAACATACTATACAAAACTTCGATATAAGAGAAATTTCTAAAAGTATTATTGAGCTAAAATTTAAAAAAACAGATACATTGAAAATTTGCATGAACAAATTTTATAATGTAATGAAGAAACACAATATAAAGCAAGGGACTCAATTGCTAAATGATGAAAATAAAGATGCTGGAATAATTGGTGATAATTATGAATGGACTATTTGTAAACAACTTTTTTTTAAACAAATAGAAAGTTTTTTCGAAATTGACATGTTATTTGGAAATATTCCTAAAGGGCTATTAAAATAAAAAAAATTTTATGGAACTAAAAGATTTAACAGATGAACAATTAATAGATTTAGCATATATGAGAGCTAAACATAAAGAAACATCATTTAGTGGTACAATAACAGATATTGTTATTAAAGATAAAAAATCCAAATATTTTAATGGAGCTTCATTTATAATAAAATCGAAAGAATATGATGATTATTTACTCGGAGTTTCTTTTGATATGTTTTATATTAATGAGATTTCATATTTAATAAAAATTGGGGTAAAATTTTAAAAATATTAATTATAAAACTATGGAAACATTAGTCAACTTAGATTTGGCAAAAAGATTAAAATTTGAAGGTTATCATAAACCTTGTAAATATTTTTATCAAGATAAAGATTTGTCATTTTCTCCCAAAGGTTTAAAACACTGTAAAAATGATGAAAAATTAAATTACAATGGATATGATGAATTTATTTATTCGGCACCTGGATTAAGAGAAGGAGTTGAATATTTGCATGGTAAACATATGAGATATGAATCATCAGTGATAATTAAAATAGGTAAATCTTAAAAAACTAAAGAATAATGAGAACAGAAGAGCAAATAATGGCAAAAAGAGACTTTAAAATAAGAGAACTCGAAGAATTAAAAAAAACCAAAAAGGAAGTTTTATCACAAAGTACACCTGAGCAATCATCAAATGTTGACTTCTTATTCGAAGCTATATTCGAAAAAATACAAACAGAAATTGATATTTATAATTGGGTATTAATAGATACCGTGAAAGCACATAACAACTAAATAAGCATAAAATGTCAAAAAATAAAAAAGTAAATGATAGTGCTTCTATTGTTATTATTGAGTCTCTTTACTTCTGTAGCGATTGGACTTATACTAAAGAGCATGCTATTAATTTAAATGAAATAGTAGGATTTATATTACATTGGCGTGGTGATTCATGGCATGTAGAAGTTAAGACAAAAATTAAAAAGGATGAGTATGATTATGAAAGTTATGAATTATCTCATTGTGTGATGCCAAAACAAATTGCTGAATTAATAGCAAACAAAAATTGTAAAATATTATCATTTAAAAACTATCACAATTCAGATAACTTTATACAACACTTAAATAAAGTGCTTGATTGGGCTAAAACAATTTCTTAATTACCTAATAAGATATTGCTATAGTCTGTAATTTTTTATTAATAATTTAAAACAAATAATTATGTATTACAAAATTGAAAATAAAGAGTGTGAAGTATATAAAAAACTTCACGAAATGAGAGCAGAGGAACTAAAAATGGAAGAAGAAAATAGACAGTTAATTAATGAAAAAACTGGTCTTAAGTGGGAAAAATTTTTAGGACATAAAGGCCAACAGGATTTTAACCGAGTAACTAGTTATGTTGGTTTTGTTTTTACTGAACCAGAAAAAGCAGATTCAAAAATTTGGAAACAACATGCTAAATATAAAGAAGCTTTTATACCTAATAAACGAACAAAATTAGGAAGAGAAATGAGTGATTTTTTAAATAATGGATTAAAGGGACATCGTTTTTTAGATGTTTTTGACCATCTAGGAATAGAATATCCAAATAGTAAATTCACATTTCCTTATGTTGAAATTTGTGGAGATGTTATTGTTTTATTTATTGATGAAAAATCAAAAATAACAGATGAAAATATAATAGAAATAACATCCAAAGAAGCCGATTTGTTGCTTAAAGCTTAATAAAATATATGTTATAAAATTAAAAATTTAATTAAAATGAAAATAATTAATATCGAATTAAAAAATGGAATATATTATGTGACCAAAAACCCGAATTTTATTCAAAAAATTTTTGGAGTAAAAACAAAAAATGAACGTTATAAAACTAAAGGAGAAGTATTTTATTATTTTCCCCATCTGAAAGTATTTTATTCATCCAATGGCAAAATGGTGTCTCCAATAGATGAAATGTGTGATATACTTAATAATTTTGAGCGTAGGTTTTAATTTTTAAATATATTCCGTTATGAAAAACGAACTTAGTAATAAACAAAAGTTATTTGATTTACTGACTAAATTGGGATTTTCTAAAACCAAAACAGATAAATTTATAACATTTAAAAAGGATGATGAAATTTTTGTTTATCCAAATACTAAATTAGAAAAAAGGCATTATATTACAACAAGAAAGCAATTAGATATGAATGGATGGATGAATAGTAAAGATTTTAATTTAGTTTTTAGTTTTTTAAAAAATTTAATATGAAAAATAAGGATTCAAAAGGCGAATTCAATTATAAAAACAGCATTTATTTGTAAATAATGAAATAATTTCTTATATTTGTTATGATAAAAATTTAAAATTATAAAACTTATTATATATGTTAAAAAGAGAAGATATTAAAAACGGAACATTTGTTTATGATGAAGAAGAAAAAGCTTATGGCTACTTACAAGATGTTGGAAATGCAAGAGAAAAAGGAGATAGGGGATGTTCTACAACACCATTAGATGAGCCTTCCTATTCCGTTGTTTATATTGTAACAGGAAAAGTTTATCCTGGAATATGTGAGCACTCTCAAATGAATGATTGGCTAAGTGTTGCAACTACAAGAGATATTGATATATATCTTGCAATACTTGAAGCGGATTCAAATAGAAAAGTTTATGAAGCAAAATTAGAGAATGCAAAAATACAAGATGCTGTTAATAGGTTTGAAAAAATGAAATCAAAATAGCATGAAAAATAAGGTAGAAGAAATATTAAATAATTTAATACGTGACTTTAATTGCAAATGGCAAAGTGGCGATGAATTGAATTGCGGAATTTCTGAATATGCTAATAAAATAGTAGAATTTTTCTCAACTTCTAATAATACTAATTATCAGGGATATCAAGAATATAAAGCTTTTATATGGTTTTACAAAAAGGGTGCAGATGATATTAAAGCTGAGATAATACATATCACTAATAAACATCAAGAGGATGATGTTAGAAGTAAGCCAGAGACAATAGAATTAAGATTATTATAATAGTATGTAAGCAATACGTTTTTTAAACTAAAACATATATAAACAGAACAAATTAAATTAAAAAGCATGAAAAGATTTATGGGCATGATGCCATCAAGTGAAATCGAAATCTATAAAACATTTAAAGATGATTTAGGATTAAAAATTATAATTGAAGCTGGGAAAAATGGTTGGACAATTATGTATGCAGACAGCTCTTCTGAATATAAAGATGTTGAAGATACAACTGAAAATAATTTTCAGGCTGCATTAACTGTACTTAAATCGCACTTTAATGTAACTGAATGTGATGAAACACCAATGGAGGAATGCATTGATGAGAGTATGGTAAATTTAGAAGATTTTTTAACAGAGAATGGTTTTCAATTGTTTACATATTATCAAACAAACAAAAGATACAAAAAAGAAATAACAGATTGCCAAAATTTGTATGTGAGGGTATATTCTGATGTAAATAAAATTGTTGAAGTTGTATATGAACATGTAGCAATGACAGAATTTGAAAACGAAGGAATTATTCCTTTTGAAACAATTGAAACGATTGAGCAGTTGAAACATTTAATTAAAGCACTAAAGCAGAAGAAATAAAATTTTTATTGTAAAGAATATTAAAAAATAATATATTATGAATTTAGAAAAAAATCAAAGAGGTTTTGAAAATGGTAAATTTACTGACCTTTACGGAGAAAAGTGTTCAATTCAAAAATCAAGTTTAGCGACAGATGATGCAATTTGGCTAGGTATTGATAATCCTAAATTAACTGTATTTGAAAATGAACAAATGGGAAAATATTTAGTTGCTGAAATGCCTAAGAATTTTTCTGTTAGTAGTAGAATGCATTTAAATCGTGAACAAGTAGCAGAATTACTACCAGTATTACAAAAGTTTGTTGAAACTGGTGAGCTATCTTAAATTGACGAATAACTTTTGGCGTATATGCCGTGCCAAACAAAGTTCTTTTGAATTACGGCTAAAACTATCTGGCATATATAATGGTTGTTGGCCAGTTAATATTAATAAAAAATGACACAAGATAAAATAATAAAGGCAATAGAGCTTAAATTCCAAATAGAACAAATGACAAATTTCATCTATGCAATTGATAAAAATACTGTTGGGACATTGGGACACACAAAAGATTGCAAAATTAAATTTAAAAGGTGGGGTTTTAGATTGTGGTCAAGAACTAATAATAGAGAAACCGAGATTACAGTTCCACAAGAATTTGTTTGTGAAATTGGAGAAATAGCTAAAAGAGAGCGTGATAAACTGCAAGCCGAATTTGAAGCTCTTTAATTGATTATATCGTTAAAATCCGCAATTTAGAATTTACATGAGATACTTGCAGAAAAGACTCAACTTACAGCAGAACTGAAGCATCTAAGTATACTGATGGTTTTTAATGTTTCTATAAGAGTATATAAATTTTAAAATTTAGTATAAACTTTAATTATTATGAAAACAGCAAAAATGACATTTTCCTCAATCAAAGATTCTGATGGCTGGATGGAGCTTATACATGAATTGAAATTTGAGCAATTTAAAAACGAACATCCCGAAATGGGGGAAGATGAATTATCAGATAAATTTTATACTGAAGTAGTTTCTAAGAAATTTCAATATGGTGAATATGGTAGTTTTGAAATAATTGTTGACGAAAATTTCAACATAATTGGTGGACGGATTTTTTAATATTTTCTAATGGTTAAGTATAAAATTAGTGTGTAACTGAATTTGATTTAAAATACAAAAACTCAATAATATGATAAAAAAACCAAAAACATTACGTTTATACTTTGTTATGAAGCGTATTTGCAGACTAATAAAGGCATATTATATTTTGATTGTTAGTGGCTGGCACACTTTGGAATTAACACCTCCAAACAAAAGAGTGCAGGTAAAAGATGCGAATGGTAATATAGCGTTAGCAGACCCCACATACTACCCATTTGAAGTAAAAAAGCTTGAAGGTGATGAACTCAAACCTTATGGATGGAGAGGAACTCCAGTATTTTACGGAAATGGTATTAAAAAATGGGATGGGGGTTGGATGATATTATGCGAAGGATTGAGTAGCAAAATTGATAGTGATATTGTGAGATGGCGCACTTACCGTTAATTGTGTAATTAGGCTAAAATTTAGTAATACGATAAAAAGAATATATGAAAAATAAAAAAACATTTAGAAAAGGGCAGGTAGTGATAAGTGGTACTAATGCTATATTGGTAACGGGAAAAGGGAATAAAAATGAAAGTTATCCAGTTTTTGCAGGCGTAGTAATAATGGCTATAAAAAAAGAAGATGAACGACCTTGGCCAATTGGAATGTATTCAGATACATGGTCAACTAAAGCGTTCAGAAAAGTAGATATTAAATTATCAAAACTAGTAGCTAACTCCTTAAATGTTAAGTAGAATTTGTAGCTAACGACTATGTATGTGAAACATTGTTTTTATTAATTAACAAAATAAAATTGATATGAAAAAGCAGTATATTTTTAGCTTTTTTGAGCATAAGGGAATAACTAATTAAAATATAAATAAAATGAGCGTAACAACAACAGCAGATGAAAAAATCAGAAAGGCAAAAGACCTTATATCTGATGCGTACAAGGAATTATTAATAGTTCTCGATGAAGATACTTGGGACACAATGAATTTAGAGAAGGATACATTGATGAAGTGCATGAAGTAGCAATTGAACTATTAAAATTGAAACGGAAACTTTAAAAGTGTGTTAGCAAGTTAGAGTGCTACCATTAACGGTGATTATAAGAGAGTGTGTTATAAAACGTTTAGAATAATGAAAGAACAAAAAGGTTTATTAATAAGATGGGTTGGGGATTTAGAAGTAAACGCAACCTCAGATGTGTTTGATGGTGAAATATTAGACACTAAAATTGAAATACAAGGTGGTACGCTTTGCTGGGTAGCTGGTAGTATAAGAGAAGAGTTTCTTAAAAAGTTAAATGATATTATTGCCGAATATCGTATTTAGTTCGTTGGCAAATGTTTTATAATTGTTACAGATGTACACAGTTCAAAATTAAATAGAAATAATTTAAATAATAGATAAAATGGTTGAAGGCATAGAGAACTTAAATGAAGCACAGAAATCCAAATTGGATATATCTGATATTAGCGATAGTTGTCTTAAGAAAGAATGTAAACATGAAAAATCTTATGTTAGACGAGAAGGTATAACTAGCATGTTAGGAACAGTAATATGTCCCGATTGCGGATATGAAAGGGACTGGGATGCATATTAAATAATCATCACTAATGATTTAGTATAACCGAAGGTGGAATTAAGTGTCACGCTCTTATCCAACGGTATAAATTTACTTAGTGGCACAAGTAACCAATTTGCGATACACCCCCGCTTTTGGCTATATTTTGTTAGGGTTGGCATTTTAAAAATCGTAAAAATAATGAATATAAGTGAATTACTATACAAAAGAGTTTTAGTAGCCGAAAAAGAACGTAGTTACAATTCAAAACAGACAGTTGAAGAAATTAAAATATTAGAAATTTCTCCAAGTGGCGATTGGGTTAAAATCCAGAACATGAATGGTAATAAATATTGGAAGCATTCATCTGATATTGTTCCAATAGAAATATTAGCAAGCATAGAAACTAAACCAAACAACTAAGATTGAACGGGTCAGATTTATTGCTTATTACGTAACTATAATATATTTTTGACGTATAATAATTAAAATATAAATATGACAACTAAAGAAAAAATATTAAAACATCCAGCTGTAGAAAGATTAGAAAAAGATGATGATGAATGGGGATATTGGTGTTATTTAAAGACAACTTATATATATCCTGAAATGGAATGTTCATTAATACATGAAAAAACATTAACAGAAATTTTTGAATGTTTAAAAACAGTTCGTAAAAAATAGAATGTATGAACAACGAATCTATTTTATCACAATGTGGTGAAGGACAAAGAATAAAAATAAAAGAAATGTTAAATAAAGGTTATATTATATATGACTATGACTATTGGGAAGTAAAAATGGTAAAAGGATATTCTTATTGTGTAATAACTAGGGGAAATACATTTTATTGGGAATGATATGAAAACAATTGAAAAGGTAGGATTTGACCACCTTGTATACGACACTCATTTGGTGTATAACATATATACCGTGTTATGCACCGTAATTTTAAGATGATATGAAAATAAACTTTGATTTAAAATGTAAGTGCCCAAGTGTAGAATTTTGCTACAAAAATAAAGCAGTATTGATAAGATATTGGGGTGGATTTAAATTTGATAAGGTTGTTATTTATGGTGCATAACGTCCGCAGGTATGCACAGTTGCGATAAATTAGTAATAACTTAAATAAAAGAATAAAAATATGAACACAGAAAAAAGTAAACTAGAAACACAACAAGAGCAACTGGATATACCTGTTGTTATACATTGCCCTGAATGCAATGGAACAAATATTGAAGACCCACATTATAATGATTATTTCTGTTTAGATTGTTATACTGCGTTTGATTAGGGTTATGTATAACGGTTGCAAATAAAACATCGTTTTAATGTGTTTTATTTGTTGTTATGTTTTAGTTATGAATTTTAAATTAAATATATTATGGATGAAATAGGATATAATAAATATTTTGATATTGAAGATTTAGATGATAGTATAATGGATAAATATGAATTATTGCGTATTGTGGAAAGAGAAAAAATGTTGGATGAAATTAGGCAAAATGCAAATAAGCAAAAATCAGAATTGTCATGTTTGACAGATATTCATTGTCACTATCATATATTTGGAAGTAAATATGGGTTTTTATAAAATTCATAATGGACGGCAATATGAAACGGTTGCCTTATAGTTCGTTTCAAAATATAATGCAGTTTTCTGGCAACTGTTTTATATTGCTTGTTATAGCCAGTTAATTTTATTAAAATGGAAAATATTGTTAGTACATTAAAAAAAGGAGATGAAGTAAAATTACACAAAGATGAGTCAAATAAAATTTATTATTTTATAGAATTGCTCGATGGTGATTATGTTAAATTAAGTGATGATAAAAATGACCCATTCGGAAATAAATTTGTGCAGTCAATTTGGTTAAAACGAGCTGAATAATTGGTTATAACGGTTGCAGATATACACAGTTCGGGATTAAATAGAATAACTTAAATAATAGATAAAATGATTGAAAACGTAGAAAACTCATAAGTCAATTATATTATTAAATTTTAAAGATTTAAAAACAAATTTAAAAATCATAATTTATTTGTTCTCTTTAAATATTTTTTTGTATATTTGCAAATATAAAAACTTAAAACAGCAAATTATTATGGATGAAAAATTGTATATTCCTAAAAAAATTAATGTAGGATATAATAAAAGAGATGATACCTACTCAGGAAAACTAGCATATGTTATTTATTGGGATGCTAAAGGTAAATTAAGAAAAGAAACCTCTTGGCAAGGATGGAGAGATAAAAAAATTCCTCCCACTGCATTTGAAAATGTTCCAACTGAAGGATTCGTACTAAATAGGAATGTGGGTGGTGCCAGAAGTGGTGGATATAGTTGGGATGCTCGTCTTGAAAAAGTACGAGTTTATGACCCCAGAGGTTTTGAATTTGAAATAACAATCCCAAATGTATTATTTATTCTTCAAGAATGTACGTCTGTAAAAGGAAAGGGATTAGATGGGGAATTTGTTTATGCTTGGTCAGGACCAGAACTGGTTTTATTGCCAGTATGTTGTGCCGAGTATAAATCATCTAATGAATTCACGAATCTACAAGCAAAAAAAGTTGGCAAAACTGATATTGTAGAAGGTTGTGCTTATATGACAAAAGATAGTATTAATCTCATTTATATTGGCAAATTTGATTATAATTTTATCAATAGATATTCACATGATGACAAAGTAACTTTATGTAAAAAACAGCACATTTTCTATAATGCTGCAGCAAATAGATATTATCCATATGATGGATTTACAAAACTTGCTTCCAGAATCACTGATGTGCCTGTTGACAATTATGCTGAATTGGTAGAAAAATTCACCACTGGAAGAAATGGTTCAAAAATAATAGGATTATATAGCGAACCAATGTCTATTAAAATGAAAAATAGCTATGGGTCATTATGCCCTGTTGAAATTCCTTACTTAAAATTATCTGAAAACAGATTTAAAAGTGTATATATTAATGAGATTAGTACTTATTCTTTTAAAGAATATGACAAAAAAAAGGAAGGAGTCAAATTTTGTATAAGAGATTGTGAATTTATTCATTTTGTTAATGATGAATTGTTTATAAAATCTTCACATTCAGAGACCGATAATAAAAAATATTCAATTGAAGAATTAAATTCCTTGAATTTTTGTCAATTATTTGTTATATTAGAAGGTGGTAAAAAAATAAAATTAAACGAATATTTTAAATAATAATAAATATTTTATGGCAACTGAAAAAGACAAAATTATTGACCAACTGTTTGAAGTAATTCAAACAAAAAAGTCTGAAATCGAAAAAACTGAAAAAGCTAAATGGCAAACTAATTGTTCATTTGCTTATGATTCTGATAGTAACAAAAGATATAACATTCAAACTGTTAATGATATTAATCAAATAGTTGATATGTTGGCTCATTTAATTATTAATAGAGATTCCATTACTATAGCTGCTAAAACATTAGGTGTTAATCCCAAATTTGAATGGATGGGATTTTCATTCGAACAATGGGAAGCAGATTTTAAAACTAGAGTTGAAAAAATTCAAATCTTTGCAAAAAAGCAAGAACTTAAAACACTTGAAGATAGACTTGACAAACTTGTAAGTAAAGAAAAACGTGAAGAGTTAGAACTTGCAGCTATAAAAAAAGAACTGGGAGTAAAATAATGTTTCCACATTCAGAAGCAGAGTTATTAAAAGTAAAAATAAGGAAAGAAAATCTATCACTTATTCCAAAGGAAGACCGTGATTCTGTTTATGACCTAGAAAAATTATTTGCCTGGCAAGAAAATTATAGCTTTGTAGAATGGGAAGAATTTAAGCACTGGTTTTATTGTGATTCATGCGAATGTTATAGCAAAATCCAATGTACTTGTTGTGTATAGAAAAAAACCTCAATCATAAAATTTGATTGAGGTTTTTTATTGATATTAAAACTTTTTTAAATATTTTCCGTATAATATAAAAAAAAGAAAACTTTATATTATTAAATTTTAATTATATGGATACAGGTCTAAATAACAGAAACACACTTCACTTGGCACTTAAAAATCCTTATATGGAAGATGTTGAATGGATGATAGAGGCTACGACTGAAGAAAAATTCCAGTTATGGAGAGACTATGATGAAAAATTTGATTGGAAGGATGCTCGTTTTAGTCATTCATATTCTATTTTACAACTAGAAACAATTCCTAAAATAGTTTTAGGAAAACCTACAAGTATAGCTACAAAAAAAGCTAAAAAAGAAAGTCTCCCAGTATATATAGAATTTGATTATGCTATAATTAATGGACATAAAGTATGCTTTTATACAAGCAACTCTTGTTTGTCACATTATGGCTATATTGATGCATTTCTTATTACCTACTTTCAAAGAACCCATCACAATTATAGCAGATGGAATCATACTAATGCCACTAATTTTCACAATTGTATTAATTACTTGGATACTATTGATATCGTACCTCGTGATACCAAGCATAAACCAGATGAAGGTATGAAGAAATACCATATATTTAAAAAAATAAATATTAAATAAATATTGGGAATTTATGGTTTACAAAACAAAGCAAGAAATGGAAGAAAAATATATTCCATTTATATTTGAAGCTCAATTAAGAAGAAAAATATTAGTAGATATTGATGAGGCCATTTTTACTGCACATCTATTATTCTACCTTGGAGATTACTATAATAAACAACGTTTTATTTTTCCACAGATAATTGATTTTAAACTTTTAAAAGAGCTATCTAATGGTACATATTTATATGAACTTTATATAAAGGGTTTTGACCCTGATAGTCATGAACGTTTAAGATACCTTATTAAAAACAGAAATGAAAGAATAAAAATTAAAGATATTTCAATAAGGGATAAAAATTGGTTTATTAACTTTTTTAAAAAAGGAGAAGGAACATTGGATGATGAATCCTGTTTAATACTAAATAAAAAACATCATATCTGCGGATTAATAACAAAAGAACTTTCCAAAAAGGAGCCAATTAAGATAAATTTTTAAAATACATTTTAAATCAAACTATGAAATATCTAGAAGTATTAAAATAATATGATAAAAGTTAATAAATACGAAATACAAACCATTGAACATTTTGATAATAATGGTAATTCATTGGGGTTTTTGAATCATTTAGAATCAATAGATTTAAGAATACAAATTGCACAACAGAGAATAGAAGGATGCTATGTTCTATTGAATGATTCAAAAATAATGATTGATTCAACGGCACATTTTGATAATTGGGGGGATGGTTTGTACGATTTAGAGTATGAACTACTACAAAAATTATTAAAGGCACAGATGTATATCTAACGGTTGGGTGTGTATGTAGCATCCAAACATGAAATGCCAAATAAATTAAGACCTAAAATAATTGATAACAAAATTAAAGTTACTAAAATAATATGAAAAAAGAAGTTAATATTGATATAACCATTCTTCCTGAATGGCAAAGAAAAAAAGGTGATGCAAGATTGCAAGCTTGGTTTATAGACACACTTAAAAAAACACCAGATTCAAAGATGTGGAAGGATTCATTATGTAAACAGGTGATTTTTGTAAGGGATGACATTGTCGCTCTTTTAAATCCTGCAATAAAGTCACTAGATGTTATTTCAACTCATGTATCTAAATCTATTACCCTTCCTGTTTATAAAATAGAATTGACTGATGGTACCGAGATAATAATGAGAGAAAATTTTTATGATTGGAAAGTTTCTGTGAAATCTTCTAAAGAATTAAATTTTCCAACAAAATATTTATTTTCATATGATATTAATGTTCCAATTAGTCCTTGTTATTGCGAAGGATTTGATGATTCATGGGTATACGAACCATATTCAAAAAATAAAAAAAATTTCACTGTAGAATTGTCAAGTAATTATGATTTATATACATTTATGTTTCTTATATTAAATCAAATATAATTCTACCAGAAGAATGGAAAATATTATAAAAAACACCTTAGAAAGTGTAAAAAAAGGAACTTTAACAACAGAAGATGCTAGCAGAATTTTAATGGCTTTGTATAGAGAAATAGAGATTGTTTTACCAACCAAACAGAATGTTGATGATAAAATTCTTGAAAGTCTTAAAGAAGTAACTGATAATTTTAATATGACATCTGAGTGGGCAGATGGATGGGAGAAGGGATATAGAAGATGTATGGCATTTATTTTTAAAGATAAGGGTTATTTAAAATATAAATAAAAGCTATGTCAATATTTAAAGTTGGACAAAAAGTTGTTTGTATAGACGATTTAGTTACAAAAATTTATACCAGAGAAAAAATAAATATTTTAAAAAATGGGAAAGTGTATATAATTACGCATATAAATTATTGCTCCAAATGTAACAGAGAACCTTTACAATTAAAAGGAGTTTATCTTCCTTTGAAAATCCTTTGTATATGCGGTACAAGAATAAATGAAACAAGCTTCCGCTCAGATAGATTTAGACCTCTCCAGTCTGATTATAATATTATTTCTAATAAAGATATAATTAAAGAAATAATCAAAGAAAAATCGGATATTCCAATTAAAAAGAAAATTCCTAATTTAATTCCCCAGGAAAACAATTAAAAATAATATACAAAAATTAATAATTCCTCATGTATTTTTATATGGGGATTTTTGTTTTTAAGAAAAGCGTAAAATATATTTGATTTGAGTTATATAATTTCTTATATTTATAAGAAAAATATATAATATATGGAAAAGTTTGAGCCTAAAATAAAAAACATAAATGATTTTGAGTCAAGAAGGAATAGCGGGTTTGTAGTTTGTTTTCCAGAAGAATTTGAAATTCCTTCATGGGGAGTAAGATGGATTTCAAATCCAGTTTATACCATGATTGGGAAAAAAGGGAAATGGGAAAATATCGAGATTAATTTCATTGATTTTATAGTTGAACCTATTTCTGATAAGTTATTAAAAGTAATTAATAGGTTAGAAAATATAGAAAAAAAAATGATTTCGAACCATTTATTTAAAATAACTATAAAATTTATTGACCCCGTAGACTATATAGTTGGCACTTGGGAGATAGGAGTAAAAGAAATAGTTTCTATTGATTTTGGTGCCTTTAATTATGCAAGCAACAACGTTCTACGAGAAGTTAAAATGATTATTGCTCCAGGATATATTTGCACATTACCTGAAAAAAAATAACAACTAAAATAAAAATTATTTAATCTCTGCATAAAAATATGTGGAGATTTTTTGTTTGGGAGTGAAAAATTTTGTATCTTTGAAAAATATAATTAAATAATAAAAATGAAAAATAAAACAATAAAGGTAAGCACAAAAGAATATGATGATATTCTTGAAGGTAGAAAAACTTTTTTAGTTGAATATAAAAGTAATAATTTCCAAGTGGGGGATACAATTACAGTAAAGGAATGTACTTGTAACAAAGAAAGTTGCCCAAGATGTACACATCTATTGGCAGATGAATCTTGCACTTGTGGAGAATTAGATAAACCGACTGGGAACAAAGTAAAATGCGAGATAATTTACATAGAGGATGACATGTCTTCCAAACTCGCATCCGAGTGTTGTAAAGTTATTATGTCAATAATACTTACGAAACAGGACAAAATAGGACTATGTTCAGAAGAGTTTGATAATATTTTTTCAAAAAGAAAAAGATATTTTGCATTAGAAAAAAATAATGGTCTTTATATTAATGACAAAATTGTATTAGTAGAATATAATGGTGAAGAAAAACGAGAAACTGGAAGTGAGATGAAGTGCAGAATAACATGGAAAGAAAACTTCAATGATTATGAAGACATTATATCAGTAAAAATATTAGAAAGAACTAAAAATATTATTCCAACAAAAAAATAAATAATATGGAAACAATGAAAATCACAAAGAACGAAACACGAACTACATGGCTTTGCGAATTAGGAGGATGCTTTTATGTACGCACCTTGATTGATTGGAACAATGAAAAGCCTTCTACGATTTCTTGGTACCCCAATGAAGGTTATAAAGAAGGTAAGACTTATTTGACAGAAGAAAAATTGGAAGAGTTATTCCAATTGCAAAATGTGAAGTTATTAAGTGAAAAAGTAAAAGAAAAAGAATTATTGTTGCTAGAAAGAACAGGACACCCAATGATATTTACTCTTACTGGAGAGCAAATACAGCAGTGGTATGATAAAAAAATTGTTCCAGAAGGATTTGAAGAATTTGGGGAATTTACATCAGATTGGATTGATGTTGATTCTGGAGAATATGATAGTAGTAAATATTCAATGACTAATTATGAAATATGCTTATATCATACAAACGGAGAAGATATTTGGATGGGAAAAGGTGGATACTATAATGGGGATGAACATCATTTTAATAACGACATTGAGTTTGTTTGGCAAGAATAAAAATATATTAATATGGACAAATATAAAGTTAAAATAATCCTTATGGATGAGGCAGAAAATAAAAAAATGTCTGCCATTATTGATTCAGATGTATTGAATGATGTGGGAAAACATCATCATGAAGGTGCATTAGATGAAGTGTTAAGATGCATGCTTGGAGAACAAGAAGAAGCGGAAAAAAATGCAAAGAATATAGAACAAGTGAGAAAATGCTGGGAAGATGCGTGTAAGGAGTTAGAATTGTTTACACATGAGCAAGATGAAAAAAACTCAGAAAAAGGCGTCATTGTTCCTCCCCCTTCAGAAAAGCTTATAGAAAGATATACAGAACTTCAAAGCAAAGTAAACATAACTAAAAATGACTATGAACAAGCCGTAAAAAACTTTGAAAGCAAAATCGGAAATTATAATAAATATACTCCACAGGAACTTTTAATACAATTAGAAAAAAAACTTCTGAATGAAAAATATATTTTTGATATAAGCACAGATGAAATTAAGTCATTTCTAATTAGGATTACGGAAATTCTTATTAAGCAGCAAAAAGAAATTGAATATATAAAATCAAATAAATATGTATAAACAAATTGAAACTGATAAAATAGCTATTCTTGATAATGGTACCGAATTTTATCCTGTAGCTACCTTGGTTGACGAATTTGGGGGAAGATGCCAAATAAGTATTGATGACCATTGCTATATCTTGCATTTAAAACAATGTAACAATAGATATAAAAATACTTCCTGGATTTTTCCAGAAGCATTTGAAGTATTAAAAAAGTTGCCTTCACCAAAATAAAAGACATTTGTCATAGTGGATGACAGTTATTCAGGAAAGCTGGACATAAAAACTAACCATCATGGGAGTGTGAGGCTCTTTATTTAATATATAACTTAATAAAATAAATTATATGCAAAGAAATGATAAATCAAAATTCCTTTTATACATGGAGCTCAAAGGAAAATTAGATGTTGCAGTAAACGATAAATTAACAGAATTAATAGAAATATTCTTAAAGATAAATATAGTATTAGAAAACGGTAAAAAGTAATAAAAAAACATTACTTATCAACGAATTCATTGACAAACTTCGCAGTTTTGTCTTCTTGCTTCTTTGAATAGATACTTTTTAGCACACCATTTCTGGTGGGGTCATCCATAGAGCTGCTCTCCACAAGCGTTAATTCGGGCTTACTCAACCCTATTTGTGTATTTAAATCTTTTATTGCTTCATCCAAAATGTTCTTTGCAGAATTGTGGTCTCTGTTGTGTTTTGTACCACATTGTGGGCAAATCCATTCTCTGTCAGTCAATTTAAGATTTTTGTTTTTATATCCGCAGTTGCTGCAGATTTTTGATGAAGCAAACCAACGGTCAATCGTTAAGATTGTTTTGCTTTGCCAATCAGCTTTATACTTAAGAATTCGAAAGAATTCTCCAATAGAAAGTTCTTGGATTGACTTTGCAAGTTTATGGTTTGACATCATTCCTTTTACATTTAAATCTTCGATTGCTATAATTTGATTTTCATTTAGCAATTCGTTGACAATAGAATGCAAATAGTATTGTTTTTTATTTGTTAATTTATTATTAAACTTGGCCAGACGAATTCTGGCTTTATCTCTATTTTTACTTCCATTGACTTTTCTTGAAACTTGCCTTTGCAACTTCGCAAGTTTTAGTTTATTGTTTCTATTTGTTTTTATATTTTCAAATGATTTACCATTTGAGTCCACAATAAAATCTTTTATCCCAATGTCAATTCCAGCCATTTTGTTTGTTGCATTTGACAAAGCAGTGCCCTGTTTTTTATCAATTAAAACAGACAGCATAAAATTCCCTGATTTTGTTTTACTTAGTGTGGCTGATTTTATATCTGTTTGGTTTTTATTTAAAATCTTTTCATCTCGTACAGAACACTTAAACAGAATGTCTTTTAATTTTGTTGTTAAATTAAATCTATTTCCTTTAACTCCACTTATTGCATCTACAGGAAATCTGCATGAATCCCCATTTCTTTTGTTTTTAAACTTTGGAAAGCCTCTCTTTTCACGAAAAAAGTTTTTATATGCTGAATCTAAGTTTAATAAACTCTGCTGTATCACCTTGCTGTGTGCATCCTTTAGCCACATATATTCTTCCGTGTTCTTTAATAAAATTACCTTTTTATTTAAGTCACTCATGCTTAGAGATGCTTTGTTTTGTTTATATGCATCTATTTTCTGCCCAAGACAATAATTATACACAAACCTGCATGAACCCAAGAGTTTGCTCATCTCTTGTTCTTGCATTGCATCTAGATATAACCGTATTTTTATTGCCTTTAACATTTATATAACTTATTTTATCTCGTTCCTTAATTCTTTCTCTATTATTACCCTTAATCTTTGAGCTGGATTGTAATTGTGCAATTTGCAGTGATTCTCAAATTCTAATTTAACTTGTTCTGTCACTCTTGCTTTTATATATTTGGTTTTGTTATTTTTCATGTCAATTTGCGTCTCATTTATAAATAGCAAAAAATTTGTTTTTTATAACAAATTTAAAAAATATTTTTTTATGAAATATTTCTGTAACCTTTCTCTATTTTTATCGTATACATTATAAAAATATAAAATGGAAGTACAAAAATCAGATTTAGAATGGCTACTTAAAAAAACAGAAAAGTGTTCACAGCGATATATGGAAGCAGAAAAATTTATACTAGAACTTCTTGAAATGAGATGGTATAGAAGAATCTTCTGTTTTAAAAAAACTATTAAAGTTTTTAAAAAGTAGAGATAAATACAATTTTTAATAATATTTTTATTAAAACACAAAAGGAAACTTAAAGTAAAAATCAAGACAAATAGATATGCCTGTAAACAATTTACATATTTGGTACAACTAAGGACAAAAGAAATTAAAGTAGAAAAGACAATTAGGGCATGTTTAAATTAAAATTTATTCTAAATCTTGAAAGAAACATGAAACTTTTATTGGATTTTTGCGTATAATAAAATAAATAAATTAATATAAACTTAAATCTTAAAATTATGTTTTTTACAGCAATTATTATTATTTGCCTTTTGGCGTGTGGAGCATCATTGCTCTTAAACAAATTTTCAAAGTCTGATAATTATGAAAATGCTATTTGTAGTTGGGCTGTTGTTGCTATAATTATGGCTTTTATAATGTTTATTGTAGCAGGTATAAGCAGCACTATAATATACAGCAGCAAACAAGACATAAAAGTTATTGACAAAAAGGTTGAGATATATGTTGAACAGCGTAATGCTTTAATTTCTCAATATCGTACAATACTTGATACAACCTATGAAAAATATGAAATGAACATATTTGACAAAGTTACGAACAGTGTATCAAATTCAAACTCAAAAAATGCAAGTAATATAAATATAAGTATTCCACCTCAATGGCCAGATACAAAATATTTATCTTCTTTAAAAGAACTTGTTAATAAAATAGAAAGTTTAAATTCCAATATATATGCGCTCCAAATAAATCGGCAAGATTTATTGTCTGAAGCAAGAAGCTATCGCTCTGGAATATGGGTACCCGCTTTTATACAACCTAACATTGACAATTAAATAATATCTATAAATTTATAAAAATCCCATAAAAGAATTTATAAAACTTTTATGGGATTTTTTTTGAATCAAAATTAACTTACAAATATGAAACTTTTACGAGTTTTTATCGTATAATATAAAAAAATATTAAAATGAATATAGTATTAGAAAACGGTGAAAAGTAATAAAAAAGTATTACTTATTAGCGAATTCATTGACAAACTTCGCAGTTTTGTCTTCTTGTTTCTTTGAATAGGTACTTTTTAGCACACCATTTCTGGTGGGGTCATCCATAGAGCTATTCTCTACAAGCGTTAATTCGGGCTTACTCAACCCTATTTTTATATTTAAATCTTTTATTGCTTCACCCAAAATATTTTTTGCAGCATTATGGTCTCTGTCGTGTTTTGTTCCACAAATTGGGCAAGTCCATTCACGAATATCTTCCGAAAGTTTCCCAATCACATATGAACATTCGCTGCATATCTGGGTGGATGGAAACCACTTATTGACAAACACAACTTGTTTACCATATTCACTTGCTTTATATTTAACTTTGTCAATGAAAGAACCAGGAGATAAATCCAACATTTTCCTTGCACGATTGTGTTTTTGTTTCTTTGTTTTTAAACTTTTGCTTTTTTGCATTTGCAAAAAAGATAATGTTTCTAAACAAATCACATCATAATTTTGGACAAGTTCCAATGCCATTTTCCACTGCCAGTCATTTCTCTGGTTGGAAATTTTATCATATAAAGAAACAAGTTGTATCTTCGCCTTCTGGCGATTATTGCTTCCTTTCTTCTTTTTTGATAATTTTGTACTCAGGTCTTTAATTCTTTCGAATGACTTATTTAAATATTGTGGAGAAATAAACTTCTTTCCTTCTGAATCTACAAGAAACGTTCCCAAACCAAAATCAAATCCAGTGGTCTTACCCGTCTCGAATCCGACTTTCAGTTTCATTTCCTGTTCTACAGAAAAAATGATAAATATTTCTCCTTTGTTATTTCTTTTAATAGTGAGTGTTTTGACAGTTCCGTCAAAATCTCTGCTTTTAAAATAATTATATTTCTTTTTATTAATTGTTATTTCATTCTCTTTTTGGTCAAGCTTATATCCAGTCTGCTTTAAAGTGAATGATTTATATTTATGTCTGCTTTTAAAAGATGGAGGCGAAGTCTTCGCTTTTCTCCTTAAATTACCAAAGAATAATTTATATGACATATCCAATCGGTCTGTGATATCCTGAATTGCTTGTGAACCCAATTTTTTCCACTCTGTTTTATATCTATGCTTTATTTTGGTTAAGTGCTTCTGCAGCTCATACTTATTTATATGCTTCTTATATAATTTATAATATCCGTTATATAACGCCACACAGTGATTATATACCTCCGAATATAACTCGATATCCCTCACCAAAGCTTTATTCCGATGCGAATTATATAACTTATACTTATATGACCGTATTATTTGCATTTTTACTTGTTATTTACTGCTTTTTCTATAAACTCTCTGATATGCTTTGACATATCCAAGCCATTTTCTATGCAATATTGCTTGTATTGCTTTTTTAAATCATCAGTTAATCTGACTTTTAATTCTTCGTTTTTTGTTTTTCTTGTTCCCACAAATATAAATATACAAAAATTTTGTTTATTTAACAAATATTTATAACTTTGTTTAAATATTTTCGTATAAATTTAATGAATTTAAAAATATTAAACCAATTCATTCACAAGCTAAAGCAGTGTCGTGGCTTTCTTGGTAAAAAATTGTAAAATTATGTTAAATGAGTGGGACAAGAGAGACAACAATACACATGAGGAACCATTGCTAAAATCAGATATTGTCGAACATGATAAGCAATTTATTTGTCCCGATTGTAATAAGCCCCAAAAAGAATATAGAGATGGATTATGTGAAATGTGTCACAAATGGCATGTGAGTTAGATAAATAAAATTTTAAAAGTATAAATTTATGGATTTTAAAAGCCAAATTACAAATTTAAAAATAGTTACAGTTACCAAGCCTAGGACGTATCTTCAATGGAACAACACAGAAGAAGGTAGAGATAAATATGATTGTTATGAAAGAATTGATGAAAAAGACTATGTTAGATGGGTAAACACTCACAACACATCAACCTCAATAATCAGCGGAGATAGAATGTTTAATATTCTTGAAGAAATGTATCAAAGTGCTTTGGAAAATGTAAATAATATAGGAAGAGAAATAAAAGTTGTTCCAACAGACGGAAAATATGGCGTTATTGATGATGGTGTCTTGGCGGTACCATTCATTTATGATAATGAAAAGGATGCAATATCTGAATGGGAATATTTTGAAAGATTAAACACTGAGTCAAAACCACATCATCGTTTTTTAGGCCATGTGACTCCAATTGAATTTATAGATGCGATTATAGCAAAATACAATATGTAAAAATTAAACTATGAAAAATAAAGAATATGACTTTGGCGAATATATGAATGCTTCAAAAGTGTTATTTAAAATGCTATTTGGAGAAGAGTTATTTGAAAAATTAAAATCAATTCCATTAAAAAATATAGACTGGGATGGAATTGATGTAGACTTTAATCAAATCATTGCGATATGCCCAAACATAAAAGATAGATTTAATAAAAAATGGATTGAGTGTTCTTCAGAAAGGGGTGTTACATTATTAGATTTGTATATTCAAGTAATTTTTCATTATGGATATCAACAATGTTATGATATAAACAAAAGCAAATGGCCTGCTGAATTAAAACCAGGATATGATTATTTAGAAGACAATGATTAAATAAAAATTTTAAGCTATGGAAAACATTAAATGGATTGAAATTGATAATAGAACCAAATCTTTTAAGCTTGAAGATGAGCCTGAAGTAATACATGTTATTAAAACTGGATTTGTAGATAAGTACATGGTAGTTTTTGAAGACGCTTATGAATTGAGCTTGGGTGATGTTATATTTGGAACAAAAAGTGAAATTGAAGCAAAATTCGGCATTGTTCTATAAGATGACATAGACAAATGTGTAAAAGGCAAAGCAAAAGCATTCATGGGGTATACCACTTAATATTAAAATATATGAAAGAACAAACTAAAAGCCAAATTTTTGATTTTATTAAAACAAAAACACCTAATCTAAAAGAAGTAATAGATGTAAAAATAAAAGACACTGATGATGACTATGGCACTATTGGAGAACATTATATTGTTAAATGTTTGGTAACACGAATAAGTCCAATGTCTCCAACTGGTTTTAAAGAAGATGTTGAGAAGACTTGCCTCGTAAGTGTCTCAGAATTTAAAAAATGGATTAGAAAAGAAGAATCAATTAAATGGCTATAATTCTTGTTTTTCAACTTATAAAAATATAAATATGGATGCAAAAGATTATTTAAGTGGAGTATATTTAGATACTCACAAGTTTAACAAAAATGATGTAATTAAACTTATGGAAGATTACTATAATTACAGAATCGAATATGAAAGGCAGCTACAATTAAAAAAAGTAAATATATCAGTAGATTCCCTAATTGAAATTCTGTATGACCTTGACCAGGGAAATATAACTACCAATTCAGCAAAACAAAAAATATTAGATTTGCTTGTAGTTATAAATTCATTACAACTAGCAGATGATAACACTTATTTTGATATAATTAACTATGGATTACAATGGAATGGCCATAATCCACTTGGATGGAAAACTTTGCAAGAAGTTATTGATTTTGCAAAATCAAAACATAAACTTTATAAAAAAGCAACAATATGAAAATTAAACATTTTAAAGGTTGGATAAATACATTACCAGAAGAGTGCGATGAATACGAAATGGTATTTAGAGTGGTTATTGGTAAGAGCAAAGAAGGTATGATTGCTAAAGATAATAATATTGATGCTTGTGGAATAGATGCTGACAATAATGAAGCATATCTATGTAATGAAACAACACATTCTATAATAGAAAAAAATACAACTTCATGCTAAAAAAATTTATAAAACGAATTTTTGACTCTTCATTGTTTGAAATCAAAGTACCACAATGTAAAATATGTAATGATTCAAAACGAATGGAAGTTTTAGTTATGGGAACTGACACAGAATTTGTGGAATGTTCATATTGCTCTGATAAACCAGAGTATAAAAAATTTCAAGAATCATTAAAACAAAATAATCAAAAGTTATATATCATGACAAATGAAGAAATTAAACTAGAAACAGAAAAAATGTATGCACAAATTAAAGGTGCTGAGGCTCGATTAAAAGAATTAAGAACAATCTGTAAACACGAGAAAACATTTGAAGGCAACTATTCCTGGAGAGTTGGTAGTATACAACTTGCAGAAATTTGTGAATACTGTGGTGAATTTATTAAATATTTAGATTAGATACACTTATTTTTTATAATATCAGCAGGTGAGGTGTGTTATCCTCTGAAATAGTTAGACTGCACAAACCCGTAAATTCGGGTATGGAGGTTGATGGTACCGTGACAAAATCCATCTATACTGCACACATACAGTATATCAGGATACGTCAGAGGCAATGAAGCGCATCTATGGGTGTAATAGCAGAGCCGACCTTGAGATATGACGATACTGGGTGCAGTGAATTTTTTAAATGCTAACACTCAAATTCCTCCCTAAAAAATAATTTCACAACAAATTTGGAATATTGATAATAATTCTTTATATTTGCTATAAAATTGTGAAAATTATGGAATTGAAGACTAATATAAGCCTTTGGAAAATCTCTTATAAAGAAAACTCAATACATCTATCAACTATATTTAATAGTGGGTTTATTGATGATTTTTGTATAGTTAAAGAATATTTCAAAACAACATATCCAAACGCAGAGGAAATAGTAATTAAAAAGATAAATAGTAAAAGAGATATTGAGAAAGAAGCACAACATTTTATTGATATGTTTGGGGAACATTCTTTAGAAGCAATTAAAATAACAAGAAATGGGGCATTATGGCACCCATCGCATGAAGATTTATTTGAAAAAGTTGAAGAAATGCTACAAAATGGAAAATAAAGTATATGCTGTGGTAAAATATCCAGAAAAGGAATGGTGGGCTGTGATTGATTGCGGTAAAGTTAAAAAAGGAGGTTTTACTACAGGAGATTTTTGGAGCTCTTATTTCGAAAGAGATGGGAAAACTTATAGATGGTTTAGAAAATTAATATTAGTTCCTGACACCATTAAAGAATGGGACGAAATTAAAGTAAAAGAAGAACTTATTTGCAGAATTACAGATAATGAGGCTAACGCTTTAATGTTTGAAGGTTGGGTTGATACAGATGATGGAGCACTGCAAACTCTTCAAAAATTTGCAAAAATATTGGGAAAAGAACTTACGCTTGATGAAATATTTAAATTAATAAATAATAATGAATGCACTGGAAGCAAGAACTAAAGTAATGAATAATAGTGACCAAATATCACAATTAAATGAGATATATAATAAAATAAATAAAGCAGTTAACCTTAACTTTCATAATATCTTCATTAGTGATTTTGATATATCAATAAGTGATAAAAATGCTTTAGAAGATGATGATTATTTGGTTGACACTAGATATAAAACAGGATTTCAAGTGCGTTGGTTTGAATCAAATATTGAATACTTTAAAAGATTAATAGAGAGCAATAAAAGACTTGCTAAATTAAAAATAAAAGATGAAGTAATTGAAAAATATGCAAGAATGCAAGGATTTTTGTTATAAATATAAAATACAATATCTTTAATATTTTATGAAAACTTTATTTAAAAAGGGAAAACGTGGTAATTTAGCAGTATGCATAAAAGATGGACATTCTATATTAGACGAGAAAACTATTATAGATGCAATGTATGTTTTAACTCCATGTGGACATTATGTATATGAAAAGGCTAATTATTGCCCAAAATGTGGAATGAGAGTAAAAGAATATTTATTGTCAGTATTTAATTAATATTTTATTATAATATGGAAAAATTTCTTGCAAAGCCAGCATTAAAAAAAGAATTTACATTATATTTTTACGATAAACATGTAGATTTAATGAAAAAATACTCATTTGATGAAGAGACGTGTATTGATAAATTTACAAAAGAAGAACAATATATAATTAGTGATTTAAAAGAATCCGGTTTAATATATTCCCCTTTTGTGAATAACAAAGAATATGTACAAGGTACTAGAATATATCAGCAATATAAAAATACAAAAAAATAACTATATGATTGAAAAAGTGAAAAAAGTTTATGATGAAATAAAGCATAAATATAGTGAAGGTAAAAACACTACAAAAGAAAGATTTTTATTAGAAACAGAATTACTTTTTGACTTGGGTGACCAATTTGAAGTTATTTGTGATGAAACAAACAATCCCTCAAATATAATGGATTATAATTGCTTGGTAGCAAAAGTCATTTGGGAGCACGATAAGCGAACTGGAAGTTGTAAATACACAGAATTAGTATTCGGTGACGAAAATAATGTAGGACATGTTCAAATGCTACTTAATATTTAATATAGTATTTCTAATATCATATAACATACAAATTTAAAAACAATGGAAAACATTATGGATGAAATTAAAAATCAAAACAATGTTCAGGTACCCAAAGATGTATTAGTTGGGTTATATAGAATTATGTGCAATATTCCATATTCTATGAGTGGAATGGAAGTCTATCCAGAAGCACTAGATGGCATGAAAAAAGCGCAACAATGGGTATTAAAGTATGGTAATGAAAACAGTATTGACAATAGGGGGTTACAGAACATAAATTATAAAAACATGAAAGCAATTTTAGAAATTCCAGAAAGAGAAATAAAATTTGAACTAGATGACCCAACCTATAATCAATTTAGGATTATAGGAGAAAAACCATCTGACATTAGTCCAATGCTAACTGAAAAATTTCCAATAGGAGAGCCTATAATTTTGGTAACATCAAATATGCCAAATGATTTAAAAGAAGAAATTGTAAAGATGATAGAACGATATTGCAATCATTAAAACTAATTTAACATTTTCCTTCAATGAATACGGAAAACTTAAAATTTGATAACACATATACTTTTTCAACAATAGAAGAAGCTATTTATAAGCTTAAACTTGATAGAAGAATTGAGTGGTTCGAATTCCAAGGAAAAGTTGTTAAAAAGGCTAAAGGCGATAAATTAGGACATAAATTTCCAGAACCTTTACTAATTAACAATTCTTTTGTTTATATTAAAAAATAACTTATATGGAAAAACAACTTGAACAAAATTTATTGCTGTTTTTTACTCACTTTGATGATTATTTAGATATATCATTAGAGATAGTTGAAGGATTTGACGAAATAAAAAAATTAAAGTCAGAACTAAAATCTAAAAAAGATAGTATAAGTTTAGAAGATTATCATAAGGAAGAAGTTAAAATTTTTATGCAATACCTAAATACAATAGGTGTCATACAACAAGAAAAATCATATATCCCAATTACAAATAAGTTATTTGGCCGTAATGATATGGTTTCATTTGCTAGTTATTGTACGGGCGAAGACACGCTTGAGATTGACTCTAAATTTTATAAATGGCGGTTACAAAATGATAAATTATAAATAAGTGTATGGTGAAAATGTATAGACACGCCCCGACCCTAACAATAAGACGAGGTGGCAAAAGCGAAACAAGGAATAAGACGCAGCCGTGTGAGTTCGAGCCTCATTACATTTACAAAAGACAAGTTAATTAATATAAATATTATGAATTACGTTAAACAAAAGTGGCTGAGTGAAAATTCCTACAAATCTCAATTAATGGGTAATGGTATGTTACCAATGAAGCCAGATATTGGGTCTTTCATAAAAGTAGAAAGTATTGAAATTCCAGAAGCTATATTTAAAGAAGAATATGACACAATAAAAGCTGCATATTTCTCTGTTATAAAAAAATTAGATGAGCATTATAAAAATTTAATACAATAATATGAAAAATTATAAAATTAAGGTACCAAATATTGAAATTAATACAGAAAATATTTCAGATTCAAAGTTTTTAGGAACATTTAAAGAAGTTGATACAAATATTCCTAAAGTTATTGTAGATAAAATACAAAATTCATTAAATTCATTAGACGATAATTTGCAAGTAAGACCTATAATGATAGACCCAAACAATTTAAATATAGTGTTTGATATTTTAGAAAGCAATAAAAATGGAGTAACATTAAAATATAATGTGACCATATCAAAACAAAAAATATGAAACTGAAATTAAATAATAAAACATTTATTGGGAAGTACAATAAAAATAGGAAATTAATTATAGAATTAGATAATGACTCTGATAAGCTATTTTTTAAAAAATGGCAAAATGAAGTGGAAAAAAGTATGTGCAAAGAATATTGTGTTAGAGATGTTGAATTTACAAAACTAGATGAACATGGAATTTTAAAGAGTTGTTTTCCAATTCTTAGTATGAATGAAGATTCCGTTGAATTAGTATATGATTTTTATAAAGTACAAATAGAAGAGTTTAAAATTAAAAATAAAAATATTATGAATGAATCAGTAAAAGTTACAATTATTCAAGAAAACAAAGATTGGCCAATTACAAAATTCGTAGTCTTTGTTAAAACAACACCAGAATTTATTAATGAGCCAAAAGAAATGATTTTTGACGAGCAAAAAGTAGAATACATATCACAGCAAATTAAAGAAGAATTTTGTAGATTTCTCACTAAAAATGACTCTCAATCTTTTGAAGAAACATTAATAGGAAAGGAAGTTACGATAAATGGGGAGGATAGATATTTCGTTGTTGCAGAAACAAATGATGAAATTTGTTTAAGAAGTAGAATTGATGGCAAATTAGCAGTATTTGAAAGGAAAAAAATATCCTTATTTGATGTAAAATCTGATTTGCTAAGAAAAAAACAATAAATTTATGGAAGCAATTGATTTGTTAAAAATTATTAGAGAAAATTTAGACAATAATTCTGAAGTGGAAATGACATCACAGATAATGTATGACCCAATTAAAATACAGTATAAAGTTTCTTTTGCTGTAATGGAAAGAAATACACAAGGTATTTATAAAAGTTTTATGATAACTGTAGATGATGTTAAAAAACATATAACTAATGAAAGTTAAATTGTTAAAAAGATTGCGGAAAGATATTAGAATAACAGATTTTGAATATGGCTTTTATGATTTGCAGATGTATTACAATTTTAAATGGAGAAGACAAGGTTCATATCATTTCTTATCTGATTTACTAAAAGAAGCACATGGTATCATTAATAATAGATTAAAGAAACGAATAAAATGACAAAAATTTCAAAGCCCCTTTTTGATAAATCTTTGTTGGATAAAATTACCATTAAACATCCTAATTATACATTAGGGGTAGATACTTATGATAAAAAATCTTTTGCTTATTGTCTTAGCAGTAAAAAAGTAAGTGGAGAATTCGAAGTGCTTTTGTGTAAAACAATGACAAATGAGGAGGAATTTAACCAAGAAGTAGCTAATTTAGCCAAATATTTTAATGCTGATATAATCAAAACCCTTTGAAAAATAAAATTATGGAAAGAGCAATAATAGAAAATGAAATTAAAAAATATAATCCATTACGAATTTACTTTTATAATAGCAAAATTATAGAATGGATTGATGGAGATAAGCCAATTTTATCAACTGATAAAGTGAAAGAGTTAAGTGATGATGAAATTGAGGAACTTTACATAAATCTTAAAATTGGTTTTTTGGAAAAACAATTTAAGATTGCTCAATTGTGCGGTGAAACAGAACCGAAAGATGATAGAAGCCAATTTCTATATATGATACCAAATAAAATTGAAACATATAAAGATTTACCTGAATATGGTAAATTTGTACTTGTAAATGGTATTGATAAAAATATGTATGGTACACGTAGGTGGCATGTTTGTGAAATGAATGACCTTGAAGATGGTTTAGATTTTAAAGATAACGGAGAATTCTATTGGCTTACAGAAAAAGGAACTAAAATAGAAGATGTCACTCACTGGTGTGAGTTACCACCACTAGAAAATTAAAATAATTATATATGGAAGAAATAAATAAAAATTCAGAAAATAAAAAATTGAATGTATCAAATATAGCTTCAAAAGAAGCCATTGAATACGCCAAATTTATACATGGAGAAGAATATAGTGACCCAACCTTTGCTCCAGATATTTCACAAACAATAAGAGATTTTAAAAGTGGATTTATAGTTGGAATAAAAAACCAACAATTAGATATATCCAATGTTAGCAAGTGCGATTTAGGAAATTATTTAGTTGAAATTATTAAAGAATGTAAGGAAGGTATAAGAAAAAACATTGAGCAAAATCCAAATGGGGAGCTAACATCACCAGAATGGGTCTGGTTAGCTAGTAAAAAAACATTAGCAGAAAATATATTAATTAAATTCTGCTAAATAATTAAAATATAATTTTAATATAAAATTTAATACTATGGAAATTGAATTAAAAGACATAAAAACAAATGACTTTGTTTATTGTACAGGTAATAGCGGATTTTGCTATTCTTCAAATGAAAAAGTAAAAAAAGTTACAGTGCAATATGATGAAAATAATGGTACTCCTTACAATGTAATATGGTTATCTGGTGATAGAAAATTTGATGCATGCAATGGAGGTGCCATGAATCCACCACTAGCATATTATTTATTACCAACTGACCAGGAAATAGCGAAAATAGAGCAAGATAAAATTGACAAAGAAAATGCCAAAAGAGAGATAGGATATGCCAAAAGAGAAAAAGATAAACAAGCTGTTTTAAAAAAATTAACACCAGAAGAACGAGAATTACTTGGATATTAATTTAATATTGACACTTAATATGGAAAAAGAAATTAAAATTAAAGAATGTTTTCATCGTTGCCCATTTTTTGGCAATTCAATGGATGGAATGCAGTGTAATCATCCTTATTGGGAAAATAAGGGAGCCTGGGAGAATATGATTATTAACCAACAGAATAGTAGGGGAGGAAATATTCCCGAAAAATGTCCATTAAAAAATGAACAACTTATAATTACTTACAAGTTGGGAATTATCTGTTAGGTCTAAATAATTCTATAATGGAGAAAAAATATGAAATAAACATATCTGATTTGTGTGGATTAAATGTTAAAGAAGCATTTGAATACTACGAAACCTATGATTTTACAAAATTAAAATATCATAGTAATATAAATAATAAAGAACAAATAAACATAACTTTAGAGATTAGAAATAACAATAAGCAAAAAGGTTATGTGTTTTATAAATGTCATGAAGCAAGAAATCTCGTTGGATATATTCAAAATATAGAAACGAATGGAAATATACTAACATTCAATATCGTTTTTTTTAATACTTTATATGGTAAAGAATATTTTAAAAACAAAGATGTCGGATTTAATATAACATTTGCCAAAAATAAAAAAGTATTGAGCACTGCAGGGGCTCGTCATGATGGGGCAACATTGACAACAGACGAAAACTCTATATTTATTATATATTTCTTGATTAATAAAACTGGTATTAATAAGTTAACTGTGATAAATTAAATAAAATGAAAGATAGAAAAGAACAAGTAAAAAATATTGATAAAAATAATAAGGAATTGTTTTTGTCTGATATTATATGTAATGTTTGTGAATCAGATAATGTCACAATTACCTCAGAAAATACTTTTAGAACTCAAAAAACTGGTTGCTGGACAGCATTACTTGAAAATATCAGAATATTAAAAATCAGTTGTAATAATTGCAGTTCTAAATCACAAATTAAACATTACTTATAATAAACATAAAAAACAATTTAATTTAAAATAAAAATGAATACAGAAAAACAAAAAGCTATTGAATTAGCTCTAGCAAAACTTACAGATGAAGAAAAAAAAATATTAGGATTAATCAAAGAATCTAAAACACCAAAAGTTAAGAAAAATCATAAACTGAAAATTTATTATATGATTGGTGATGCAAATGGACATACTGATAAAGAAGGTACAATTAGTATAGGCAATCCATTTCTTCAAATCATCACCAAGGCATTAGATAAATTAGGGGAAATAGCAGGACATTGGGGAATAATGTTAGATAATGAACATTATTATGGAAATTATAAAATAGGAAATATAAGTGAATTAGAATATGACTTATTATGCTTAGTATCTGGATATAATTATAATGAAGATGAAGCTAATGAATTCTTTGAAAAACATAAGTTTGAAAAAACAGATGAAAATAAAAATTATTTACAAGAATTTGACGGGTTGCTTATTGCGGATACAGAATATTCATTTTTAGTTTATAACGGATATAAATTAAAATAGTAATTTCTGTTTAAATAAATTTGATTCTATTTTTAAAATTTACTATATTATGAAAAATAAAATAATATGGGGAATATGAGAGATGAATTATTGCCATTTAAAAAAATCGAAAACTTATTGATAGCAAAGTTTGGAGGAGAATTTGTCGATGACGCTTTAATAAATGAAATTCAATATTGCATTGATATACTATTATGCAAACTTGGTAGAGAAAATAATCTCAGAAAAGAAGAAATAGACCTCCTAAAAATTAATATTACTTTCTCTAATTCTGGAGAAAATATTTTAATCTCTCCAGCAAATTTATTTACAGCTTGTCTCTTATTTGATAAATATATTCCTTCTGTGTTTATTCCCAAAGATGCTACAGAAATAGCACATAGAGATGGAAGTATTATACGATATAATGAAGAAGAAAATAAATATGAATTTAAAGAATATATTAAACTTGAAAATTATAATCCTTTACCAGAAAAAGAATCAAAAATATTGAATAAAACTTTTAAGAGATTAATTTCTAAAACCCCGACTACACTAAAAAAGAAAGATAATAAAACCAAAATAAAATTTGTTGATGAATGGAAATATAGAGAAGTTGAATTAATTGGTAAAGTTTTATGTATACGTTCCAATTATGATGCTTCTTGGGAATTTCCAATTAATAAAGAATTTAATTTATATAAACAAATTATTGATAACAATAAAGAATTATTTATAGTATTTAATGATAATATTGACAGTCATTGGTATGCATGTTTTGATAATTTAGAAAATTTATCAACAAAAGATTTTGAATTTATATTATTATAACAGAAAACCAAATGAAGATGGAATATATGATATGAAACCATGTCCAGGATTTAAAAACGCAATAATGAAAAAAATTGAAGAATAAAAACGAAAAATATGAAAACAATAAAGAAAGTTGAAAAGATTAATCATGAGGTATATAAGACCGCAGATGGTAAAGAATTTGACTCAAAATGTGATGCACAATTACACGAAGATATATTATGTGGGAAAAAGAAAATTTGTGATAAATGTAAAGGTGCTGGAAAAATAAATGAAAGATGGGAAAAAGAATGGCGCAACACTGATTGGATACCAACCAAAGGAGAATATGTAGATGTAAAAAAATCAGAAATATGTTTAAATTGTAAAGGAAAAGGATATCTAGAATTAAAATGGGAATAATATGGAAAAAATAAAAATAGAAAAAATAGAAGATATATATCCTATTACCATTGTAAGCATGAGATTTGGAGGGAAGTTTGTAATTTTAAATGCCACAACTGATGCTGGAAGCGGTTCAGAGTCTGGAATACCTTGGGCAGATTCTATTCAAGGTGATGAAGAAGTTTATTATAGGATAAACGAATGGTTAGAAGAAAATGTTTCTCCATGTAATTATGGAATAGGAAATAGTCTTGGGGAAGCATTTGAAGATTATAAGAAAAGATATTATGGCGATGTAAAAGGTGATGTAAAAGATGAATTAATACAATACTTGGAAAGTGAATTTGATAAGAAATTTACCTATGAAATGACAAATGACCCAGTAGATTTTACCACAAGAATAAAATTATTTGCAGATGATATCTATATAGGAACATTTAGTCATCCTGAAGAACTTTATAATGATATTTGTGTTTTTTTTGGACAATATCCGAATAATGAATTTTATCAAAACGTTATTAAACTTTGTAATATACAATTGCCCACTGAATTTGCCAATGCTCATGATTTTGCCATTAATGAAGTTAAGTACTTATTTAAAGACCAAATAAAAAAGAAATTATGTGTTTAATATTATCATCAAGCTCATATTACAATATGACTCCCGACCAAATCGAAAAACAATTTAAATATGATTGTTTTAAAGAGCGTGAATTAGCGAGTTTACTTCCATGGAATCTTATAACAATTCCATGTGATGAATTTAGGCCATTAGTAGAACATTGCAAGGACTGGCTAAAAAAGATGCCAGATTCCTCTTTTAGAATGAAAACAAGAGATGAAGTTTTAAAAATGAAAATGGATATGTGTAAATACGAAAGCGATACAGGATGTATATACATTATTCCAGGATATATAACCATACATGATATCAGGAACAAATCAATATCAGAATCTTGGAATATATGGTGCAACTGTTTTGTTGAGTATATGAAAAGGAGAGAAAAGGAATGTAATTTTGTATTTTAGAAGCCTCCCAAAAAATAAAACAATATGAAAGAAATAATTAATGTTGATATTCAAGCAGATAAATTAAATAAAATAAAAGGAATAGATGAAGACTTGGATAAATTTGTTGAAATGATTAGTACCTTTTGGGTAGATAAAGAAAGTAGAATTAGCACTATCTATGCAAAACTTAATGATGATATGCAGCCAGAAATTGTTTTCACCCCAAGGTTTACTTGGAAAAATTATCCAAGTTTAATAAATAAATTAGACAAACTAAAAGAAGATTCTATTAATAAAACTGTAGAAGAATTAAAAAATTCTTTTAATATTTAAAGCAATGAATAAAACCTATTTTAATATAGAAAATTTTAGGCAATTTTTTATAAAAACTGTAAGAGACATAAATACATCTTTCAATCTTAATTGGAAACTTAATTGTGTTAACGAAATATATTTCCACCTAGATAGATATTTGTTAAATGAAAAATTTTACAATAATTTATTGTATTACGAGTTTAAAGTAGAAAGAATTGGTCAATCTACTATTTATCTAACATTAAATTATAAAGAAACCTTTTATAGTGAAATTGTTTGCATTGAATTTTCAGAAAGATTAAAAACCCCAAAAGAAGCAACCCAAAGCGTTTTGCTTGCTTTTGAATATGCAATTATTTCTAACTCTGCTCAAGTAAGCGGAATAATGAAAGATTCTTAATATATAAACAAAACCAGGAAGATGAAAATGGTATTTAACAGAGTAATCAAAAATATATATAAATAAATAAATAAATTTATGTTCGTTTTAAGAAAAATTAAAGAAAGTGGAGAAATCTCTAACTCCATACTTGGTAAAAATTATTCAAGAGTAACCAGGTGGAATGATAGAGAACAATTCAATACATGCTGTGAAAAACATTATGGAGAAAAATCTGACTCTGAGTGCGTTTATAATGTGTATGGATTTATTATAGATGATACAGCAAATACTATTGCTCTTATAAAAAAAGAAAAAAATTACATTATGATTAGCAATGGAGAAACATTCGAAAATATCTCTTATAATAAATTAGATTCAGACGATAATAATTCTGATGAAAAAACAAAAAAAATTAATGAGATATTAAATTATGATTATCATGATTTATTGCCAATAGAAACTGGAACTATGGATGTAATATTAGTTAACAAACAACAGTGGAATATGCTAAAAAATTATTTTGATTATGACGAAAAACATGCTAAATTATTTATAGATAATACTAATACTGTATATATTTCAAAACAAAACATAATGTTTGTGAAGCAATCATAATTTATATTTTAAAAATTTGCAAAAGCTCCACAAAAACCAAAAAATTGTGGGGTTTTTATTTAAGATAATTTTGTTATCTCAATAGAAATTGCTATATTTGATTTTTAATATAATAGCTATGAGTAATGATGAAAAAGTAAATCAACGCCAACATGAGATTTATAATAAAATCCAAGAGGAACGCAAAAAAATAACTAGGCATATTGATGTGGTGGAACATGCAAAAATAATCCGCCAAGCTCTTAAAGAAAAATTTCCAGACATAAAGTTTAAAGTTCGTACCAGCAGATTTGCTGGAGGAGATTCTGTGACCGTTTATCACGTTGAGAAAGAATGGTACCATCCAAAGCATAATGAAATAAATAATTTTATTGATAAATTCGATGGATACAGAAGTGATTTAATGGATGGAATATATAATGTAGGTTTCGAATGGAAAGATGAAAGGCTATTAGGAGCTACATTTTGTAGTTATCAAGGCGGATATTTTTAATAAACTAATATGCAACTTTTTAATAATTTTTGCGTATAAGACACAAATAAAATATATACATTATGAAACACATAACAAAAAGAGCACAAGAACTGCTATCACAAATTGAAAAAGATATTTTTATATTTTTATCTAAACAGCCAAAAGATGTAACATTTTTTATAAGTGATATCTTAAAAGAATTACCTAAAGATAATGCCGAAAATCAAATTGATGATGAAATTATAGAGTATGCAATTGGAAATCTAATTTATGATAAACTAGTTATAAAAATTGGCGAAGGTAAAAGTCCAAGTTTTAAAATTTCATCAATAGGTAGAAAAATTGCAAAAGAGCCAGAACCTATTGAAAATTCTGTAAAGAGTCAAGAATCAGATGAAGATGAAGAAACAAAAAAAATTAATGAAATATTAAACACAGACTACCAAGACTTATTGCCAATAGAAACTGGAATTATGGATATAATATTAATTAGCAAAGACCGCCATTGGAATATGTTAAGAAATTATTTTAGTAGTATTGATAAGTCCAACTTTATATACATCTCAAAGAAAAACATAATGCTTGTGAAACCAAACTCCAAAGATTAAATATGAAAATATTAAGAGCATATAATGTACAAATCTGGTGTGGATTAAAAGAGACTTTTGGTGATAGAAAAACACACACAATAGATGATGTTCGAAGAATATGTAATGATTATGTTAATGAAAAAAAAGATTGTGTTTCCATAACAGAAACAGAATTTAGATACACAAATGGATTTGAAAAAGGTGTTATTATTGGTTTTATTACTTACCCAAGGTTTCCAAGAAAAAAAAGAGAAATAAGGAAAAGAGCACTTTTCCTGGCCAACAAATTAATGATTGAATTAAATCAATATAAAGTAACAGTGACAACACCTTATAAAAGTTATATGTTAGAAAACGATAAAGTATAAAACATTATGAAAGTGTATAAAATTAAATTAGAAGGCGATTATAATGATTATTATGTAACTGCAAATGATTTTAATGAAGCAGAAAAAAAGATTTGTATACAAAAAAATAAAGAAATTGAAGAGAAAAAAGAAACAACAAATATTTTTACTGATGATGGGTCTTTAAAACCAGAGATTTCAGGACAAATGAATGAAAACAAGCCCATTGTTGTTAAAATAATTGAAATGTTAACAGATAAAGTAATATCATAATAATTTACAAAAATCAAAATATGAAAGCACTTTACAAAATTAAAGAAAATCATCCAATTAAAGACTTCATCAGACAAGAAATTATAGATGTTTGTCCTTTGTATGGAGAAGACATAGGGATATCAACATCAACTATTTATAATGAACCATATACTTCAGAAGATTTATATGGTTTAAAATTTAATAGTAACAACAGGAGTGTTTCTTGTATAGATATAAATATATTTATGGAGCCCAAATCGGATAATTCACCTCGAATTATTGAAGGTGACAGAAGTGGTTATGACTATTATAAATCATCAACTTCCTGTGCAATTAAATTAAAAACATTTTTGGAAAAAAATTCGCAATGGTCTAATGTTGAAGAGTGGGCTGTTCCAGTAATAAAAGAAAAAACAAAATGTAAATATATGGAGAATAATTCAAATGAGAGAAGAGCTTTCATTAAACGTCCTGATGATAAAATTTATGATGTTAAATTTCCAAAAAACAAAAAATATGATAATATACTAACCTGGATAAAGCCAATTGAAGAAAGATTGACCAAAAAATATTATAAAGAACTGGAATTTGATGAAAAAAACAATATTAAACGTGAACAATCTGTTTGGGTGAACGGAGTTTGTTTTTATTACAATTATAACGATGGAATTGTTGAAATATATAATATTTTAAATGGTTGGAATAGTATATATGCAAATTTAATTGGGTTAGAATTACTTGATATCTCTATTGGAATTCCACAACCAACAAAAGAAAAAATTAAGAAGGAAATAGAAAGTGCAGATATATTTGTTAAAGACATAATTTTGGTTCCATATAAGTGTTATCCAAAATATATAAAGATAGAATAAAATTGATAGATTTCAAAAGAAGAGTTAAATATTTTAATATAGGTATGCCAAAACATTTTAAGTATTTTTTCGTATAATATAGAAAAAAATTATGGATTTTACATTATCTGGTATTCGCATTGTATTTCCTGATGAAGAAGTGAGAACAATGCTTCGCAAAGCAGGATATACAATAATAAAGAGACGACACATGTCTGGTAAATATGATGAGGAAGTTGCAATCTATGGAAAACCAACAGAAAAAAGTAGTTGCCTTGATTTCTATGATTTTGAATATGCATTTGCGAACTTTGTTTTCCCAAATTTATTATCACAACTCATAATTAAACAATCTAAAAACAATAAAAGAAGGTCAAAATCATGAAGAAAAAAAGCATGAACTCATTATCTAAATCAGATATTGAAAGACAAATAAAAGCATATATTGGATTGAAAAATGTGGCCATAGTCCATGGAGAGAAAAAAACTGCAAAAGAATTTGACAAGCTTATTGATGAATTGAAAATTACACTGGAAAAAAATAAATCATTTTGCTATGTATGTAAAACAGAGCCAGTGGTAGTAGAAGGGCGTTGCTGCACTTGCCATTATGATTGTCCTTAATCCAATATAAAAAGCAAATGAAAACTAAATTGCTAAGAAAATTACGAAAAGACATAAGAATAACAGATTTTGAATATGGGTTTTATGATTTACAAATGTATTACAATTTTAAATGGAGAAGACAAGGTTCATATCATTTCTTATCTGATTTATTAAAGGTTATACATTTCATTATTAACAATAGAGTAAAAAAATACAAAAGGAAACGTTTTCTTTGGCAGCTCAAAACCCAGATAGTTATGAGTAGTTTAAAACCTAAAAAGAAATAAAAATCAATGAAAATATTTAATATATTCAAAAAACATACAATATCCGATTTTAATTTGAAAGACTTATGTAAACTGAGATTCCAAAAAGACGATTATTCTACATATTGTATTTCATTTTATAATCCAGTGCTTAAGTCATGGTGGATTCTGCCGAAAGAAGACGTGTCAATTCATGGTAGATGGACATTGTTAAATAAAGGCTCTTATGGTGCATATGATATAGGTATATTGCAATGTGAATATTCAGAAGTTCAACACTATAAAAATAAATTCAAAACAATTGGAGATATTAAAATATATTTTGATGAAATGAATAAAAAATACGATGAATGGTTAGACCGTAGAAAAAAGGATAATGAATTACCAAGTATAATAAATTAACATAAATATAGAAAACCATGAAAGAAGAATATGAAAAAATAGTAGACGAAAATATTAAACGTGAATTGAATAATGAATTATATGAGTCTACAAAGCCATTTATTAAAAAATGTCATGTTCTTCCACTGGTGTCTGCTTGTGAAGGAGGATTCGTGGAATTAAATTCCATTTTAGCAGATTTTGCAAAAAATGAGTCTACAAAAGAATATTGGTTTAAAATGTTCGAGTCAAAATTCAAAGAATGCTTTGAAAATAATGGTAATTATAGGTCATTTGATGACTGGTTTAAAAAAGAAAAAAACAAGTTATATCAATAAAATGAAAATAGAATTTAAAGTTGAATCTCACTATCCACTTATACAAAGTGAAGGTTTCTATACTGTCCATTGGAGAAAAGTATATAAATTTTGGATAGGATGGTGGCATGAAATAAAAGAAGTATATGATGGAGCAAGATTGGAAAGATATTCTACCAAAACATTTAAATATTTTAAAGATGCTGTCAGTTATGCAGAAAATCTAAAAGCAAATCCATCACTTTTAGAACTACACGAAAAAGAACAAGATGAGATATATGCAAAAGCAAAGGTAAGAAGAAAAACAGAATATCGCCCAGGAAAAATAATTTAACTCAAATAAATTAAACACATAAAGCAAATACCTATGAGTATATACTATCATGGAACAACAAAGGAAAAAGCAGATTTAATTCTTAAATCAGGATTTAAAGAAGGAACATATTTTACTTGGGATTTGCATTCAGCTCTTGTTATGGGAGGAATGTATGTGTTTGGAATTTGGTTTAAAGATAAATCTCCAGAAAAAAGCTATTGGGAATATATTACTTCTACAAAAATACCAAAATCTAGAATTTTGTATTTAAAAAAATTCTCAGTCAAAAACATATATGGCAATCCAAAAGAAGACAGAAAAATTAAGCAATATTATAATGATGAACATTTTGGAAGAAAAACAAAATTTTGTACCAAATGTGATGGTCATGGGCAATTAAATAAAGCTCCAGAATATGGAGGATGGCACCATAAAAATTATAAAGTAATAGTATGCTCAAATTGTAATGGACATGGTTGTACTGAGCTAAATGGAAAAATTATTAATAGTTAAATTATGAGACATTCAATTGACAACTTTAAAGATTTAAAAAAGTTAAACAAAGATGAAAAACTAAAAGAACTTCTTAAGAAGTATGAATTTGAATGTAATGAATTGGACGAAATAATTATGTGCTGGAATGAGAGAAATGATATGCCATCTGGACCATATGCTCAAAATAAACAATATGAGAAATGTGATAAATATTATAAAGAAATAATTAACTATATGAAACAAGCTGAAAATAATAAAAAGCCAAAGGTAAAGTCTGTTAAAAAAAACAATCTTAAAGAAAACAAAAATAAACTCTTCTTGGCAGTAATATTCTGGAAATATACCTTTGAATATAAATTGGTTTATGCTGAAAATACAACAAAAGCGCAAAACAAAATCCACAACTTATATAAAGATGCAGATAAAAAACCTGAAGGAATTAATATACAAGAACCTATTATCTAATCATTTTAAAACTGAACTATGAATTTTGACTATAATGAAATGGCTACTTATGAAGGGCACATCACAATAAGTGCTTTTAACTGCCTCTGTGGATATGAATATGTTTATTATGGAATATTAAATAGAAAAGAAAGATTAACATACCCAAGAGCTAAAAATAATTATTTAAAATTCATTCCATTAAAAGATGTTTCTTGTGAGAAATGTAAACAATTAAAATACGAAGAATTAAACGCAATAAATAAACACCTATAAAATGATAATAAATTATGATTTTAAACTCTAAAGAATTAGGAAAATATTATAATACCACCAACATTGGTACTGAAGAGAATCCAAAAGTAGAAAAACTTAAACCCGAATATAAAATAGCTTTATTTTTGGGGTTTACTCTCAAATGGAAATATAGTATTCGTACTTCTCGTATAATATATAATAAAGAACGTACTTATTATTTAGAGCCAGTTTTTAAAAAATCTAGAGAAACATTCTGCTTTTGTCATATACGTGATTGGCATTTTACAATGATATACATTTTACCAAAAATAAAAGAAGATAATTTAATGACAGAAAAATTGAAAAATCTCTTGTTAAATTTTGATTTAAAAGAAGTAATTAAAGAAACTACTAAAATTCTTGATAAAAAGATAAAAGATATTGAAAATCCTTTTAATAATATCAAAGAATTTGTTGAGAAATAATTTAAAACTATACTAATATGTGGCCTTTTAAAAAAATAGAAAAAGAAGAAACATCACCTACTCCAACAGTAGAAGAAAAACCAGCTCCAAAAAAAGAAGAATCCAAACCAACAACTCGTGAGGCTGTAATGAAGATTCATGCAATCAATAACAGAACCAATTATATACGAATAATCGAATCTGACAATGATTTCGGATTATCATGGAAAAGACCTTTTGATAATAATCATAAAGTAACTTATATTTCTATTAGGCAAAATGATTCTGTTAATGAAGACAAATGGCATGTAATAGCCGAATTACAAGACTTCTCATTGATAAATATAGAATGGGAAACATTTGATATTCCATCTGATGATATTCGTCCTATTCCCCAATGGTGAAATTATTAACATTTTTAATTAATAACATAAATTCTTTTAATTACTTATAACCAAAAAAATGTGTGAAACCAAAAATGTATCCGTCACAGAATATTTTGTCGAAAAAGATTCAAAGGGGAATTTAATTATAGATAAAAAAACTGCAAAATTAATAGAAGAATTCAAGGCAGAAGTTATTACAGAAGAATGCCCTGCTTGTGATGGCGATGGATTTATTGTAGACTGTAGAGGTCGTAGTGACGATTTTTGCCCAACATGTATGGGAAAAGGTAAAATATCCTATAGTACACAATTAAAGATAACACCAATTTCTACATACGATAAAATGCTGATGGATATTTATAATATGCCAAAGAATAAAAAAATAGAAACAGCAAAAAACAATGGATTCCTTATTTTTAATGGTTCCGACAAGAGTTGGGAAAATATTCCCAAAGAAATTAAGGCAATTAGCAAAGATTCTAGGGGCATTACTGAGTTTTATTCAGGTGTTTCTGGAATATATGAAAGATAT
>Ga0265297_10001654_pt1 | contig 50802 bp, 57 predicted proteins | sample Munlanlwell13791_FD_192502 | JGI IMG/M metagenome (GOLD analysis project Ga0265297, IMG submission 192502) | Leachate microbial communities from a municipal landfill in Southern Ontario, Canada - Leachate well 137-91 | ecosystem: Engineered > Solid waste > Landfill > Unclassified | place...
AAATCTTTGGAAAAGGCCACATTTTTGATTGCAGATACAGATATAAGGGCATTAAAAAAGAGAAATGGCATAAAGCATTTTTGGTTTGGCGAGGAATTGACCCATGGCCTGGGCACAGGCGTAAATGTGGAATTGGCAGAAACCGCGGCAAACGGGGTTAAAGAAAAATTTAAAGAAGTATTTGCAGGCCAGGACATTGTTATATTTATTGCCTGCCTGGGCGGGGGCCTGGGTTCTGGGGCTACACAAGTTTTTATTGATGCCGCAAAAGAATTCAACGGCATAACATTGGGAATTTTTACCTTGCCGTTTAAATTTGAAGGTAAAAATAAAAGCAGGGTAGCCTTGAACGCATTGAAGATTTTAAGGCAATCCTTAAATGTTTCTTTGGTAATACCAAACGAAAAAATATTCAAAGTAATAGACGAAAACACGCCCATAACAGAGGCCTTTTCAATGGTGAACAAAAACCTTACGGGTTCTCTGGAAAGCCTGATTGATCTGATTTATAACCCGGGAATAATCAACATAGACTTTGCCGACCTGAAAGCAATTTTACGGGGCAAGGGCAACCAGGCCTTTTTAAACACTATTGAGGAGCTTGGAAAAGACAGGGCCGAGAAAACCTGTGAAAAAGCGTTCATAAACCCACTTTTACAGGCGCATGGTTTTGCCGCCGACAATATCTTGTTTAACATCGCGGGCTCTGAAAACCTATCTATGTTTGAGGTTGAAAAAATAAGCAGGCATATTTCAGAGCTAAACCCGAAAGCCAAAATTATCTTTGGAATCTCAAAAAATCCAAAATTAAAAGGAAAAATAAAAACGACCATTTTGATGACAGGAGCAGGAATAGAGGGAGCAAGCCAAACGGCTCTGGAAAAAGCGCAGCCTCAGGAAAAGAATGTTGCTCAAAAAGTATTAAAGAAAAAGCAAAAGCCCGCTGCCCCCAAAGCTAAAAAAGTCAGAAAAGAGAAAGAGGGCGTTCCTTTAAATTTCCCCGAGCCTGCACAAATGGAGCCCGCAGAAGTGATGCAAACTAAAATAGAAATAGAAGATATGGATTTGGCTCTAGCGACGGACATAAACAAAAGAAACATAAGAAGGAGCGGCCTGGATATTAAGAAAGCCCAAGATGAAGAAGAAAAGAAGCGCCACGAGCAGGAAAGAGAATGGGAAATACCAGCATTTTTAAGAAGAGTTAAGTATAAATCATAATTTTTATGGTAAACGAATCATTAGAGGTAAAAAAAGCGATTATTCCGATTGCGGGCTTGGGCACGCGGTTTTTGCCATTGTCAAAAGCTATTTCAAAAGAATTCTTTCCATTGGTGGATAAGCCCATTGTTCAATACATAATTGACGAAATGAAAAAATCAGGCATCCAGGAGGTCGTCTTTGTGGTGAACCCAAAGCAGAAGATGATTTTGGATTACTTTGAAAAGTCTCCAGACATTGAAAAGTTTTTAACAAAAAGAAACAAGCAGGACATATTAAAAGAGTTTAAAGAGTTTGAGGCCATATTTGAGGGGATTGATTTCAGCTTTGTGTCACAAAAAGACCCTCTTGGCGACGGACACGCTCTTTTGCAGGCAGCCAAAAAAATCAAAAAAGAGCCCGTGGCAGTATCTTTTGGCGATGACATAATAGACGGCGAGCAGCCGGCCATTGACCAGCTTATAAACATTTTTAAAACTTGCAATGCGCCGGTAGTGGCCCTAAAAAGCGTGCCGAGGGAAAGAGTCGGAGCCTATGGAAGCGTAGCCGTAGAAAAAATAGCCCACAATCTTTATAAAATAAAAAAAATCATTGAAAAGCCAAAGCCCGAAGAAATTCCGTCGAATTTGGTGATAGTGGGCAAGTATATTTTAACGCCAGATGTTTTCTCGTATCTTAAAAAGGCAACTCCGTCTGCAAAAGGAGAAATAATTTTGGCCGAAGTCTTTGATAAAATGCTTGGAGAGGGAAAGACAATTTACGGATACGAGGTGAAGGGCGAGTGGCTTGAATGCGGAGACAAATTAAAATGGCTGAAATCTTTTGTGTATCTAGGCTTAAAAGACCCGAAATTCGGCCACGAACTTAGAAATTACATTAAAACGATAAAATAAATGATTTACGACTTAATTATTGTCGGGGGCGGGCCGGCCGGCATCACGGCCGGCATTTATGCCGGCAGGCAAAGAATGAAAACTTTGCTGATAGCCAAAGAATTCGGCGGGCAAATGACCGAAAAAGCCACTGAAGTCTGCAACTACCCGGGATTTCCAAGGATTTCAGGCTCAGAACTCATAGAAAAATTTGTGGAGCACTTGAAAACACAGGAATTTGTGGAAATAAAAATGGCCGAGGCTGAGAGAATCGAAAAAGAAGGAGATACTTTTACAATCACAACCACGGAGACGGAAAAATTACAGGCAAAATCGGTTATTGTGGCCACGGGAGCCGACCCAAGGCCCCTGGAAGTGGCAGGGGAAAAAGAATATATCGGCAAGGGCGTGAGTTATTGCGTTACCTGCGACGGGCCGGTGTTTAAAAACAAAACGGTTGCCATAATCGGCGGGGGAAACTGCGGCCTTGAAGCCGCTCTGTTCATGCAAAATTATGCAACCAAAATTTATGTTTTGGAATTCGGACCGGAATTGAAAGCTGACCAGGAAAACAAAAATGACATTGAAAAGTCGGATAAAATAGAGGTTATATTCAATGCCAAAACAACAGAAATAAAGGGGCAGCAAATGGTTTCCGGAATTACATATGAAGACCAAAACACAAAAGAAATAAAAACATTGGAGGTTCAGGGGATCTTTATAGAAATTGGCACGCAACCGGCAACCGCATTGGTAAAAGACCTGGTTGAATTTACAAAAAGAGATGAAATTGTTTCGGACAAAGAAACCTTTATGACAAAAACTCCCGGCCTGTTTGCTGCCGGAGACAATAATGCAGGCCCTTACAAGCAAATTGTGACAGCCGCGGGCGAAGGGTGTAAAACAGCTTTGGCGGCCTATGATTATCTTAGAAAATTAGGCAAATAAAAATCCACGGGCTTACGCCCGTGGTGCTTACAGAGTAAGCACCATAAAATTTTGCCAAGCAAAATTTTAGATTTATGTTATTTCTTCAAGAAATAATAGAAATAATAATATTTATTATCCGTTAAAATGCCTATTGAACAATACGAGAACAAATCCAAAAAAGCAGTTTCGCTTATGGAATTGTTAATAGTCGTGGTTATTATTGCGGTCTTGAATGTTATTTTGATAGTGTATCTGTATATATATGTTGGAAAGGCAAAAGAATCTGCTGCGCAGTCTGAATTGAGGCAAATAGCCCAGGCATTTCAAGTTTACAAATCCAGGCACGGATGCTATCCTGACCCAAAAACCTGCAATGGGACAAAATGCGATTGCTGTATTGAAGAAGATTGCGACGGATTTGGCAGCTGGCAGAATGTTTCAAGCGTGTTGGTGGCAGAAGGAATTATCGGAGGCGGAAACTTGTTAGAGCTGGACCCATGGAAAAATCCTTATTACTTTGATGCGAACTGGAAAGATGATAAAGGAAAAATCTGCACCCAGATAATGTCATATGGGCCGAACGGAGCCGCCGACATAAATTGGTCTGATTGCCAGAATCTCTGGGGAAATTCAGACGACGAAGGGGTATCAATTGAAATTAAAAGTCAACAAACAAATGAGTCAAATTAAAAGTATATCGCTACGCTAATTTTTAAAATGAATATGAATATAAAAAATATAACAGCAACTGAAACAAAAGATTCAAGAAATAAGCCAACGGTTCAAGTTGAAATTGAAACGGAAAACGGAATTTTTATGGCATCTGTTCCATCGGGAGCATCAACAGGGTCAAATGAGGCTTTGGAGCTACGCGATGCCGACGGCAGGGGAGTGCAGACCGCAATAAATAATGTGAACGAAATTATTGCGCCAAAATTAAAGGGTCAATCCGTAGTAAATCAAAAGGAGATTGATGACTTAATGTTGGAACTGGATGGGACAGAAAACAAATCAAAGCTTGGAGCCAATGCGATTTTGGGAGTTTCTATGGCCGTGGCAAGAGCGGGAGCCGCCGCAAAAAAGATGCCTTTGTACAGGCATATTGCAGAGTTGGCCGAAAACAATGAAAAATTGTTTTCACCATTGCCAATGTTTAATATTATAAATGGCGGAGCTCATGCCAAAAACGATTTAGAAATTCAGGAATTTATGGTGGTGCCCCAGAAGCCATCAATGCAGGAAAACTTGATTTTGGGAAATAGTATTTTTGGTAAATTAAAAGAAGCCGTAAGAGCCAACTTTGGAGATGAGCATTTGGGCCTTGGCGACGAAGGTGGGTTTGCTCCGCCAATTTCCAAAGCCGAGCAAGCATTGTTTTTGTTGAAAAACGCTACAGAGGGGCACGAAAACGAAGTCAAATTTGCATTGGATTGCGCAGCCTCTGAATTTTATAAAAACGGAAAATATGTTTTGGAGGGCAGGGAATTGACCAGGTCTGAACTTTTGGAATTTTATAAAGATTTGGTTACAAGGTTTGGTATAATTTCCATTGAAGACCCGTTTGCAGAAGATGATTGGCAGGCTTTTGAAGAATTTGTCAGCCAAATGGGCGACAAGATAACAATTGTGGGTGATGACCTCACAACCACAAATATAAAAAGAATAAAAGATGCCCACGGCAAAAAGGCTATAAACGCAGTTTTGATAAAGTTGAACCAGATTGGTTCGGTATCGGAAACAATAGAGGCAATAAATATGACAAAATCCTTCGGATGGAAAGTAATTGTGTCGCACAGGTCCGGCGAAACATTAGACAACTTTATTGCGGACTTGGCCGTTGGGACAGGAGCAAATTGGTTGAAATCTGGGTCTCCCGCCAAAGAAGAAAGAATGGTAAAATACCAAAGAGTAGTAGAAATAGAAAACGAATTAAAATAGGATGGCAAAACTTTTTTTACAACGGCACTTAAAATCGCAGTGGAATTTGGAGGACAGGTATGCGGGCTGGGTGGACAACCCGTTATCTGACGAGGGCCTGGCAATGACAGACGATGCCGCCAAATTATTGCAAGGAGAAACATTTGATATCATCTTTACTTCGCCATTGTCCAGAAACCAGCAGACCACCCTGGAAATTCTAAAAAGATTGGGATTAAGGCCCTTGTTTATGCACTTGGACGGAGGAAAACAGCAAGAGTGGGGGCATTTTGAGGGGGGCAATGGGACATGCGTGCCCACATATGTTTCAGAAAAAATAAATGAAAGATATTATGGAAATTTGCAGGGCTTGAATAAAGCAGAAAGTAAGAAAACTTATGGTGAAGACCAGGTAAAGTTATGGAGAAGGAGCTGGGATATTCAGCCGCCAGGGGGCGAATCTCTAAAAGATACATTTGAAAGGACAATCCCGTTTTTTAAAGAGTTTATTGAGCCAAAATTAAGAGAAGGAAAAAATGTTTTGGTGGTGTCCAGCGGCAACTCGTTGAGGTCAATTGTAAAACATATAGAAAAAATTGCAGACGACAAAATTATTGAGTATGAGATAAAATTCGGCGGATTGGTAAAATACGAATTTGACGGAACTAATTACAAAAATATATAATATAAGATAATTAAAATACAATTAAAAAAAACATTATGGCAAAAAGTTTTATAGACAACGCCAAGAAAGCCCTCAAACACTATTTTAGACAGGAGAATAGGAGTACGGCTATTGTTACCGTTGTTATCGCCGTTGTTGTTATAGCGGCACTAGGTTATTATTTTTCGACAAACGCCCAGACTGGCACTGGCATTGATTTGTCAGCATTGAGATTTTGGACAGCGGGGGATGCAAAAATCGCCCAAAATGCAGTTGATTACATAAACAACAATGGATTGGCCAGCTCTGCAGTTACATTAAAAAGTTATGAAAGGACAAGCGGAGTTGTAAAAATAAAAATAGAAATCGGCGGAACAGAGTATGAATCCTATGTTACGGCAGACGGTAAATATTTGTTTCCATCAGCTATCGAAATTACCAAATCAGACACCACGACTACCCCAACAGACCAGGTTTCGACAACATCAGTTGGTAAATGCGAAGATTTGACAAAAACAGACAATCCCGAGCTTGATGTGTATGTTGTTTCACAGTGCCCTTATGGATTGCAAATTCAGAGAGCATTGGCTCAGGCAGTTTCGGAAGTTCCCGAATTGGCTAATTATATAAAAGTAAAGTATATCGGCTCGGCTTCAGGAAGCACAATCACTTCAATGCATGGAGAAGAAGAAGCCACAGAAAATCTTAGGCAAATTTGTATAAGAGAAGAGCAGCCTGCAAAATATTGGAGCTATGTTTCGTGCTACATTAAGGCAGGGTCATCGGACAGCTGCTTGGCATCATCGGGAGTAAATGCAGGGTCCGTTTCAGCCTGTATGTCTGACAGCAACCGCGGAGTAGCCTATGCATCAAAAGATTTTGAGTCCGGCACACAGTATGCAGTGCAAGGGTCTCCAACATTGATGTTGGCTGATGCAAATGTTGATGAATCAGGATTTGGCGGCAGGTCAGCAGATGCTATCAAGCAGATAGTCTGCTGCGCATCAAACAATCAGCCGTCATTTTGCTCAAAGACTCTTAAAACAACGGCAGCTGCATCTTCATTTTCAGAGAACTACGAAGGCACAGGTTCCACTTCATCGGCTAGTTGCAATTAATATGGCAGCCATAAAAGTTTATTCAACCCCCACTTGCGTTTATTGCAAGACGTTAAAAGGATATTTATCTAAAAACGGCAAAGAATTTGAAGATATTGATGTGTCAAAAGATGAAAGCAGGCTGCAGGAAATGATAAAAATATCCGGCCAGATGGGGGTGCCGGTCGTGGACATTGACGGAGAAGTTATTACTGGTTTTGACAAGCAAAAAATTGACCAACTCTTAAATATTAATAATTCTTAAATTTATGCCAACAAAAGTTGCCATTAATGGCTTTGGCCGCATCGGCCGACAAGTTTATAGGAGGATACAGGAAGTTCACAAAGACTTGGAAGTTGTGGCAATAAATGATTTGACTGACCTAAAAACTTTGGAGCATCTGCTGCGCCATGACTCAAATTATGGCAGCTATGACGGCAGAATAACGGCAAAAGTGTTTGCAGAGAAAGACCCCGAAAAGTTGCCATGGAAAGATTTGGGGGTTGATATTGTATTGGAATGCACGGGGCTTTTTACCAATGAGGCCGACGCTTCAAAACACATTACAGCGGGTGCCAAAAAAGTTATTGTATCGGCTCCATGCAAAAACCTGGCCGGATTTGTGCTTGGTGTAAACGCCGACAAATACGACCCTGCAAAAAATCATGTGGTTGATATGGGATCTTGCACCACAAACTGTATAGCCCCCATCGCAAAAGTGCTAAATGACGAGTTTGGTATTGTAAAGGGATTTATGACAACAGTGCACAGCTACACAAATGACCAAAGAATTCTTGATTTGCCCCACAAAGATTTGCGCAGGGCAAGGGCTGCTGCATTAAATATTATCCCAACTTCAACAGGGGCAGCCAAAGCAATAGGCAAAATGATTCCTGATTTGGACGGCAAGCTTGATGGCATAGCTCTCCGAGTGCCAACTCCCGTGGTGTCGGCATTAGATTTGATTGTTGAGGTAAAAAGGCCAACAACAAAAGAGGAAGTAAACGAAGCATTTAAAAAGGCTGCTGCAACCGAAAATTTCAAAGGAATTCTAAGGGTTGAGGAGGAGCCTTTGGTTTCAATGGATTTTAAGGGCGATAGCTACTCTGCGATTTTTGATGCAGAGGAGACAATGGTAAAAGACAATATGGTAAAAGTGTTGGGATGGTATGACAATGAATGGGGGTATTCGTGCAGGCTGGCGGAGTTTGCCAAATTTGTTGCAGATAGATTATAGTATCGCTCGGCAACAGCTTTTATTATCTCGCTACAAAAAATATAAAAAAAGAAAGCCGAGCGGGAGATTCTCTCTTGAGAAAATCCTGCTCGGCTTTTGAGTTGTGCTTTGCCATCCTTGCCTGGGCTCACTACTTAGCGGGCTTTGCCAAAATGTCTTCAAGCTTTTTGATATCATCTTCAAGCTTGGAGATTTCTTTAGCAAGCGTCGGGCTACGGTATGCGGCCGGCATGCGGCTTTGATGTTGATACCTGGCCTTCAGCCTGGTAAGCTCGCGTTTCTTGGCCCTTAGTTGTTCTTGGACTTTGCCAGGGTCCTCAGTTTTTTCTTCAGCGATAGGTTTCGCTTCGGGCTGAGGGGCTGGCGGTTGGGCCGCGGGGGCGGAAGGCTGTGCCGGAGGCTGGGCTGCCGGCGGGACAATCGGCGCAGGTTGCTGCGCGGGTGCCGCTGACCTGGGTGCCGGTTGGACAGCGTTTTCAATGCTGCCAATAAGCTCTTTGGCAGCCCGCACTGCCTTGGGGTGAAAATTATTGGGGTTAGCAATAATATCCACCAAATACAGGCGGGCGGGCTCGCCAAGCCGCTTGATGACCCAGAGGCTCCGGATTTTGAGGTTTTGGTCTTGGCTTTGGTAAGCTACGACCAAGCTCTCAATTGCCGAGGGCCTTTGGACAAGCCGCAAGGCCGCGTCCATTGCCAGGCTCGCATCGCTGTCCGCCAGAAGAGCAATGAGCTCCTGGTCGGAAATTGGCGTTGCTGGCCTGGGCGCAGGTTGCTGCGCCCGAGTGGGAGCTGCGGGCTGAGGTGCTGGGGCAGGGGCGGGTTGTGGCGTAGGTTGCTGCGCGGGTGCCGCTGGGGCAGGGTTAGCTGGTGCGGCTGGCTGGGGCTGGTTGTTGTTGGCGCGGGGCCAGAACCACCAGGCCAGAGCGATAATCACGAGGACCACCACTGAAACACGCTGGGCCCATCTCCTGAAACTAGACATCACACTACTCCTTAAAAAGGTGCTTATAGAGCTATGCGGAAACGCTCCGCTTCTCTTATTCTATATAATATAATTATAGCATAATAATATAATCTTGTCAATAGTGTTGCATATCTTTTGTTTATGGTAAAATAGATTAATTAAAACCATATTATGGATCAAAAAATACCAGTTGAAATTTCCGCCAGGCACTGCCATTTGTCAAAAGAAGATTTGGAAAAGCTGTTCGGCTCAGGTTATGAGTTAAAAATGTTAAAACAGCTCTCTCAGCCCAGTGATTTTGCCGCCGCAGAAACGATAACAATTGAATTTGGCACAAAAAAATTTGAAAATGTGAGGATAGTGGGTCCAGTCCGCCAGCAAACTCAGGTGGAAGTCAGCCTCACAGATGCTGTCGGCTCGGGAGTTGTGCCGCCAATCAGGCTGTCCGGAGACCTTAAAGATTCAAGCCCGGTTGTCATTGCAGGTCCCGTAGGCCGCGTTGAACTTGCGGAGGGATTGATTATTGCAAAGCGCCATATTCATTGCGCGACAAACCAGGCCGCTGAGTTTGGTATTAATAATGGCGAAATTGTTTCAGTTAAAATAAATAGCGAAAGACCGGTTACTTTTCATAATATTTCCGTGAGGGTTTCGGATAATTACGATTTTTATTTGCAGCTGGATACAGACGAAGGCAATGCAGCCGGCATTAATAAAATTGGCGAAGGAGAAATAATAAAATGATATTAGTACTCAACTGCGGGTCGCAGTCAATAAAGTGGAAGGTCTATGACAAAAAGCTAAAAATATTGCAACAGGGCAGCAAAGATGTTTTAAATTCTGCTGAGTTTGAAGCCGCCTTGATGGCAGAATTAGGCAAAGTTACAGAGCAAATTGACTTAATCGGGCACAGAGTCGTGCATGGCGGGCCGAATTTTGCAAAACCCTTAAAAATTACGTCAGAAGCATTGCAAGAATTGGAAAAAATAAGCCATTTTGCTCCGCTTCATAACCCATATAATTTGGCAGGCATAAAAATTTGCCAAAAAATATTTAAAGAGGCGCAGCATTTTGCAGTTTTTGATACAGAATTTTTTGCAACCATGTCTAAGGTTGCTTATACATATGCTTTGCCGGAAAATTTAGGATTCAGAAGATATGGGTTTCAGGGCACATCTCATCAATTTGTCGCCAAGTTCGCGGGCAAGGCCAAAAAGGTTATCACTGTGCATTTGGGCGGAGGGGCCAGCGTGACTGCGATTAAAAACGGCAAGGCAATTGACACCTCAATGGGTTTTACACCCTTGGAGGGATTGGTGATGATGACGCGAAGCGGAAATATAGATGCCGGCATCGTGTTGGAACTAGTAAAACAATTTGGCGTTGAGGGAACTGAAAAAATGTTAAACAAGGAGAGTGGCATAAAAGGTTTATGCGGTGAGGGCGATATGCTTAAAGTTTTGGATATGATTAAAAAGGGCGACAAGCAGGCAAAACTGGCATTTGATGTTTTTATATATTCAGTGCAAAAATATATCGGGGCCTATTTTGCTATCTTGGGCGGGTGTGATGTATTGATTTTTACCGGCTCAATTGGAGCGGGCAATCCAAAAACCAGAAACGCGATTTCTAAAATGGACATTTTAAAGAAAACAAAAATTTTAGCAATTAAAACCGACGAAGAATTGGCAATAGCTCAAAAAATATTAAAATTTTAAATTATGGATAATAACTTAAAAAATGTTTTGTGGTTTAAAGAGTTAGGCATTAAAGATGTTCCGCTTGTCGGCGGCAAAAATGCCTCGCTTGGCGAAATGCGCAATAATTTAATTTCCAAGGGCGTGCCGATTCCTGACGGATTTGCCACAACGGCCCCTGCTTTTTTTAGGTTTTTGAAAGACACGGGACTTGAAACTCAAATTGAGAAAATTTTGGGAGACTTGGATACGCACAATTTAAGGGACTTGCACAATTCCGGAAAAGCCATAAGAGAGATGATTGTAAATTCGGTTTTACCTGAGCAGTTACAGGAAGATATTGTAATCGCCTACAAAAAATTATCACAAGATTATGGCGTAGAGAATGTTGATGTGGCTGTGAGAAGCTCGGCAACTGCTGAAGATCTGCCCGGGGCCAGCTTTGCCGGTCAGCAGGAAACATATTTAAATATTTCAGGACCTGAAAATGTGCTGGAGGCCGTAAAAAAATGTTTTGCTTCTCTATTTACGGACAGGGCAATTGCTTACAGAAAAGAAATGGGTTTTTCGCATATGCAAGTGGGGCTGTCGGCCGGTGTGCAGAAAATGGTGCGAAGTGACTTGGCGGCTTCCGGAGTTATGTTTTCTTGCGATACAGAATCTGGCTTTGGCGACGTGGTGCTTATAAACGCAAGCTATGGCCTGGGTGAAAATGTTGTGCTTGGGCGCGTTGAACCAGACCAATATTATGTTTTTCAGACAACCCTTAAAAAAGATTTTAGGCCAATTTTAGAGAAACACGTTGGCTCAAAATTGCTTAAAATGGTGTATGGCACAGGAAAAAACTTTACAAAGAACATTGCCACCACAAAAAAAGAAAGAGAAAATTTTGTGCTCACAGACGACGAAATTCTACAGTTGGCAAAATACGCCCTGATTGTGGAAGAGCACTATAAGAGAGAAATGGATATGGAGTGGGCAAAAGACGGCAAAGACGGCAAATTATATATTGTGCAGGCCAGACCAGAAACCGTGCAAAGCAAAAAAGATTTAAAGACTTTGGAAGAATATGTTTTGAGTCAGAAGAACCCAAAAGTTTTGGTTACCGGTTTGTCCGTGGGCAGCAAAATCGGCTCAGGCAAGGCACACAAAATAATGGACGCCAAAAATATTGGTGAATTTAAAAAAGGAGAAGTTTTGGTAACAGATATGACCGACCCGGACTGGGTGCCCGCAATGAAGTTGGCCTCGGCAATTATTACAGACGAGGGCGGCCGCACAGCTCATGCGGCCATTGTGAGCCGTGAATTGGGCATCCCCTGCATTGTGGGAACAGCCAATGCTACAAAAGTTATAAAATCAGGAAAATCCGTAACAGTTGATTGTTCACAGGGCGAAGAGGGCAAGGTGTATGACGGAGATATTCCTTTTGAAATCAAAAAAACAGACATTTCAAATATCCCCGAAACAAAAACCAAAATAATGATGAATGTGGGCGAGCCGACAAACGCCTTCAATTTGAGCTTTATTCCAAATGACGGCGTAGGCCTGGCAAGAGAAGAATTTATCATTGCCAATGAAATAAAAATACACCCGAACGCTTTGTTAAATTATAAAAAATTGCCAGCATCCCTAAAGAAAAAAGTGGACGCCGCCACTGCAGGATATAACGATAAGACTCAGTTTTATGTGGATAAATTAGCCGAGGGAATCGGCAAGATTGGAGCCGCATTTTATCCAAAACAAGTTATTGTGAGATTTTCTGATTTTAAGACAAATGAATACCGCACCTTAATCGGCGGCGAATTATACGAGCCACAAGAGGAAAATCCAATGATTGGTTTTCGCGGGGCTTCTAGATACTATGACCCAAGATTTAAAGATGCTTTTGTGCTGGAATGTGAAGCAATTAAAAAGGTGCATAGTGTTTTTGGGCTCACAAATGTGGTGCCGATGGTGCCATTTTGCAGAACCGTTGACGAAGGCAAAAAAGTTTTGCAGATTATCAGGGACAATGGGGTAGAGGGAAAAATTTATGTGATGTGTGAAATTCCAAGCAATGTGATTTTGGCCGAAAAGTTTTTGGAAGTGTTTGACGGATTTTCCATAGGCTCAAACGATTTGACGCAGTTGACACTGGGTTTGGACCGCGACAACTCTGGAATTGCCGGTATTGCCAATGAAAAAGATGAAGCGGTAAAAGAGCTGGTTGAAGAAGTGATAAGAGTGTGCCAAAATAACAAAAAGTATATTGGAATTTGCGGTCAGGCGCCAAGCGATTTTCCTGATTTTGCTCAATTTCTAGTGGAAAAAGGGATTGATTCAATGTCTTTGAATCCAGATTCGGTTTTTAAAACCAAAATTGCCATAGCCGAAACCGAGCAGAAAAAGAATAAATAAACATCGTTACGCTAAAAAAATGTTTGAAAAAAAGTTTGATATTATTTGTTTTGGTTCCGCCACGCAGGATATAGTGATAAAGTCAAAAGCGTTTAAGGTTGATGGGCAAAATGTTTGCCTTGTTGCTGGAGCAAAAGTTGATGTTGACGATTTGGAATTTACCTCCGGAGGCGGCGGCACGAATGTGGCTGCCACTTTTACAAAACAAGGTTTTAAGACAGCTTATTGCGGCGCCATTGGAGACGACGCTGCAGGCCGTGGCATAATTGCTGAATTAAAAAATATGGGCGTGGACGTGGATATGGTAGTCTCCAAAAAAGAAAAACGCACAAACTGCTCGGTAATTATCTTTAACGAGGGAGAAGACAGGACAATCTTGGCTTACAGGGGAGCTGCTGAACTGCTGGCCGAAAAAGACATTCAATGGCAAAAAATAAAATCTAAATGGATTTATTTGGCTCCATTAACGGGATTATTGTGCGACACAACAGAGAAAATTGTGGAATTTGCGGCCAAAAATAAAATAAAAGTGGCAATCAACCCATCAAAGCAGCAGTTGGCCTTGCCCGAGCAGACCCTTAAAAGTATTTTACAAAAAGTTGATTTGCTGTTTTTAAACCGCGAAGAGGCCAGCATTTTAACAAAAATTAGTTACGAACAGGAAAACGAAATTTTTAAAAAGATTGACGAGCTTTGTCCGGGAATCGCCGTGATGACAAAAGGGGGTGATGGGGTAGTGGCGGCTGACGGCCAGTATTTATATTCAGCAGCAGCTCACTCAGACCGCAAAATCGTAGACACAACAGGGGCAGGAGATTCTTTTGCATCAGGATTCTTATCGGATTTTATCAGATATAATGGTGATATTGAGAAGGCAATTCAGATGGGACTGGCGAATTCCGAGGGAAATTTGTCCCAAGTGGGCGCCAAAACAGGCCTTTTGGACAAAAACGCAAAATTTGACCGTGTACCAGTCGCAAAGCAGCTTTGCTCGGAAAACAATTTATGCATTCAGAAATAATTTTATGAAAAATTTAAAATATTATTTTCAGGCGGCGCAGGAGGGTAAATTTGCCATCGGTCAGTTTAATTTTTCGGCTTTGTCACAAATGAAAGCCATTGTAAAAGTGGCTGCAGAATTAAAGAGCCCCGTGATATTAGGAACCTCCGAGGGCGAGAGCAAATTTTTTGGGATTGATGAGGCGGTGGCCCTGCGAGATATTTTGAGAAAAAGATATAACTTGCCAATTTTTTTGAATTTAGACCATGGCAAATCTTTGGATTATCTGAAACAGGTGATTGATGCGGGTTATGATATGGTGCATTTTGACGGCTCAAAATTGTCACTCCAAGAAAACATCAAGATTACAAAAGAGGTAAAGAAATACATTGGTTGGAAAAATGTTTTACTTGAAGGCGAGGTGGGCAGACTGGGCACAGATGCATCCAAAATTTACGACAAACTCGAGGTTAACGAAGCCGACTTGACTAGCCCGGATGACGCCAGAAAATATGTTAACAATGTAAAAGTTAACTTATTGGCCGTGGGTATAGGAAATTTTCACGGAGTACAAAGCTCAGGACTAAACCCCAATTTAAGGATAGATGTACTAAAAGGAATCAAGCAGTTGATAGGCGACACTGGCATTGTTTTACACGGAGGATCTGGCACGCCAGAGCAAGACATTAAAGATGCCATTGCAAATGGAGTTGTAAAAATAAACATAAACACAGAGTCAAGAATTGCTTTTGCAAAAGGCATCAAAATGGCGCTGGATGCCGGGGAAATTGTACCCTATAAGTTTTTGCCCCAAGGTATGAGCGAAATGGAAAAAATTGTTGAACAAAAGATAAAATTATTCGGCAGTATGGACAAAGTTTAAAAAATATATTAATATTAAAACATTAATAAATGGCAAAAAATTTTTTTGCCATTAAAAAATTTTATGGCAAAAATTAAATTAGAAAGAGAAAAATGCATTGGTTGCGGTTCATGCGCAGCTATTTGCCCAACTTATTTTGAATTAATTGACGACGGCAAGTCGCACATCAAGGGGTCAACAGAGGAAAATCACATTGAAACCCTTGAAACCGACAAATTGGATTCCGCTGAATCTGCTGCCGAAGCCTGCCCAGCTCAGTGCATCTATATCGAGAAGTAATAAAAATAGAAATGATTTCATTAAACGCAAAACTTAGAACAGAAAAAGGCGAAACAAATAGTCAAAAAATTCCGGCTGTTGTTTATGGACCGGATGTGACAAACGCTTCAATAGAAGTGGATTATGTTGAATTTAAAAAGGTTTTAAAAGAAGCCGGTGAAAGCTCTTTAATTGAGCTTAATGTAGAGGGAGAAAAAGAAAAGAGATTGGTTTTGGTCCACGAAATTCAAAAAGACCCAGTTGAAGACTATTTTATGCATGTGGATTTCTTGCAGCCGAACCTCAAAGAAGAAACAGAAGCCGAGGTTCCTTTGGTATTTGAAGGCGAGGCTCCTGCTGTCAAAGATTTGGGCGGAACTTTAGTTAAAAATATGTCTGAAATAGAAGTTTCGGCATTGCCACAGAATTTGCCTCACGAAATTAAGGTTTCTCTGGAAAGCCTTAAAACTTTTGAAGACAGGATTTTGGTAAAAGATTTGATTTTGCCCGCAAACGTTAAGGCAACAGCCAATCCGGAAGAAATCGTCGCCCTAGTGGCAGCCCAGGAAAATGTTGAAGAAGAGCTGGCCGCAGAGATTAAAGAAAATGTGGAGGATGTTGGAAAGGTAGAAAAGGAAAAGAAGGAAGAGGTAGTTATTGAAGACGAAAGCAAATAGGTATATAATAAAAACATGATAAAGAAAATATCATGTTTTTTGTTGCTCGCAGTAGGGATTTTTGGTTTTGCTAATTTTGCATTAGCCGATTTGGAAGCCCAATGCGCCGCAATTTCAGAGTCTGCAAATGGGTGCCAGGGCATGTCTGACGACGCATGCAAAGCGTTATTGCAGCAATGTTCCGATTACTATGACGAGCAGTCAACTAAAATTTCAGAGGATATAACAAAAACCGCAGCCCAAAAAACCACATTGCAGGGAGAAATATCCACTCTCAAAAAGAGAATACAAAATTTAGATACGCAGATAAGCCAAAGCAACGTAAAGGTAAAAAGCCTTAACTTGCAGATTACCGATACTCAATCGTCTATCAACCAGGCCACAGAAGATATAAACAGCTCTGAGGTGCAAATTGCAAGCATACTGCGCGCAATCCATGAACAAGACCAGACACCTGCTTTTGTTGTTTTGCTTAACGGCAGCTTGTCGGATTTTTTTAGCAATATTACTTATCTGGAAAATTTGGATTCAAAAGTTGGTGATTTATTAGACAGCACAAAAGATTTGCAAAATTATTTGCAGGGTCAAAAAGACAAAATGGACGGTGAAGTTGATCAGCTGCAAAAAACAATATCCCTGCAAAGCACCCAAAAGGCTGAGAATGAGGCAAACAAAAAGACCCAGGAAAAGTATTTGGGTATGACTGAGGCCCAGTATCAGGCGCAGCTGGCCGATAAAAAGGAAATAGAATCCAAAAAGGCCAAAATTCAGGCAATGCTTTTCTCTTTGGCCGGCACCGAAGACACCGAGGCCCCAAGTTTTGGCGAAGCTATAGAAGTTGCCAAGAGTGTTGGCAACATGGTGGGCGTGAGACCAGCATTTTTGCTTGCTATTATTTCTCAAGAGTCTGCAATTGGCAGAAATGTGGGCCAATGCGTTCTCACAGACGAAAAGGGCAACGGAAAGAAAATTTCTACGGGAGCTGCATTGGCATATCCAAGAGCAATGCATCCGACCAGAGATATTCCTCCGTTTTTAAAAATTACCCAGGCTTTGGGTAAAGACCCTTATACTACGCCAATTTCCTGTTGGATATATGATGTCCGAGGGGGATCGCCATATGGTTGGGGCGGGGCAATGGGGCCTGCGCAATTTATACCATCAACCTGGAAGTTATATGAAGATAAAATCCAAAACCTATTAAGCAAGATACCAAACCCATGGGCAATTAAAGACTCATTTACCGCTTCCGGATTATATTTGGCAGAGTTGGGGGCTAAAGCTCAAACCACCGCTGCTGAAAAGTCAGCCGCTTCAAGATATTATGGAGGTTCGGCCAGCTATGCCAACAGCGTCGCCAATAGGGCTGCTTGCATTCAAACATTTATGGACGATGGCACAATGTCTGATTATTGCCAAAATCTTATCTTTTAATAAAAAAGCCCGATTACTCGGGCTTTTTGAATGCTTTTACTATGTCTTCCAGGTCTCCTTCCATTATTTTTTCCAGATTGTGCCACGACTTTTCGAGCCTGTGGTCGGTAATTCTATTTTGAGGGTAGTTGTACGTACGGATTTTTTCGCTTCTTTTTGCCCAGCCGATTTGCTCTCTTCTTTCCGCAGACAAGCTGGATAAATCTGATTCTTCTTTTGCCTGCAATAATCTTGCTGCCAAAAGGCTTAGTGCGGTTTCCTTATTTTGCATTTGGTTTCTTTCGGAGCTGCATGTGACAACCAATCCTGACGGAATATGAGTAATTCTGATCGCTGATTCTGTTTTGTTCACATATTGCCCGCCGGCGCCGGAAGATTTATAGGTGTCTATCCTTAAATCACTTGGATTGATATTGATTTCAGTCTTTTTTGGTTTTAATAAAACGGCTACGGTGGCAGTGGAAGTGTGCACTCTGCCTTGTTTTTCTGTTTCCGGGACTCTCTGTACTCTATGTACTCCGCCTTCATTCTGTAGTTCGTCGTAAACGCCCGGGCCAGATAGTTCAAAAATAATTTCTTTGTATCCGCCCACGGAAGATATATTTGAATCTAAAATTCTTTCTTTCCAGCCCTTTGTTTGGCCATATCGAGAGTACATTCTGTATAAATCAGCAGCAAAAAGCCCGGCTTCGTCTCCGCCGGTGCCTGCTCTAATTTCTATAATAGCCGCCTGTTTTTCACCTGAACCAGATGAGTTGGGGGATTCACCCTCTTTCATCTGTTGGCCATATTTTTTCCAATCTTCGGCTGTAAATTTTGAGTAATCTATGTCGTTCATGTTGTTTTATATAAAAATAATAGCATAAACCCTTGCATTTTGCAAAAAAATGGGTTATATATAAATGTATACATTACTACAATGAAAACAGATATTCATCCTACATATTATAAAAATGCAAAAGTCCACTGCGCATGTGGAAATTCTTTTAGCGTAGGCTCTACCAAAGAAATAATAGAAACCGAGGTATGCTCGGCCTGCCATCCTTTTTATACCAAAAAGGAAAAGGTTCTTGATACATTGGGCAGAGTTCAGAAGTTTAAAGAAAGAGCCTCTAAAAAAACCAGTGTCAAAAAAGTTAAAAAAGACACGAGAGTGCGAGGCGAAAAATCAAAAATTAAAAAATAAATTAAAAAGCAAACTAAAGCTCGCCTTTGAGCGGGTTTGTGCGGCAGTTGAGTTCGTATCTCGCGCCCCTGACTATCGCATAACAGGTTGCAAAATATAAATGGCAAAAGGAGAAATAAAGATAAGCATTGACGAAATGCAAGAGGCCGGGGTAAACCTGGGCCATAAAGTTTCAAAGCTTCACCCAAAGATGAAGCAGTATATTTCGGGTATTAAAAACAATACTCATACTTTTGATTTGGATAAGACAGCTTTGGAATTGCAGAAAGTCTTAAATTATATTTCAAAACTTATAGCAGACGGCAAGCAGATAGCCTTCGTTGGCACAAAAATCCAGCTTAGGGGAGTTGTAAAGTCAGCTGCCGAGGAATGCGGAGTGCCATATGTCACAGAAAGATGGCTTGGAGGCACATTTACCAACTTTGAAACTATTTCAAAGAGGGTGGAATATTACAAAAACCTTGAAAGACAAAAACTTACAGGTGACTTGGAAAAATACACCAAAAAAGAAAGAGCTGATTTTGACAAAGAGCTTGCAATTTTGAAAACAAAGTTTGAAGGCATTAAAAATATGTCAAAATTGCCGGACGCCGTATTGATTTTCGGTTTGGAAAAAGATGACACGGCTGCTAAAGAGGCAAAGATAAAGAAAATCAAAATTATCGGTATTGCTGACACAAATGTCAATCCAGATATTGCCGATTATATTATCCCTGCGAACGACGACGCGATTTCTTCGGTAAGATATATCGCAGAAAAGGTTACTGAAGCTGTTTTGAACGCAAAAGAATCAAAGAGATAATTATTAAATTTAACTCTTATGGTTACAATAGATCAAATTAAAAAACTCCGCGACGAAACGGGCATTTCTTTGGCCGAAATCAAAAAAGCCCTTGAGGAGACAAACGGTGATGTGGAAAAGGCAAAAGAATTGCTGAGGATTGTGGGCCAGAAAAACCTTTACAAAAAGTCAGACAGGGAAACAAAAGCAGGATTGATAGAAGCTTATGTGCACCAAAATGGCACAACGGGCGTAATGCTTGATATCAGATGCGAAACCGATTTTGTGGCAAAAAACCCGGATTTTAAGGCTTTGGCGCACGAAATTTGCCTGCAAATTGCAGCAATGAAGCCATTATATGTAAAAGAAGAAGAGATCCCGGCAGAAATTATAGACGGCGAAACAAGGATTTATCAGGAACAGCTTAAAGATTCCGGCAAGCCAGAAAAAATCGTTGCCCAAGTTTTGGAGGGGAAATTAAACAAATACAAATCTGAAATCTCTTTGCTCTCGCAGACATGGGTAAAAGACGACTCAAAAACAATCAAAAACTTGGTTGAAGACGCCGTCGGTAAATTGGGTGAAAATATAGAAATCAAGCGATTCAGCAGATTTGAAATTGCATAAATATGTTGCAACTTATAATTTTCATCGTATTTGCCTTTAGTCTTGCGGGAATTATATTTATCGCCTGGCGAAAGATTCCGGAATTAAAGGAATTGCCCGTAAATGGAAATATGGGCGGGCAAAAACCAAAATTTGTATCGTTTTTGGAAAAGAGATTATCAAAAGTATCCTCAATTTTCCAAAAGCACGTCATCTTGCATAAAATTTTATTTTCGGTAAAATTGATAGTATCAAAGATAGAACATAAGATAGATAGTTGGCTTCGTATCATCAGAAAATCCGCCCAAAACAAAAAATAATTTGGGCGTTCCGCCAGCTTAGCTCAGTGGTAGAGCAACGCTTTTGTAAAGCGTGGGTCGGGGGTTCGAATCCCTTAGCTGGCTCCAATAGAAAAGTACACAGATTCATCTGTGTACTTTTTTGTTTGTATTATATAATCATGATATAATACAAATATGGAGCAAGAAAAAGTTTTAACCTTTCCAGTCGAATTAAAAATTTTCAGTCAAATTGCGACTTTCAGCGCAATTTTTGTTGTTTCATTTTTGGCGCCATTTTTTATAGGTCATCCCCAATGGTTAGTTGGAACAATTGTAAATGCGGGATTATTTTTGGCAGCCACTTATCTGCCCCGAAAATACTTTTTGCCAATAGTCATTTTTCCAAGTTTGGGCGTTGTGGCAAGAGGGTTGATATTCGGCCCATTTACATGGTTTCTAATTTATTTTTTGCCGTTTGTTTGGCTGTCAAACTATATATTGATAAGGATATTTTCTTTTTTATCTAACCGCGACAAGGGGTACATAATTTCTGTTGTTTTGGCCGCTGCAGGCAAATTTGCATTATTATTTTTAATAGCCAATATTTATTTTAAGTTTTCGGTTGTTCCGGCTGCATTTTTGCATACGATGGGCCTGAATCAATTGGCCACAGCCTTATCCGGAGGCTTAATATCTTTTTTAATATATAAAGTTTATGGCGCAAAATTTAAGCAAAGAGGCTCAAGAGCTTCTTGATTTATTAGAAAAAAAACAAAAAATGGCGGCAATGCTGGCTCCCAGCTTTGTGGTTGATTTCCAGTATCCTGAAGTTGTGGGCAGGCTGAAAAGATTGGGCTTTGATATTGTTGCCGAAATTAGCAGGGGAGCCATAGATACAAACAAGCAGCTCAATGCTCTATTGAAGCTTCATCCCGGCAGAAGAGTCATAACCAGCCCATGCCCCGTTGTTGTGCGACTAATAAGAAATAAATATCCCCATTTGGAGCAATATTTGGCAAAAATTGATTCTCCAATGTCAGCCACCGCAAAGCTTATAAAAAAAGATTATCCCGATTATAAAGTGGTGCATTTTTCACCCTGCATGGTTAAGAAATTTGAAGCCGCGGAGGATTTTCCGGAGCTGGATATTTTGGCTTTGACTTATAAAGATCTGGCGGCAGTTTTTAATGTAAAGAAAAATGTTGCTTTGAAAAAAGATTTGAAAGCCAAGTTTGATATTGTAGGCGAGGAGACCAGGTTATACCCGATTTCGGGCGGCCTGGCCCAATCATCCGGAATTACAAAAAATTTTACAGACGAGGAGTACGATGTGATTTCCGGTCCTGTTTTGGCAGATAAAGTTTTAAAAGAATTTCCTCATAAGCCCGAGCTAAAAATTTTGGACATTTTAAATTGCGACGGGGGATGCATCGCAGGCCCAGGGATGATATCAGTTGACGGGCTTTCGCGCCGCCGCCAGAAAGTAATAGACTTCTGGAAAAGCCAAAACAACTAACAGTTTGCCACGGCTTTTGGTTTAAGGTTTTAGGCTATTGACATAAAGTTTTTTTCTGATAAGATGGACAATGTAACAATTAATTTACAGAAACAAAAAGCTTAAATTAATTCATACAATTTAACCCTTTAAAAATATCCGCGAAGGAATTTGAGAAATCAAATCTCTTCGCGGGTGTTTTTTCTAAAAAATACGCCGCTTTGAAAATTAAATACGGAGCACGATTTAAGAAAACCATCTTAAATCGGCAAACAATTTGTGCAACAACACCAAGTTAAATAATCGCTAAGCGAAATTTAACAGGGTAATTAGTTTTTTAAAGTTGTTTCGAATTAAATCTATAGTAGTTTATTCTAAGTAATAATCTTACTCTTTTTTGAGAGTTTGATCCTAGCTCAGGGTGAACGCTGGAAACGTGGATACCGGCATGCAAGTCGAGCGGTACTTTTTAGCAATAGAAAGTATAGCGGCGAACGGCATAGTAACACGTGGGTACATACCCCAAAGTGGAGAACAGCTCGTCGAAAGACGGGGTAATGCTCCATAATCCCGCAAGGGTAAAGACGCAAGTCGCTTTGGGAATGGCCCGCGGCCTATCAGATTGTTGGTGAGGTAAAAGCTCACCAAGTCTATGACGGGTAGGGGGCGTGAGAGCGCGACCCCCATGAATGGCACTGCGACACGGGCCATACTCCTACGGGAGGCTGCAGTCGAGAATCTTCCGCAATGGGCGAAAGCCTGACGGAGCGACGTTTCGTGAATGAAGAAGCCCTTCGGGGTGTAAAGTTCTTTTATATGGGAAGAAGTCATTGACGGTACCATATGAATAAGAGGGTCCTAATTCTGTGCCAGCAGGAGCGGTAATACAGAATCCTCGAGCGTTACCCGGATTTATTGGGCGTAAAGGGTCCGTAGGTGGCAAAGTAAGTTTTGAGTTAAAACTCATCGGCTCAACCTTTGAGCTGCTCAAAATACTGCTTTGCTTGAGGGCGTTAGGGGTGATCGGAACCGACGGAGTAGGGGTGAAATCCGTTGATATCGTCGGGAACACCAAAAGCGAAGGCAGATCACTAGGACGACCCTGACACTGAGGGACGAAAGCGTGGGTAGCAAAAAGGATTAGATACCCTTGTAGTCCACGCTGTAAACGATGAATACTAGCTATTAGCAGTGTCGACCCTGCTAGTGGCGAAGCTAACGCGTTAAGTATTCCGCCTGGGAAGTACGGTCGCAAGACTAAAACTCAAAGGAATAGACGGGGACTCACACAAGCGGTGGACCATGTGGCTTAATTCGACAACAAACGGAGAACCTTACCAGGTCTAGAAATCTGCATGAAAGCCCTAAGAAACTAGGGCCCTTCACAAGACATGCAGACAGGTGCTGCATGGTTGTCGTCAGTTCGTGTCTTGAGACGTACCGTTAATTCGGGTAACGAACGCAACCCTTGCCGTGTGTTTTAAATGTCACACGGGACTGCCCGAGATAATTGGGAGGAAGGCGAGGATGACGCCAAATCAGCATGGCCCTTTGACGACCTGGGCCGCACACGTGGTACAATGGTAGGTACAATGCGCTTCGATGCCGAAAGGCGGAGATTAATCGCACCAAAACCTATCTCAGTTCGGATTGAGGGCTGAAACCCGCCCTCATGAAGCTGGAATTACTAGTAATCGCCGATCAGCTACGCGGCGATGAATACGTTCCTGAGTCTTGTACTCACCGCCCGTCAAGCCAAGCGAGTTGGGGATAGCCGAAGCGCGCCGCAAGGCGTTCTAAGCTAGATTCAATGAGAGGGGCTAAGTCGTAACAAGGCACGGGTAGCGGAAGCTGCTCGTGGATCATTTTTTTAAATTTTTTAAATTAGGCTTCGGTTTAATTTAGGAAATTAGGTAGTCGGCTCTGTATGATTCAATTTATTCAGTTCGATGAATATATTGAATTGTTCAGAAGCGTTTTGAGAAAATCGCTTAAAATTTTCTCTAATTCGGAACAACTTTGAGAAACTAATATAACAAGAAGCATATAAAAAATCCCCCTGCACAGGGGATTTTTTGTTATATTGACAATATTTATTTTTAATTGTATATTTTATTCAGTTTGGGATTCCTGCGACTTTGCGGGAAAACCTTTTAACAACGGAAGGAGGTTTTATGACTGACAGCATGCGATTTACAATCGTCGCTGTTCCGGCAAAAGAGGAGTTTGCCGAGGCTATGTCAAAAAACGCCGAAGATCGGCCGTTGTTGACCTTTGTTGTCTTGTCTGGAAGCTCGGGAAGAGTTGAATTTCCAGTAAGGATTTACACTATGTCCAAATTCACAAAGACCGGACTGGTGTATTTTTCCGGATGCGATAAAGAGGGAATAGAGCTCACCGGGAATTTCTTCTCAAACAGCGGCCACGGATGGCTAAAATTTGTTTGAAGCCAGCTACTCCCCTCGTGAAAGGCATTATGCCGGAAGCGAGGGGAATTTTTTATTGATTTTTCCGCCAGAACGGGTAAGATATAACTATTAAAGGAAGATTAAATAAAAAGATATGGTCCAGTATTTTACAAAAGAAGGCTTGCAAAAGCTTAAAGACGAATTGAAAATCTTAAAAACAAAAGACCTTCCTGAAACAAAAAAGCTTATTGCTGAAGCCAGGGCTTTTGGGGACCTTAAAGAAAACGCCGCTTATCACGACGCAAGAGATAAAATGGCTTTCTTAATGGGCAGGGCAGAGCAATTGGAGGGTGCCATAAATGAGGCTGTTGTAAAAGAAAAGTCAGATGAAAACAAGATTGAATTGGGTTCGTTAATAAAAATAGATTTTGGGGGAGAAATTCAAAATTATGAAATTGCAGCTCCGACTGCTGCCGATATTCTAAAAAACAAAATTTCTTATCAGTCGCCGTTGGGCAAAGAACTGATGAATAAAAAAGTCGGCGACGCATTTAAGTTTGGGCCGAAAGATATAAAAATAAAAGTTTTGGAAATCAGGTAAAAAAACGCCCCCAAACTGCCAATGTGGCGGCTTGGGGGCCTGAAAAGAGAAAGAAACTACGTGGTCGCGGTGGCGTCAACGGGGAAACGGAATGGGGATGGCGATAGCGATACCGCCGCCCAAGATACGCTCGAGCGGATGCTCTTCGCGCTTGAGGGCCACGACTTTCCAGCCCTCGCGCAGCCCGAGGCCGTTGGTAGCGAGGATCGCTTCCGGAATGGCCTTCTTGACCCCGTACCAGAACATCTCATCGAGAATGTCCACCTTCTCGTGGCCGAGAATGTGATCGTTCACGATGGCCTTGTTGTCGGCGGAGAGGTTGCTGTAGCCGTTGGGCTCATGTAAGAGTTGATGGACTTTGTCACATCCACTCTTCAGATCTCTGGAGATCCGGTTACGAATCTCTGAGAGAGCCCGGAGATCGTCTGGGACTACGCCCAAGACCGTTTCTCCGTCCTGCACTTCGGTGTCGGGGCCGGTGATGGCTGACACATCCACGGTGGGAATCTGTTGCAACAAATCCTGCAGCTGCTTGAACACTTGTTCAATCTCCTATAAAAGTTGTTCGGCTCCTCCTTGTTTTACCCCATGCAAAACATCAGATTCGCCAAGGTACATAAAGATAGTATAGAACAAAATTTAAATAATGTCAATAGTTTGGCACCCTAGTACTTGAAAAAGCGGGAATTACAGAGTATTATAATAATATCAGTTTTGGGCCCGTAGCTTAGCTGGTAGAGCGCCTCATTTGCAATGAGGAGGTCACCGGTTCGAATCCGGTCGGGTCCACAAATAAATTATATATGGAAATAGAACCTCCAAGTAGTATTAAGATAGTCGATATAAAAGGCAAAGGCAGGGGAGTAGTTGCCACCCAAAAAATTAATAAAGGCGAGGTTATAGAAACCTGCCCCATCATCGTGCTCTCTCAAAAAGAGTGCGATTTTATTGAAAAAGAGGGCAATAACGTCATTTTAAACTATTACTACCTTTTTCAAGAGGATTTGGGCAGGTGCTGTATAATGCTGGGCTGGGGGTCTATTTATAATCACGACTTAAATCCCAATGCCGACATAGATTACCCTGACAGCAAAGACGAAAAATACCTTCAATTTAAGGCTTTACGCGATATTGAGATTGGCGAAGAAATCGTTTTTAACTACGAATTTGACAATAATATCACAGACTTTTTGAAGCTGGATTAATATATGATTGTGCCTGCCGACTCGCTCACGCGATTGAGGGGTTAGTCGCGCTGCCCAATCGGCCAGTCAAAAAACCTCATCATTCATTTTGAGCAGACCCGCCGGCCTACTCTTTTCTTTTGCCGTAAAAAATGATAATTTATGTAAATATGAGCCTTTCAATCGGGAGACTGTAAACACAATACGACATCAGATAAGTCCGGGAAGGGGAGGATGCGCACAGCCATTTAGCTTCAAAGTGAAGCTTCCGCCTCCAAGATATGCTCGAACAATTAATAGTAGAGATAGTCTCGGAAGGATAATAAACAGTTTGCCATAAAAATTATCATTATAAATGTATTTTAAGAAGTTAAGATATATGAAAATTGTACTAATTGGCGGTGGGGAAATTGGCAGGCCGGGATTCCCTGTTGAAACAACTAAAATAGATAAGGAAATTATTGCCTTGACGGGAAAGAAAAATCCCAGGGTCTTGTTTATTCCAACAGCCAGTAGCGATTCAGAAGGCTATACTGAAGTTTTTAACAAACATTATGGCAAAAGGTTGGGTTGCAAAACAGATGTTTTGTATTTGCTGAAAGAAAAAATATCAAAAAAGCAGATAGAAGAAAAAGTTTTTGGCGCAGATATTGTTTATGTCGGCGGAGGCAATACGGCCAAGCTCATGAAAGCATGGCGAAAAGCCGGATTAGATAAAATTTTGAAAAAAGCAGGAGATAGGGGGGTGATACTTTCTGGGGTCAGCGCGGGTTCCATTTGCTGGTGCAAATATGGGCTTTCAGATTCCAGAAAATTCAACAATCCCGATGCGCCGTTAATTAAAGTTGCGGGTTTGGGATTTATTGATGCCCTACATAGCCCACATTATGATTTTGAGGCTCACAGAAAGGATGGCTTAATAGAAATGATGAAAAAGACTTCAGGAGTTGCCATTGCTATAGATAATTGTTGTGCCTTGGAAGTTATTGATGATAAATACAGGGTAATTTCATCCAAAAAGGGTGCCAACGCATATAAAGTTTACTGGAAAAGGGAAGAGTTTTACGAGGAGACAATAAAACAGGATAAGAATTTTAATCCCTTGACTGAAATATTAGAAAAATAAGCCAAAAATAAAATATAAAACATTAAAAATATCGAGCTTAATCAGCTTGACATTTTTAATTATATATATTAAATTATACTCAGCAATCAGGAGCAGTTCCTGGTATTGAAAACTGAATATTTTGAATCAGAAAGGAGGGTGCCAAGCTATGACTACACAGCGTTCAGCTGTTGAAGTCAAAGCACGGTGCAAGCCAATTCTCAACAGCTCGCACTTGGTGGAATTAGTTCGCCAAAGCGGAAGTCCGACTGCGGCTTACACGGTCATCTTTTCCGAAACCAACGATGGAGAACTGGCTAAGGCCGGTCGTTGGCTTGCTGTTTTACGGCGAGACTTTCCAGATGAATTCGATTCCGTTACTTCTTCACCCCAGTCAAGCCATGCTAATGAAGCAAGGCCAGAAAGGTAGGATGATTATGAAGACTATTCCCGCCAACCGGCAGGAAAAGATCAATGCAAAGGCTCTCTCCGTTTGGGCGGGCCAGCAGATCACGGTCAGTGGTGCGGTGCATAAGATTCGTGGCTTCGGCGGTTTGCGGTTTATCATTATCCGCGACGGCCAGTTCCTGATCCAATGTAAAATCGAGCCGGGAAGCTCGAATGTTCCGCCCGAAGACTATGCCGAGGGGAACTACATTTCGGTCACCGGGATGTGCCGTAAAGAGCCTCGTGCTCCAAATGGCGCAGAGGTTGAGGTGGAAACGATTAAGGTTCTTTCACGCCCGGCATCTGAGATGCCGTTCAGTGTGAACCAGAGGCTGTTCGAGGTCGGAATCGACACCAATCTCAACTTCCGGCCGATCAGCTTGCGTCATCCGCGTCAGCGCGCGATTTTCGCCATTCAATCGGCAATTTCCATGTTGTTCCGCGAAGGTCTCAGCAAGATCGGATTCACCGAAATCCACACTCCCAAGCTCGTGTCCGCGGGCGCAGAAGGCGGAGCCAACGTGTTCCGCGTGGAATACTTCGACAAGAAGCTGTTCCTCGCTCAGTCGCCTCAGTTCTACAAGCAGATGATGGTCGGTGTGTTCGGCAAGGTGATGGAGGTCGGGCCGGTGTTTCGCGCCGAGCCTCACGAGACTTCCCGTCACCTCAACGAATATACCTCTATGGACCTGGAGATGGGGCCGATTACCGGCTTCGAAGATGTCATGGGGGTGGAAACCTATCTCCTCCAATACATCTTCGCCAACCTTCCGGTCTGCTGCCAGGAAGAACTGAACCTTCTCGCTGTTGCTTTGCCTCAAGTTGGCGACATTCCCATCGTCCGCATGTCCGAGGCTTTGGAGATTATCAGCAAGAAGTACAAGCCCGAAGACCGGAGCGATCTGGACCCCAAGGGCGAGCAGTTGATCTGCCAGTATGTCTTCAAGGAGACGGGCAGCGAATTTGTGTTCGTCACGCACTATCCGACGGCAAAGCGGCCGGCCTACGCCATGGAGGATCCTGAAAATCCCGAAGTGACGTTGAGCTTCGACTTGCTTTTCCGCGGGTTGGAAGTGACCACGGGAGGCCAGCGCATCCATGACTACGCGACGCAAGTCGCGAAGATGAAGCGCTTCGGCTACAACCCCGACGAGTTCGAGTCGTACCTTCAGATTCACAAGTACGGCATGCCGCCGCACGGTGGCCTCGGCCTCGGCCTAGAACGGTTGACGATGCAACTCCTGAAGCTTTCGAGCATCAAGGAGGCTTGCCTCTTTCCCCGCACCATGACCCGGGTTACGCCGTAAGGAGGTGCAACATGAATTCGGAATACAAAACCAGGCTTTTTAACGGCCTGCCTGCTGTTTTCTGCGGCGATCATTGGGTAATCATTTCGCCCTATGCAGGAGAGTTAGTCCGTCTCTCACAAGAGCAGATTGACGATCCTGAAACCAAGTCGCAGCTTGATGAAAAGGGATTCTTCGGCAAGCCTTCCGAGAGGGGGCCAGGTGCGCTGAGCGATTACTTCCAGTTGACGCTGATTACTAACAGCGACTGCAATTTGAGGTGCCGCTACTGTTTCGCTAATGCCGGTGAAAACCGTATCGTCATGGACGAGAAGGTTGCCTTTGCTGCAGTGCGTTACGGAATCGAGAGGGCGGCCGGCAGGGATTTACTGATTTCGTTCTTCGGTGGAGAGCCTTCACTAACGCCGTCGCTGATTAAGAAAGTCGTGGCTTACGCCCGGCAATCAATTATCGGCACCGACGTGAAACGGGTCAGGTTCAACATTACGACGAACGGAGTCATGAGTCTTTCTTTTCTGAATTTTCTGATAAATAATGACTTCTTCCTTACGATTTCCATGGATGGGGTGCCGGTGGTCCAAGACTACCAGCGTCCTCTACGGAAATCTATCGGCGGGAGCACAGCCTCTTCTCCAATCTTGGAGCGAACCATCAGAGCGCTGGTATCCAGGAATCACGGCTTTATGATCAGGGCTACGATTACTGATTATTCAGTCAAATACCTGGTGCCGACCATTGAGTATCTGCACGGATTGGGTGTGACCCAATTCCACTGCGAGGTTATCAATCTTGCCGGCCGGGCTATAATGGAGACCAAGGGTCAACCGATGAAGCGTCCTTCGCCAGAAGCTTTCGTCAAAAACCTTAAGGCCACCATCATCAGAGCTGGAGAGTTGGGTATGGGAGTTTTGAATTCCTCCTATATGAATCTCATGCAGCCGTCAGTTCATTTTTGTGACGGTGTTGGAGGAAATCGGGTTTCCGTTTCCTATACCGGCGAGGTTACAACGTGTCTCGAAGTTCAGGGCGGATGCCATCCGACGGCTGACTATTTCATCGTCGGGCGGTATAATGAAGGGGAAGATAAGATTTCGATCAACCCCTTGAAGCAGTTGCGGATTTGCGGCAATGCGATCACAAGTCAAAATTGCTGCTGCCACGAATGTTTTGCTATCTATACATGCGGAGGCGGATGTCCTATCCGTAACTACCACATGACTGGGGATCAAAACACCGTGGATCCCTTCCGTTGCAAGGTGATCAAGTCTATCTTGCCGTTCGTTTTCGACCTGTTCGATCGTGCCATCGAGTAATCTTTACGGGTTTAGAAAGGAGGTGATATCCAAATGAAGACCCACAAGCTCGTGATTCCCAAGGGAATCATTGTCAAAGAGGGTCGCGTCGCTTCGTGCGACGACTAGGCTTGAACCGGCTTCGGCCGCTGTCGGGCATGGGTCGGAAAGAGAAATCTTTCCGACCCTATTTTTTACTTACACGATTGAAAAACTAATACAAAAGATATATTATTATATAAATTAGATTATAAAATGTTCGGCCAACTACAAGAAAAAGAAATTACGGATCTATCATTACTACCAAGGTATGTTTTTCATTTAGTCCCGGAATCTTTATTCAAAAAATTTATAGATAAAAACGGTAATTATGATTGCCGATATAAAAAGGAATGGGGAGGAGAATCTCCATTTATACATACAACACCAACCAAAAAACAACTCAAGGAAAGAGTAGCAGATATTAGTTGGAAAAATTATCCGCTGGAAACAAAATTTATTTTATTAAAAATCGATACAAAGGAAACTAAAAGTAGATATACTTATTCAGATATTAACGGAAATATTTATCATCATATCTGGGGACCGTTATTAAAAGGGTCTTTCAGAATATTAAAAGTTTTAAGAGATAAAAAAGGTGAGTTTTTATTATAATCACAAATAACCGAAAAATGGCATCACTTAAGCTCGGCATGGTACAAACACAACCCTACATAACAAACCAAAGCTGATACCTTTTAGCTTTACGGTTAAATTACCTTCACCGCGTTACGAAAGGATTATTGCAGACAGAGATGCCAAAGGAAGGATATTACACTCCATAGCGCCCAAATAAGACCTCAAAAGGGTCTTTTTGTCGTTTGTTAGCGGCTTTATTAAGCAAAATAAAAGATATAATATAAAACCATGGATATCGATGTCGCCAACATAGAATTAAATAATGAGTTTGATAGGGCATTGCATCTCATGGAAGATTCAAATGAGAATGTCTTTTTGACTGGCCGGGCCGGAACGGGCAAATCAACGTTGCTCCAGTATTTTAGAGACAGAACAAAAAAGAATATCGTCATAGTTGCTCCCACCGGGGTTGCAGCCGTAAATGTTAAGGGGCAAACAATCCATTCGTTTTTTGGGTTTGCTCCCGGCATAACCGTCGACGGAATAAGAAAGGCGCACGGATATAAGAGAAAGATTTTTAAAAATATAGATACGCTAGTTATTGATGAAATTTCGATGGTGAGGGCGGATTTGTTGGATTGCATTGATATTTACCTGAGATTGAACGGCCCATATAAGGATTTGCCTTTTGGTGGCATACAAATTATTTTTGTAGGCGACCTGTACCAGTTGCCTCCGGTCGTGCCATCGGACGAGGAGGAAATTTTTGAAACATATTACACCAGTCCGTATTTTTTTAATGCAAAAGTGTTTGATAACCAATCATTGTTTAACAAGCGTCCGTTCAAGACCATAGAACTTAAGAAGATATACCGACAAAAGGATGAAGAGTTTATAAAAATACTTGATGCCATACGTAGGGGAATGGCCACGGAGGAACACCTGGAAGCAATAAACAAAAAAGTTGATCAGGAGTTTAACGGGTCGTTGGAAGATTTTTATGTCCATCTTACTTCAACAAATTATATGGCGGACAGAATAAATGCGGAAAAGCTCTCCCAAATAAAAAAAGATTCGCGCGAGTTTAAGGGAACTGTTCAGGGCGATTTTTCAAAGGGTTATCTCCCCACAAGTGAAAATTTAGTACTGAAAGAGGGGGCACAGATAATGATGCTTAATAACGATAGCAAGAAACGATGGGTCAATGGGGACGTGGGAAAGATTTTGAAGATTGAAAATAAGGATATCTTTGTGGAGCTATCAGATGGCCGAAAAGAAATTGTTGTTCCGTATGTTTGGCAGAAAGTGAGATATTTTTACAACGAAACGGAGGAACATATTGATTCTGAGGTTGCCGGGTCATTTACCCAATATCCAATAAAACTGGCATGGGCCGTAACAATACACAAAGGGCAAGGCAAGACATTCGATAAAGTAATCGTTGATTTTGGGCGCGGCACATTTGCCTTCGGGCAATCCTATGTGGCATTAAGCCGCTGTACAGCGCTGGACGGCTTGGTTTTAAAAACGCCCCTTGAACAGAGGCACATTTTTACGGATGAACGAATAAATGACTTTATGAAAAACATATAAGAGTATTGTGATTTTTTAATGTTTAAGTGGCAGGATCTTTCCTGTTTTTTTGTTTATTTAAGATAAAGGTGTTGACAATAGTATAAGGATTTGATACCCTTATAATATACGATAAAATTAACATAATTTTAAAATGGCGAATCAAGAAGAAAAACGCGCAAGATTTAAAAAATTGGCCGTTTACAGAACAAACGAGGTTTTGAAGCGCTTAAAAGTGCTTAGCAACTGTGCCAACCGCAGCGCATACGATTATTCCGAGGAGGAGGTGAATAAGATCTTTTCTGAAATTGAACGAAAGGTCAGGGAAGTGAAATCAAAATTTCATTTTCCAAAACATAAGGAATTTAAATTATAAAAACTATGAATATAAAAAATACAACGTTGTCGCGCGGGGAGAAAATAATGCTGGCCATTTATGATTTAAGCGGTGGTAAAAAGACAAATCTAAAGTTTGAGGACATAGTGGTCAGTGCCTTTGAAAAGTTTCCCGAGGATTTCCATTTGCGGGGCTATCCATCATACCCTGATTCCGGCGATTTGGTTCATAAGCCCCTGTATGATTTTAGAAAAAAGGGTTATTTGGAGGCAAATAACAAAGTTTTTTGTTTTACGGAAAGAGGCCTTGTTTTTGCCGAGCAACTGGCTGGGCTGGCAAAAGGCAAAACCGTAAAATCCGACGGAAGATTATCAAGGTTTGCCGAAACCGAAATTTCAAGAATTGAAAAGTCAGAGGGCTTCATTTTGTACGCAAGCAATAGAAAAGAAAAAATAACTGAAACAGATTTTTACGGTTATTTGAGCGTTACTCCCAGAACCCCTCATAATGATTTTATCGGGAGGTTGGAAACAATGGAGGGTGCGATAAAAGAGCTTGCGGAGCAAAAAAATCTTTCCGGGTCAAGAAAAGCCGTTATCGCTTATGATGATTATCTTATGGGAAGATTCGCCTCGGTAATTGAAAGTTTTAAAAAATTAAAGAAATAAGCAAGATATGACTTCAAATACCCTCAAAATAATAGCCGAGCCGAATGTAATAGACGACCATTTGCTTGATATTATTGGCAATGGCTTTAACTTCGACCATGAAAAGGGGTTGGCCGAGTGGCTTAAGAATTCCGTAGACGCTTACATAAGAAAGGGAACTCCGGATAATGATCAGTTTATAGTCCTGCGATTTAAAGACGGCAAAGCGAAAAATGCTGTTTTTGAATGTGTGGATTTTGTCGGCATGAACGAATTGGACATAGAAAAAGCATTTAAGCGCTGGGGAGATCCAGAAGCTGCAAAAAGGGGACTTAACAAACGCGTTTACGGAGGGCATGGAAATGGTGGCAAGTTTTTTATGCGCCAGATGTTTGAACAGTCATATTTCATAACCTATAAGGAGGGGAAATTGAACATATTCGGTTTTAATAAGGACAAGAAATATGGTTTCGCCGACGGCTTTAAAAGTAAAAAAATAATTCCGGCAAAGGCACTTGAAATGGCAGGCATAGATGATTTGGAATTCCCTCAAAATACTAAACAGTTGATTATGGATGGTAAATCGGGCTTTACTGTTGTGCGAGGCGTCGGGCCGGTTAGGATGAAAAATTTAATTAAATTCGACAAAATAACGGATAAATTAAAAAACCATCCACAGGTTCGTCGAATTTTGGAACACATAAGCGTATTTGTTAATCACAATGATTTCCCGGATTATGTTCTTTTAAAACCGGAGGAAATAAAACCATTGAAAGGTTTTGAGGAGGTAAAAGTGATTGAAATACCGGAAACAATATCAGGGGAAGAAGAAATGCTTGAAATGTCGAACAAAAAATACGGTTCCGGAAGGCTTATTTTGAGGACATCGGAAGAGGCTTTGGGAAAGGGTAGCAGCGCTGGGGATTTAAACAGAATAGACATAGTGGGGGAGATAGGTGTCATAGCGTCTTATCAGCTTTATGAGTTGGGAGTGAGGGTTTTCCCTCAGGCATCGTTTATCTACGGCGAATGCGAATGTCCAATACTTGAAGACCCAGAAATGGACGCCGTTAATAATGACAGATCGAAACTGGTTGAAACGCCCAGAAGCACGGCCCTTTTGAAATGGATTGCCGAGCAAATAGATGATTATGCTAACAAGATAGCTGCCGCGGAACGCAAGGATCAGGAAATCATGAAACAAAAGATATCCGTGGCGTACAACGACTTTTTAAACAAATGGAAGGATAGGTTTATGAACCGACTTTTGGGAGACTTATTTAACCCCGGCGGGGAAGGTGGCGGTGAAGGTGGCGAAGGGGGAACAAAGAAAAACAATTTGCAAGCGCCTAAAGATGGTTTTGAATTTTCCTTCCCGGAGGCGGAAATTTTAGTTAACAAAGAAGAAAAAATAACCGTAAAGGCAACTATTCCTGATCCGGTTCCGCTTGGCAGCATAATAAGGATTTCCTCATCAAATGCGCTTACTGAATGCTTAGAGCCAAAACTTATCGTAAAAGCAGACGATGTAAAGATAGCCCAAGGCGGCGAAAGCGTAGCCGTTTTGAATCTTTTCGTAATCGGCAGGCAAGCAGATACGGAAGCAATTCTAACCGCGACAGTCGGAAAACTCAAAACGGAAATAAAATTAAAAACCGTGGGTGCTAAAGCGGGGGACACAACGAAAAAACCAAAAAGTCCGCGAGTTTTGTTATCCGGATATGATCAAGACCCTCTTAACATTGCTCCAGGCGGAATCGTAACACTTACCGAACGTCAGCCGCTTATTTTTCAACGTCATCAAGACGTACCTGAGGGAATATATTGGATAAACACGCAAAGCCCTCTCGCAAGGGCAATTTTGGAAAAATATGATGATAGTTCACCGAGGTGGAGAGATTATTTGTTTCAGAGATACGTCGATATATTTGTAAAAGAAGCATTACACCAGTTGCAAAAGCGCGAACCGGAAAATTTCAAAGCTGACAGAGTTGATCAGGACATTGATGACCTTACGAGAAAAGTGCACGCAACCGCGCTTGCTGATTTAAGCAGCTTCTTCTTTGAAGAGGAATTTAAACCGCTTGTCGATAAAAAATGAAAGAAAGAAACGAAAAATTAGAAAATCGGATAATAAAAACAGTTGCAGAAGTTTTTGAGATACGGAAGGAGGAAATCTTCGGGAGAATTCGGACAAAAGAAGTCGCAGAGGTGCGACAATTGATTGCCTACCTGTTGCGTTCTTTGGCTGCGCTATCCTTTCCCGATATAAGCAAAATTCTGGGCGGACGTGATCATACCACTGCCATTTATTCCTTCAATAAGATTTCAAAACGGATGGGCGCCGATGACGCGTTTTGCAGGCGAATTAAAAAAATTATTGAAATAATTGAAAGTCAGAAGTCTGATTACGTCATCGACAAAGAAGTTATTTTGGCGGAATCCAACGAGATGACAAAGAAAGAAGAGGCGCCCGTGGAGAGAAACGTTTTAATGCTTCTACGCAATACTGTAATAACCGAACGTGAAAAAAGAATCCTTGAAATGTATGAAAAAGGATTAACCCTGCAAAAAATAGCAGAAGAATTTGGGGTAACAAGGGAGAGAATTCGTCAGATTGTAATGAAGACCGCTTTAAAGAAAATAAGTCAAAAAGCAGCCGAAGGATTTGAAATTGACGCTGATGAATATGTGAAAGGAGAAAAACTGGCCCACGAAACGGCCAAGAAGCCAACGCGTTCGGAAATTGAGAAAGAACAGAAGCAAGATGTAAAGAAGAGGTGGAGCAAATATTATATAATGTGTCGCGGATGTGGCACAACAATAATACCCCATTTACGGAAGGGGTATTGCAGAAGATGTGTTGAGGGAAAATTTGGAAAGACTAGGGAGCAAATCCTTAAAGAAAATCCGACATGCCAATCATGCGGAATGGACGCAAGTTCAGCTATGCGTAAATTTGGAAGAGAGTTTTATATAACAAAGGATGGAAAGGTTTTATGCAGAGGTTGTTTTCTTAATTTCACCGGTCATAAGCTCTCCCAAAGCAGGAGAAACCGTTGAAGAGGGAGTTTGTTCGTCAGGTAGTAGTATTTTTCTTATTTCTTTGGCAATTTCCCCTGCAACGTTTACGGTTACCGCATTCCCAATTTGATGATATGCCCTTGTCTTTGAGACTGGAAATACAAAGTCGTCGGGAAATCCCTGCAGTCGCGCACATTCACGAACGGTAAGCGTTCTTATTCCCATTTTGTTTTTGCTGGTTTTTCTGTCTTTTATGAGATTTCTTTCCCTCCCCATATTGCCTGCCACAATTGTATTCGATGTACCTTTTTTATCCAATATTGAACAACCAAATCCATTTCCCTTCGAAATATGGCGTTCTTTATGTCTTAGTAGGGTTTGCAAGAGGCGTTCGCTTAAATAATAATCCTCCGGTACGCTTTTTTCCAAAATAGAAGAAACGGCAACCTTTGTTCCAGAAGGTTCAGGAAATTTAAAATCCACCGAGTGATCCAGAAAACCAATTATGTACAAGCGTTCCCTATGTTGTGCGACACCGAAATCTTTTGAATCCAAGACTGCTTCTTTTACTTTATATCCAGCCCATTCGAGATTGTTTTTTATTCTTTGATAAACTTTTCCACCATCATACAGTTTCAGGTGTTTTACATTTTCCAAAAGAAAAGCACGGGGTTTTTTTGCCGCAAGTATTTTGATAATGTGGAAAAATGATTTTGCTCTTTCGTCATCCAATCCTTTCCGTTTGCCAATCATTGAGAATGGCTGACACGGAAACCCGCCCAGAAGTACATCAAAGTCGGGGATTGCATACGCTTCGACATCCTTTATATCCCTTTCGTCGATATCTTTGAAATTTGTCCGGTATGTTTGGCACGCGAAAGCATCGAAGTCATTGGAATATACAAAATCAAAACCAGAGCGTTCAAAGCCCAGACGCATACCACCGATCCCGGCAAACAAATCTATTGCTTTCAATTTACGCATCGTTTTGATATTATTTTAAATAATTATACTACAAAAAATGCCAGCTCAAAATACCTCCCAAATTAAAAAAAGAACAGATATCTATTCAAGAAAAAAACGCAGCGAAATAATGGGTTCCGTTAGGGGGAGGGGTACTCTTCTGGAGTTAAATTTTGCCAAGGCTCTTAGAAAGGCCGGCTTTAGGTTTAGCTGCAACGTAAAACGACTTCCGGGAAAGCCAGATATAGTTTTTAGAAAGGAAAAGATAGTGATATTTGTAGATGGTTGCTTTTGGCACGGCTGTAAAAAACATTTTAAGTTGCCACAAACAAATCAATGGTTTTGGGAAGAAAAAATAGGGAAAAATGTTTTACGCGACAGGCATATAAATAAGTTTTACAATGACATGGGTTGGATGGTAAAAAGGGTTTGGGAGCACGATGCAAAGAAAAAAATAAAGTCTACGGTTAATTTTTTAAATGATAATATAAAATGACATACAAATTCCCGGAGAAAATCTATCCTAATTCAATAAACACTTACATCCAGTGTCCTTTTAAGTTTAAGTGTTATGCCGACAGGGACATAAAAGCGGAATTTATTGAAAATGCCGAGAGTTTTGTAGGTAAAGTAATGCACCTTGTATTAAAGGATTTTTTTGACATTACAAAGGTTCCCATGGCAGAAAGAAAAAATCAGGACATGGGAAAAATGTTAAGGACTACTTGGGCAAGGATGCCCAAAACCGATTGGGGCAACGAAATGTGGACGGCAGATGAAAGAGCTACCTTGTTTGGTTCAAAAGAACAGGAAAGAGCCTATGGTTTGCAAGCGATAGCTATGTTACAAAATTATGTTTCAAGTGCAGATTTGTCTGTTATTCCATTGTCTCTGGAGGACTGGTTAGATTGCGACTTGGGAGAATTTAAAATTGCCGGGCGCGTTGATAGAATTGATCAAGATTCTGAAAATTCTATTTCTGTTTGGGACTACAAAACAGGTAAGCTCCCATTTCACGACAGCATAGAGAAAAAGATAAAAGAAGACCTTCAGGTGCCCATATATGCAATAATAGCGTCGAAGTTGTACCCATTTGCTGAAAAAATAAGAAGCGGCCTTGTTTATATCAAATATTCCAAGGTGTATGATATTGTTTGGAGTAGAGAAGATATAAAAAAACTGGAAATTGATGTTTTGGCGGCTATTAAGAAAGCCAGTGAAGAAAAAGAATTCTTACCGCGCGTAAATAAATTGTGTCCTTGGTGCGAGTATATGAATGTTTGCCCAGCTAAAAATTCAATTGCTGTTAAAGAGGAAAGAGTAGACGAAGTTGAATGGTAGTATTAAGATTTAATCAAACAAAAAATGCTCTACAAACCCGTCTCGCAATTAACCGAAGAAGATATAAAAACTCTTGTCGATAATCACGAAAGGGAGAGCTCTATTTTAGAATATAAACGGGAAATATTTGGCGCAGACCACGAGAAGAAAGAATTTTCTAAAGACATTTCCGCAATGGCTAATGCGGAGGGCGGTTATCTGATTATCGGGATTGAAGAAGCTGACGGACAAGCAGGCGCCATCGTGGGAACTCCGAAGGTTATTGGAAGACAGCCAGTTGAGGTTTGGATTGAAAATGTGCTTATCGCAAATGTTAGACCTAAAATATCTATTACTCCCAAGGTAATTACATTAACTGGCCTTCCTGATCGCGTTGTTGTGGTAATCCATATTCCTCAAAGCCCAAGAAGGCCGCACATGGTGATTGCTGACGGTAAAAATGCTTATTATGTGCGTCATAATTATCAGGCGACTTACGCGGATGAGCACGAAGTTAGGGCAATGTTCACGGAGAGTAAAAACTTGGGAGAAGAAATGAAGACTTTTTTGGCTTCGCGTAATTTGGACAACTCATCTGATAGTAATTTTGGCATTAATCCGTTGTCGGAACAATTGCCCAAATCCTTAAGAAGAATAGAGCAGTTTCCAGGGAAACACGCTGGCAACCCCTTTATTTTATTTTCCGCTTGTCCACGTTATTTAGAGGAGAGAATAGACATAGCGTCTGATGACTTTAAGGCCTGGCTCGAGACAAATAGCAAGGTCAATCTTCTCGATTTAAACATTGATTTTCTATCATATGATAAAATTGTTTCTGCCGATAGTATTCGTTCTGTTCAAGAGGTGCGATCAGATAAGGAGCGGCTTATCCATAGGTATGTGGAGATATTTAGAAACGGCTATTTAGAAAACGGGACTGGGCCTGAGATGATATGGCCTCATAGGGGCGAGTTCGGCGTATTGTTGAATCTTTCCTATCTAACGGCTTCACTTTGGATGTTCCTAAAATTTGCCAGTAAATTGTATGAAAAAACAGGATATTTGGACGAAATAAATTTAATAGTTTCACTTGTTGATGTAGAAAATTTGATACTCCACGGTTTTGGGGAGAAGAGCAAGGGCGTAAATTGGCATCAACCTTATGATTGGCTAGACCCGAATGATAGTAGGATGTCCATCTGTAGGCAAAAAAATGTAAAAATAGAGCGGAACGTAATAGCATCAGAGCTTAATGAAGAAAACATAGAAAAAATAGTAAAGGACATGTCAAAAAGAATTTCCAATGCTTTCGGTGAAAGTATGGCTAAATGCTTTAACGACGATGGTGTATTCCACAGAGAAGGATTAAGGGGTTTTCGGAATGTCCATTAAGATATTCCAAAAAAAGAAGAAAAGAGTTAATATAAATTAACAATTTAATAATGATTACCTAAACCTTTGTTGGCTTTGGCGATTTCCTATACAAAGGCATGGTAAAAAGTCGAGTAACGCATAAAGAACCCATCATGGGGTTTGCGTTACTCGCCGTACATGGAAACGTGTGCGAGAGGTTTCGGCCTCTACCCGTGGTGGGCTTTTTGTTACCACGGGGATTAAAAGCAAATCATATGAAAAAATATCTAAAAATTTTTATAATCGCATTATTCGTCTTTTTTATAATCCCCCAAATGGCTTTTGCCGCATGGTGGAATCCTGGGTCATGGGGTATATGGAACTGGTTTAAAGGGGTAAAGGTGGAAAATAAAAATCAAACAGAAAAAGTTACCCCTGATATTAGCAAAAATAATACTGTCCAATCTGGTGATAAAGAGAAAGGTGAAGCCAATAATACGAAGAAAGGCCTGAATAATGAGACTACTTCTGTAAAAACTGAGCCAAAGGAAGAGCAGGGAGATGTCCATATTTCTCCAAAAACAGATAATAAAACAGATGTAGTAAACGACGTAAAAGAGAATAAGCCTCAAGATCCGCGAAAAATTGCAATAGACGAACTTCTAAAAAATCCCACATTTGAAAATTATAAAGCCTTTTGCCTCAAAGCAAAGGGTTCGCAGGGAATTGGCTCAGTCGAAAAACTGGATGCTAATCGTGAAAAGATTATATCAGTGCCACTTACTCTTTATGAAAGCATTAGGGGTTGTAAACGATTGGATAATGGGGAAAAATTCACTGTTTATACCTTACCTGATAATAATCTTTATCTTCCCTTAAAAGGCGATGACACTGATCTGGTTAGAAAAACTAGAATAATGTGGAATGATAAGCTATCTGAAATTTCTAAAGAAAGTAAATTTCTTATATTCCGAGGCATAAATTCCGCAGATGCGGTATGGGTTTTTGATTTGATGCCGAATTTAGAGTATTGGCTTGCTGTTTCTAAAAATAAGTTTCGGCAAAAAGATTTTTATCTCTTAAATTTTTTGGAAGATCCTATGATAGAAATCAGAAAATTAAATTTTTAAAATAAAGCTACATTTAAAATCAGCTATGAAAATAAAATATTTTTTTAGCGCAATTCCACGTTTATTTTGGCTCATACTGTTGATTTTTGCGATTCCGGTAGGGTTTGCTTTATTTTTTTCACTATTTGCTTTTTTTCTTGACTGGCTTTTTTAGATGGAGAAGTGTGTTTTACAATTTTAACATAATATGGTATAATAAAGATGTATGAAGAGTTTATCAAATTTAATTTCAATACTTGCAGAAAAGGTGAGACGAAACTTGGCTGAAAGGCGCAGGGTGAGGTTGTATAACAAAAGATATACTCCAGAGGAGCAAAAAGAAATGGATGAAATGGACAGAGAAATGGTTGAAAACCTTAATAAGAACACCAGAAAGTAATCACTGTAAATAAAATTTGCCCTTAAAAATGATTTCTGAAAAACATTTAAAAGAGTATAAGGAGATTTATAAGAAGAAGACTGGGAAAGACCTTTCCGATCAAGAAGCATTAGAGCAGGCAATAAAACTAATAACCCTCGTAAAGGCAGTGTATCAACCAATAACGGTCGAGGAATATAAGGCAGTACAGAAGAGAAGATTTGAAACAGGGGACATAACCAAAGAGGAGTTCGATAAACTAATGGCCGAAATCAAACCCAAAAAATAAACGCCGGGCAATAGTCCGGTTTTTTTATTAGAATTATTGAAATATACCTATTAAAGTGCAAAGATGAGTAATATGAAGGAAATACCCGAAATCTTGCATATAAAAACGACTCCGGCTGAGGCGTGGATTGGATCTCTTAAAAAAGAGGGGAATTTGCGTGAAGAAATTGCATATTCTAAATTTTTTGAAGAAAAATTTAGGCTTTTAACCACAAGCAAGGATTTTCTTTTAAGAATCGGAGAATTGCGCACAAAATTTGGTATTTATTATCAGGAATTTTCTGATATTAACAAATGTCTAATTTGGGCTGAAAATCTTTATATCAATAAAAGTAAAAAAGGGGAGTTTGAGCGCGAAATTGATAAATGTTTAAATGATTTTAGGATGAGCCAGAGATGGCGACCGGTATTGGAATCTTTTTTAATTTTTAACGTAATTGCGGATTATCTTTTTCCGCCTCCTTTCGATATAGAAGTTACGCCCAATGGCGATAAATTTATACTCAAAATAGAGATTTATAGATCGACTACGGAAAAAGACATAAAAAATAATTGGAAAATCATAAAAAAACACCAAACCTTGTTAAAACCGTTAAGGGATGATACTCCGTTAGACAAAGACAATTTAACTTTTTCCCTGGATCCAAAAACCAAGAAGCCGATCATATTGCCAAATTATAGCATGGGCAGGAAGAGAAGTTCGACCTCGGAACGAATATTGAAGGTTCAAAAACTAAAAAAACAGAAATATAAAAATAAAGATATCGCTCGAGAGATAGGTCTTTCCGAATTAGATTCGTATACGGTCAACGCATATGATAATAGATATAGAAAAAGATTAGAAGGGGTTGAATTTTACTAAAACTGCAAACAGATAAGAGGTCTCTTATCTGTATCGGGTCAAATTTTTTTTAAAATCATAACATTACACTAGCAATAGTGTATTTTTTTATTCCAAAAATATGACCCAAGTAAACATAATCGACGAAAGCGGAGATAAGGAGTTTTTTACAATTCTCCCAAATTACATTGCGAATCATTCCACCGCGAATGATCAGGCGCTCTATTTTCAGATGAAGAGGATTACGGGAGAAAACGGAAGGTGCTTTGCAACTGAGGAAACTTTAATGCGTAAATTGGGCATAGGTAAAAAAGCATATGACAAGGCCTTGAAATATCTGCTTGATAATAAGTGGATTTCCTATGTCGGATTAACAAAAGGAAAAACAAGACCTATTAAAACATACAAAGTAAATAATATCTGGAAACTCAACAGTGAGACCTATAAAAAGATACCTTCTGAAAGCAACATATCTCCAGAAAATCAAAAAGATACCTTTCAAAAGAAACATAAGATACCTTCTGAAAGCAATGTAGAACAAGAACCAGCTTTAATAAAAACTAATAATATATTGACGTTGGGAAAAGAAATTAACGATTTAATTGAGTTATTTAAGGGAGTAAATCCAACTTATGACAAATTATTTGCTAATAAAACTCAAAGGGCGGCAATGGAAAGACTGCTGGCAAGAATGGGATCTGAAAAATTGGGCAACATCATACGTTATTTGCCCAAAATAATTGGCCAAAAATACGCTCCCACAATCACAAACCCGGTTCAATTGGAAGACAAGATGGGTTCGTTGTTTGCCTATATGCAAAAACAGAAGTCTGAAGCCAATAATAATACCCTAATTTTATGAGCAAGCAACCTATAACGGATTACAAGCTATACCTATTCGGCCATAAAGGAAACGATGATTATACCTATCTCACTCAAGACGAAGGACAAAAAATAATAATGGCGATGGCTGGTTCAAATGTTCCAAAGTTTATAGTTGTCGGAGGAGAACTGATCAATACTTCTGCGATAGTCAAAATATGCCAGCAAGAATACTTGAGCCAGAAACAGGAATTTAGGGAGCTTACAGTTTCCGAGCAAGAAATTCAAAGAAAATTTTATGAGTTCGTAAACAAAGGGAAATTATTATTGGACAACTAAACCTATGGAAAAACTATCCTTTAAAAAAATAGAACAATCAAAAGAGTTTCAAGAAGGATTGAAAGAGTTCAGAGAGGGTAAAGTGCCGAAGGACGAGCCGGTAAGATACAACTGGTATAGTAAATCCGTTCCGGCAAAGCAATGGCGAGATTATTATTCAAAATTTGGCGCATCTTATACTTTTTTGGCTGAGGACAAGAAAAGAAAGGAAGTCAGGATCGGTTTCCTTTCGGTCAACCCACCCGAAGGCTGTTTGCCAATTACAAACAAGGAAGAACTGATGATGATCGACGCTCATAGGCGCGCTTCAAACCACATGCCATTTGTAACAAAATAATATGGCTAAGCATAAAAAACAAACCAAAGATTTACAGATTACGCCCTCTACGGACAAGATTCGAGGAGCCCTTTTAAACACGCTTCCTTCCCTAAGCCGACTTAACAAAAATCTGGAAGAGTTTAGTGCCATACTATCAAACCATAAAGATAAAGACAGATCGGAAAAAGCAAACGAAAAGCACAGGGAGATAATGCGTGCATTGGAATTGGATAGCCATATAAGTCTAATTGAATCATTTGATAAGGAATTTCGCGATTTTGTGGCAGAAATGTCTTCGCAGACGATAAAGGAATACGGTTGCAGCACAGCCATTGAAAAAGCATTGGCAGAGGTAATCACAAACGGTTTTATACGGTTTATTGATAACTCCCAGCGATTGAACGCCATATTGAACGATACCAATATAAGTCATGCCAAAAATTCGCATTTTAGCATATTGAGCAAGCAAACAGACCGGGCGCAGAGGCAATTTATCGGAGCAATAATGGCGTTGAAACAATTAAGGGCTCCGTCAGTTGAAATGAACATAAAAACCACCAACGCGTTTTTAGCCGAGAACCAACAAATTAACGTTGATAAAAAAATCAATGAAGCTAAATGATTTAGGAAAAATATTGGTTGAGGACTGTCAAAAAATTTCCATAAACGCCTTTTCTAGGCAAGCCAAAACCAAAATAAAAGAGGCAATCTTATCTTCGCAGATCGAATTGCTAAGCAAAGATATAAGGTTGACTACAACAACGGTTAATTTTGGAGGCATTCGATACTGGTTTGAATGTCCAGTGTGCGATAGAAGAGTAGGAATTTTGTATATCGAGCCGGTTAATCAAAAGGTCGGTTGTCGCAGATGTTTGGATTTAACATATCGAAAGATCAAATATAAGGGCATGGCCGAAGATATTGGAAGCTAAAGAAACCGGTGCTATAATGGAAATACTACACAAAAGCAAAACAGATAATGCCAAGATCGAACTCAAAGAGGGGCAACGAGGGCTTTTGTGTAGTAACAAATTGTCTGTTCGTTGTCCCTCTTTGCGTTATGAGCAGGTTGAAGAGGCAGATCAAGCGGCGATAAGCCGGGCTTACGATTTGTTATTCGATGAAGTATTAAGGCTTAAAAAGCTTAAAAAAATACATGGAATCAAAACCAATAAAACTAATAGCAACCTATCAGCGAGTTTCGACGGCCAATCAAGAGGAAGAAGAGACGATTAAAAACCAAACGAACATACTCGGGGAGTTTGCTGAAAAGAATAACTATTCAATAGTAAGGGATTACATTGATGATGGATGGTCTGGGGACACCCTAATTAGACCTGCGTTGGATCAGTTGAGGCAGGACGCCAAGGAAAAAATATGGGATGCGGTTTTAATATACGATCCGGACAGGATAGCAAGAAGATATTCGTACCAAGAACTTATTATGGATGAGCTGAAGGAGGCAGGGGTAGAAGTCATTTTTATCACAGTTTCAACTCCCAAAAACAGCGAAGACAAAATTTTGCATGGTGTGAGAGGACTTTTTGCAGAATATGAAAGGGCAAAAATAACAGAGCGTTTTAGACTTGGAAAATTACGCAAACTGCGGGAAGGTCATATTTTAGTTAGCGAGCCGTTGTATGGTTATAGGTATATTCCGAAAAAAGATAAGGTTCACGGGTATTATGAAATAAATCCGGATGAGGCTCGAATTGTAAAAATGATTTTTGAATGGGTTGCGAACGAAGGTATGACACTGCGAAAGGTTGTAAAAAAGTTAAAAGAGCTAGGAATAAAACCAAGAAAGAGTGTCCGCGGCGTATGGAACACAAGTACATTGAGTACGCTTTTAAGAAACAGGGCGCTTATAGGAGAGGCGCACTGGGGAAGTTCGTACGCGGTTGTCCCGGAAAATCCCATAAACAAGGAGAAATATCGAAGGATGAGAAAGAGTAGCAGACGAAATAAACCGGAGGAAGAATGGATTGCAGATAAGATACCGGTTCCAAAGATTATTGATAGGGAATTATTCATGAGGGCCCGAAAGCAACTTGAAGATAATTTTGTGCTATGTAAGAGAAACAAAAAGAATGAGTATTTGCTTTCCGGGTTAATCCAGTGTGTTTGTGGTAAAAATAGGACAGGGGAGGGATCGCAACACTCAAAACATCTTTATTATAGGTGCACAGACCGGGTTTATAGCTTTCCATTGCCGCCCACATGCAAGGAAGGGGGAATCAATGCGCGGATTGCGGATAAATTGATTTGGGATAAAATTTCGGAACTGATGAGTTCGCAGGGAGAAATAATGGAACAAGCCAAACGATGGCGAGATTTAAGGAAAAACAATAATACCGGCGTCGCTGAGGATGTTGGTGTAATAAAAAGAGAGTTGGAAAAATTGAATGAACAAGAGACTAGGTATGATCGGGCTTACGGAGCCGGAGTGTTTTCTATAGAAAAATTAAAAGAATATACTGTTCCAATTCGGGAACAGGTTAAAGTCTTAGAAAACAAAATGCAACAGATTTTGGAATCGGAAGATAGCTTTGCGGACGAAGATTTGCCATCTGACGATGAAATTTCAGACTACGTTAGAGATTCTGTTGACATTCTCGGGGAATTGAATTTTGCAGTAAAAAGAGGTATTATTATGAATGTTGTAAAGCAGGTCATAGGCTCACAAGAAGAATTAAATGTGCGCGGACAGCTTTCGATAATATCAAGTCATGTCGAGTACAAAACTAGCCATAGGAATTGTCGGATTGCCCAATGTGGGCAAATCCACACTTTTTAAAACTTTAACTAAAAAGGAAATTTTAATCGCCAATTATCCTTTTGCAACAATAGACCCATCGGTGGGTGTTGTTTTGGTTCCTGACGAAAGAGTGGATAAATTGGCTGAGCTTTCGCATTCAGCAAAGAAAATTTATGCAACAGTTGATTTTGTTGATATCGCAGGCCTGGTAAAGGGAGCTGCCGAAGGCGAGGGCTTGGGCAACAAATTCTTGGCAAATATCCGTGAAACAGATGCTATTTTGTATGTTTTACGCGCTTTTGCCAACACTGATATTATAAACACCCAGGAGGATGTAAATCCATTAAGAGACAAGGGAATACTTGATGTAGAGCTGATATTAAAAGACCTGGAAACAATAAACAAGGTCTTAGAAAAAAAGGAAAAAGATAAATCAGCTGCGAAAGAAGTGGTTATACTGAAAAAGGCAAAAGATATTTTATCCCAAGAAAAACTATTGTGCGACACAGATTGGACAGCCGAAGAAAAAGAAGTTTTACAAAATTATCAATTTTTAACCAACAAACCAAGATTATATCTGCTTAACGGCAAAGACGAAGAAGTTTCGCCTGAAATTTTGGAAATTTTCAACAAAAATAACTGGCCATATTTGATAATTGACATTGCTACAGAATACGAAGCCGAGGGGTTGAGCAAAGAGGAGAGAAGGGAATTGGGGCTTCCCTTGGAAAGCGAAATAGATATTTTGGCAAAAAGGGCATACCAGCTGCTCAATTTAATAACTTTTTTGACAACCGGCGAGGATGAAACAAGGGCCTGGACTATAAAGCAGGGCGACACAGCTCCAATCGCGGGCGCGGCAATTCATGGAGATTTCCGCGACAAATTTGTGAAGGCAGAAGTTGTTTTTTGGAAAGATTTATTAGAAAACAGCGGATACGTCGGATCCAGGGAAAAGGGATTAATTCGTACCGAAGGCAAAGAGTATGTGGTTAAAGACGGAGACGTAATTGAATTCAAACACGGATAGATGGATTTTATAATAGAAAACATGCGGGAAAGTATTGTGCAGGTCGCCAGAAAAATCGGCTATGTAATTATTGATACTGCTGAAAATGGACAGTATAATTTAGTAAGAAAGCTGTCTGCCGGAAATTATCCAAGGTTTCACATTTACGCCCAACAGCAGGGCCAAAGCTTCAATTTTAGTCTGCATTTAGACCAAAAAGCGCCAAGATATGAGGGAACCCATGCTCATGCTGGAGAATATGCGGGCCCTGTAATTGACGAAGAGGCAGATAGAATAAAAGAGCTATTAAAATAATGGATATTGTCGCAATTATATTTTTTGTGGTTGTTGTCGCGTCATTAGGCGCAATTTTTGATGCGCCCTGGGTACCCACAGGAAAAAAAGATTACGACAGGATTGCTCAATTCGCTAATTTGGAATCCGGTCAGACATTCTGGGATATTGGATCTGGCAGTGGAAATTTATTATTTTATGCGGCCCAAAAATATAACGCAAAATGCGTTGGCATTGAAATATCGCCATTCTGGTATGCTTTTAGCAAGGTAAAATCCCTGTTTTATAAGAATGTTGATATAAAATTCGGCGATTTTCACGATTTTGGATTTGGAGATGTCGATGTTGTATATACATTTTTGACCCAGCCGAAGTATAAAAAAGTTAAAGAGAAATTTAATAAAGAGGCAAAACAGGGCGCAAAATTAATATTTGCAGTCTGGCCGGTACCAGACCAGACGCCCAATGCAGAAGATTTAAAACCAAAATCAAAGCCCTATTACAAATATGTCCAATCTTAAAGTTTTGTACGAAGACAATCATATAATAGCGGTAGTAAAACCAGCGGGTGTTTTGACGCAGGGCGATGGGTCAGGCGAAAAAAGCCTGATGGATATCGTGAAAGATTACCTCAAAGAAAAATATGATAAACCGGGAAATGTGTTTTTAGGGTTGGTGCACAGGCTGGACAAGCCCGTGCAAGGCATTGTTTTGTTTGGTAAGACATCAAAGGGCGCTTCGCGCCTGTCAGAGCAATTCCGCCAGCATACTATCCAAAAAACTTATCACGCCATCGTGCTTGGAAAAGTAAAAGAGAAAAAGGGCGAGTTAAAAGAAAAGATAAATAAAATAAGTTTCTTTGCGGAGGGTTTTACCGAAAAGTCTGACGAAGAGCTCCTGCAAGAAATTAAAAAGGCTACCAAAACCCGAACGGCCGAGCTAAGCTGGGAATTGGTAAAAAGCAGCGATAAATATTCTCTTTTGAAAGTTCTGCCAAAAACGGGCAGATTTCACCAAATTAGGGTGCAGATGTCTGAGATGGGTCACCCGATTCTGGGGGATAAAAAATACTCTAAAAAAGATTTGCCGGAATGGCGGGACAATAACTCTATTGCCCTGGCTGCCACGGGAATTGAATTTAGGGCTGCTACGAGCAACGAAGTGGTAAAGCTTGAGATTCCATTGCCTACCGAATGGAAAAAGTACATCTAATTTATCCACAGGCCCGGCTATTGATTTACTTTTTAGGCAATGAGATAATTATGTAATACGCAAAAAGGTCGATACACTCTTGTGAGTGTTAATTTGCTACTTTGTAAATTTTACAATTTAATCTATTCATTAAAATTAAAAATTAAAAAATATGACATACGGAGAATGGTCTCTATCAATCATCCAGCCATTTTTGCAAGACTTCATCTCATTTCTTGGAAATTTGCTGCTGGCCATCATAGTTTTTATTATCGGTTATCTCATTTCTGTGGGGATTGGCAAGTTGATAACAGAAATATTAAGAAGTATTAGATTTAACAAGCTTTTTGAAAAAGAAGGATGGAGAAGGTCCTTGCAAAGAGCTAACGTTGAAGTAAATCCAGCCGAATTTATCGGCGCAATATTCAAGTGGGTATTCGTTATAATTTCGTTACTGGTGGCCGTTGATGTTTTGAGGTTAACAGCTTTTGCCGGATTTTTGCAGCAGGTATTGAATTATTTGCCAAATTTGATAATTGCAGTATTGGTGTTTGTGGTTGCAATAATTATCTCTGATATTATAGAAAAAATCGTCAGGGTGGCCATTGAAAGGCTTAGAGTGGGTTATGGATATATTGCTGCATCTATCGTAAAGTGGAGCATTTGGATTTTTGCCTTTTTCTTGATTTTGGATAATTTGCTGCCGGCCAGCCTTTTGGTAAAAACTCTTTATACCGGAATAGTATATGGAGCAATAGGAGCCTTGTCATTAGGTATTGGATTGGCAATTGGTCTGGGTGGAAAAGAAACAGCAGGAAAAATTATTTCCGACATGTACAGAAAAACGACAGAAAAATAATTTACAACATTGGATTGTCCCAAAAAAGGGGCTAAATAAAACAAAGTCTGCCCCAGGAGGCAGACACAAAAATGCGTGTACGTACCACGCTTTTTTGTTTACCCATTTTGGCTATTGACAGGGCATAAAAAATAGAATAAGATACAACTACATGATAATTCAACTTATCATTATCAATAAATAAAAACGAAGCGGATATAAGGATTGTCTTTTTTTTCTGAATTGACCGCTTCAACAAAGGCGGTTTTCTTTTTGTCAAAAAATTGGCTGTTCCGCAATTGGAAAGAATAAATAAGATTGTTTCCAGCTGCGGAAAAGTGAAATTATGGAAGCCAAGAAGTTAATTGAAAATTTAATCCTGTTAGATGCCTTTAATGGCAGATTGCCTACCAGCGATTTCTAACAGGCGCACTTAATCAATTTTAGACGTGGGGTCTTATTTGGTTAAGTGGTAGGTAAAACAAAGCATACGTTGCTAAATTAAATTTAGCAACAGCATACAAGTTCACCCATCATGCCAATTCTTGGCATGGGGGTAAAGATACATAAAATCTGTATCTATTAGCAGTCCATATTTTCTTATGGATAAGAACTTACGCAAATAAATCTTCCATTGATGCAAAAAGGATGGAAGATGGTGAAGATTATTCTTGGTATTCTAAAAATTCAATTTATTGAATTTTGAGTATATCAAAGGATAGGTTATAAGCGAATGGCGGATGCCTTGGGATATTAATGCGACGAAAGACGTGGCGTGCCTGCGATAAGCATCGGGGAGGTGGCTAGCAACCTTTGATCCGGTGATTTCTGAATGG
>Ga0265297_10001655_pt1 | contig 50794 bp, 53 predicted proteins | sample Munlanlwell13791_FD_192502 | JGI IMG/M metagenome (GOLD analysis project Ga0265297, IMG submission 192502) | Leachate microbial communities from a municipal landfill in Southern Ontario, Canada - Leachate well 137-91 | ecosystem: Engineered > Solid waste > Landfill > Unclassified | place...
ACGTCCGCCCATCATCTCCACCAGCCTTTTGGAAATAGCGAGGCCCAGGCCCGTCCCCCCGTATTTACGGGTCGTCGAATCATCAGCCTGCGTAAAGACATTGAAGATCATTTCTTTCTTGTCGCTGGGGACCCCGATCCCCTGATCGGAAACTGTCGTGAGGATCTCACAGTCTTGCTCGGAAAGAGCGGATAATTTCATCTTGACCTCGATCTTTCCCTTAAACGTAAACTTTATGGCATTGTTAATCAGGTTGACCAGGACCTGCCGGATCCTGACCGGGTCCCCCACCAATATCGCCGAGACCTTTGGGTCAACCTCCCAAGACAAGTCCAAATCTTTCTTTTTAGCTAACAACAATAACCCCTGACAGACACTTTTAACGATATTGTGTAAATTGATCTCGATCATCTCCAAATTAATCTTGCCGGCCTCAACGCGGGAAAGATCCAGGATATCATTCAATAGGCTTAAAAGATTATCGGCTCCATCCTTGGCCATTTTCAGGTTTTCCCTCTGCTCCGCCGTCAACTCCGTATCCAGGGTCAACTCCAACATGCCCAGGATCGTATTCATCGGGGTTCGAACCTCGTGGGACATATTCGCCAGAAAAAGGCTCTTGCTGCTGCTGGCTTCTTCCGCGGCGCGTTTGGCTTCAATAAGGGCCTTCTGGCTCCTCTTGTGCTCTGTGATATCCTGCATAATTCCAATCGATCCGGTCACCCCACCCTCAGCATCTTTGAGCACCGAGATAGACATGTTCACATCCAGCAGATGACCGTCTTTCTTGTAAACCTGGGTCTCGATATCGGAGAGCATCCCCTTTTTGCGGATTTGAAAAGAGCGGATGCGCTTCCATTCTTCGGGAGGATAAAGCTCCTGGACGGGCTTATTAAACAAAACCTCTTTCCCCATCTCCAGCATCTTCTCGGCGAAAGGATTCCAGGCGATGATCTTCTCATCTTTGTCGGTTACGGTAATGGCCGCGGCGGAATTATTAAAAACGGTCTGGAACAATTCCTTGGATTCCCTTAAATCCCTCTCGGCCTTTTTTTGCGAACTAATATCCTCGATGAAGCCGTCGATCCATTTAGGGTCGCCATACTTATCCTTAATCACGGCGGAAGACACCAAGCACCAGATCACCTTTCGGTTCTTATCAATCAACCGCACCTCTTCTGCGCTGAGGCGCCCCTGGCGGCAGGTCAACTCATTCGACTTCCTGAATTTCTCCTGGTCTTCAAACAAATCGGAAACCCGTATTTTAAGCAATTCGCTCTGGCTATAGCCCAGTATCTTCTCTAAAGCCAGGTTAACAAAAAGGAACTGCCCCCTCAACCCGATCGTGCGCCGGTAAACACCCACGGTCAAATTGTTCAGCAATTCCTTCAGATCAAATTCGTTCTCTTGCATCGGTCAGATAATTGCCTTTTTTATTTTTTGATTTTACTGAAACGTATATTCCGGGAGATAGCGAATAAATTAAAAATAACAACCAGCGTGGTCAAGGTCACCAAACAGATATGCAGGATATTGGCCCCGGCCTTTTCAAACTCCAAAGGCATAATCCCATTCACCAGAAAGCTGATAATGATGAGACCCAAGACAATCGAAGATCCCGCAATAAAAAAAATCAGAACGGAAAATAAAACAGAAAGCAGGACGACAAAAACATTATAAAGAAATAAATTTCCCTTGGCCATTTTGCTGGCCGCTATCCCGATACGCTCCATTGTTCACCTTCTTTTTAGTTAGTTCTTCTTTTTCAAAAGCGCCTGGATCTCTTCCTGGGCCCTCTGGATCCTGTCCTTGATATAAGGATGTGTGCGTAAGATCAAAGGCGCGGACGCCCCCTTTGATTCCGCCTCTAAACTTTCCAATGCCCTGACCACCTCGTTGGGGTCATAACCCGCCAGAAACATATACTTGACGGCCAATTTATCCGCCTGATATTCATCTTCCCGGCTATAAGCGGAAAAAATCAACTGCATAACTGTATCCGAACTATTCACGACAAGCTGTTGCGCCTGCTTCTCCAGTTCCAACTGGCTCAAAACAATGCTCCCCAAAAGACTGTAACCCAAAGCCGCCTGATATTTTTTTGCCGTATGCCTGGCCGCGCAATGTCCTATCTCATGAGCCAATACAGCCGCGATTTCCTCGTCTCTCTTGAGCTTGCCCAACAACCCGCTAAATAGATAGATCCTCCCGCCTGGTATCGTAAACGCGTTGGGATCTTCGCTCTCAACAAGAAAAAACTGATAGGAATAATCCTGCCGGTCCGAGACCTGGGCCACCCGCCGGCCGATGCTCTCGATCCTTTGCTGCTGCGCTTTATCCGCCGAAGGTTTATACTGCTCAACGATCTGCCTATGAACATCATTTCCCAAGTTCACTTCGGATTCTGTCGAAATAAGAACAAATTCCTTGCGCTCAGTCGCCGGGTTATAAACACTCAAGCTCGCGCATCCGGAAAAAAGAAAAAGCATCCATAAAACTAAAAAGGGCCATCCGTATTTGTATTTGTGGGCAATAACTTTCATCTCTCGAATTTGACGACCTTTTCCCACCACCGATGACTGTCCCACTTTTTGATCCGCCGCCACAATTTTCTGGCTGTTTGCGTCTTTAAATAATCCGGCGCTTTTTGGAAAAATTTTTTCGCGATGGAATAACCGCCGTCGCAATATTCCTTGGCCTGCAGGAGACATTCCAGGATATCCGCGTCCCGGGCGACGATGGCTTCCCGGGTCAGCTGCTTATCATACTCACCGCGGAATCTCTCCAGCTCATCTTTCACCTTCCTCTCCAAGGACGCGATCTGGTCTTTAAAGACTCTTTTTTCCGCGTCTTTGAAATCGATATAAAAATGCCCCATCTTATGCAAGTCATTGATCCGCGCCTCATGGATATCGTTAAAAAGGGTCATCACCATGACCTTGTGCGGGTCCACGCCCTCTGCATGAGCCATAAAATAGCCGATCACGGCACAGCGAAAACAATGCTCGGCGACGCTTTCGGGGTCAGTGATCCCCGCGACCCACCAGCCGCTTCGCTTGACCCTCTTTAAGAGGCCCGCCTCCGCGAAAAGGTTAAGCATCGCCAGGCCGGGATGAGGGGATTTCCCTTTAAGCGGCGTTCCCGCTTTTCCGGAAATTTTGTTTTTTTTGCTTAGTGATTTCATAACAAAAGATTGTAGTGGCGTGAGCCGCGTTCAATGATAATCGCGGCTGGGCCATGGGTATTGTCAACTTGATATCGATGCGCTTTTTAATGACCTCCCGGATCCCCTTCTCTTCGGAGCCCACAACTAAAGCCAAGGGGAAAGGGAGTTTGGCCTCGGACAAATTCTCTCCTCCCTCGACCACCGCGCCCGCGATCCAAAAGCCGGCTTCCTTGGCGGCTAAAATAGCCTGGTTGAGATTGGACACTTTAGCGACTTTAACATAATTATCCCCGCCGGCCGAAACACGCAATGCGGCCTCCGTCACCTCAACCGAATCATGACTAGGCAAGACCAGAGAAAAATGCCCCAAGCAAGCCAAGCTCCTTATAATCGCCCCCAAGTTCTGCGGGTCATTAAGGCCATCCAGGAACAAAAGAGATTCATTCCTCTGCGAAGCCGAATCCAACAATTCGCCAAAGGGAACATAAAAATAATCTTCGACATCCATCAACAACCCTTGGGTATTCAGGCTTCTTCCCATCTTGACCATTTTGCTCCGCGGGACGCAGAGGACGGGGATCCCCCATTTTTTTGCCTTCATTCGGATATAATCTGTTTCGAAATGGCCCTCTTGGATATAAATCCTCAAGATGCTTTTCGGGCTGGACTTGAGGCGCTCTAGAACTGGATTCTTACCGTAAAGTTTCATGAAATTCCCCCAAAAATGAACGACCCTTTATTGTTTATTCCTCTCCCCGGATAATCCGATCGCGGCTTTGGACTTCCTTCGCGTAATCTTCGTCGATCTGTTTTCGCGCTTCAAGATACTCGGCGTAATCCATCTGCCCTCGCAGATAAGAATGTTCCACCGCCGTCACCTTGCCCTGATAGGCCGCATAATGAGGGTCTTTGAGAATCAGCCGCGGATCATCAAGATACGATCGGAAGCTGTGCGCGCAGGCAGAACAACCTACCAGAAAAAGGATAAGTACAAACCATTGGATTATTTTCATCGCCATCCCTTTCTTTGAAAACATCTGTTTATTGCTTGCCTGAGTTCAGGAACCCTTATTTAGGATTTTATCGAATCAGGATATTTTTTCATTAAAAATCATAAATAAGCTGATCACCTGACAAAACACCGCCATCCAGCAATCATCTTATCATATTGACAATCTTTACGGTAATCGGAAAAGAAATCCAAACGATAAAATACACGATCAGCCCGGAAGAAAACCCAACGCAAGCCACGTCCAGATCCGACGGATATCTGTCTTTCATCCGGCACAAATCGTAATACGCGCTCTTTTGACCTTTTTCTTTTTTCTCCAAAGCCGCCTTTTGAAAATTCTCCTCACTCCGGGGGATATGCCCGCTCAGGATTTCCTGCATCAACGCCTTATATTCTTTGTGGTCATCAAAAGAGAATTACCGTAAAGGCAGCGGGATCTGTCCTCAAGATAAAATACGACTTTGCACTTTAAACATTTTTTCATGGCGATTGTCAAAAAAACAAAAGGGGTTGCGCTGTTCTCCCGCCCCTACTTCCGGATGCCCATGCCCAGATAAATAAGCGGCTTAAGGATACTCCACCAACCGAGGAACGGGCGCATCTTGGTATATCCGAGTTTCTTGGGCGGATATATTTTGGTGACCGGAACCTCCCGAAAACGATAGCCCGCCTGGATGGCCTTGAACAAAACATAGGGCTCCAATTCATAGGCGTCCAGCCAATCCTGCTGCCAGTTGATACGTTCATCCTTCAGGATAGCGATCCTGGTGGCGCGGAAACCATTGGTGCTATCCGTAACTTTGGCGTGGGTCAGCCAAGACATCAGCAAAGGATGGATCCTCGTCGCGATCTTGCGATAGAGCGGCATTTCCCCGAATTCCTGATTGGGGCGTAAATAACGGGACCCTTGGACCAAATCATACCCGCCCTGGAGGATCGGCTCAATCAATAGAGAAATTTCCTCGGGATTATCTTTATCATTCCCCGCCATGATCACCAAAACCTCATATCCATTATCCATGGCATATCGAATAGCTGTCTTAATGGCCCCGCCGACTCCCCGGCGGGAAGGATGCTTGACGGTCATGACCCCCCGGTCTTTGAAACTCCGGATAACCTCCGTCGTTCCGTCATCGGACGCGTCGTCCACGACAAGATAATCGACTTGACCATAAACTCGGCTGGAGAGGAATCGTTCAATCACGCTTCGGATCTTGACCTTCTCATTAAAAGCAACGGGAGAGACTAAAACTTTATTCATATGATTATCTTTTTAATTGATGGAGTCTTCCTTGAGGGAAACTTTCAGAAACAGCCCAAGCTTCTATAGCAAGATCTTCCGGGATTATGAAACAGCGATCAATTTGCCCTTTTGGTCCATGGATTCGTGTATCGCGCAGAGGGTCTTAACCACGTCGCCGCCTTTCTGAAAGTCGGCCAGCTCCGGATTCTTCCCCCCCTCCACACAATCAATAAAATATTGCCCCTGATTTTTTAACGGCTCGCTTGTTCCGACCTTAGGGATCATGATGCTCCCGTCTTTGGATAATAATTGAAACTCGCCGTAGCTCTCATAAAAGGTCGACGTCCTCTCGACGTGTTTATCGTAAAGCTTAATCGGGCCGAGATTATCCAAATCGTCCCACACAACCATTTTCTTGTCACCCACCAGCGTGATCTGCCGGACTTTCTTGGGATCCAGCCAACTGACATGAACATTGACAAGAATGTTGTTGGGATATTCCAAAGTAGCGAAAGCCAGATCTTCCAATGATGTCCCCAGGCATTTCTGACCCCGGGCGGAAACAGACAAAGGACAGGAATCCAATAAATAGTTAAAAATAGATATGTCGTGCGGAGCCAAATCCCACAACGCATTGACATCATAACGGAACGGGCCTAAATTCGTTCTCTCGGAATGGGCATAATAAACTTGGCCGATTTCTCCGCTGCGAATATATTCTTTAAGTTTAATGATCCCCGGGTTAAAAATAAAAACATGGCCGACCATGAGGATCTTTTTCTGCTTACCGGCCAAGTCTCCGAGGATTCGGCTCTCTTGCGGTTGTAACGTTAGGGGTTTCTCACAGAGGACGTGCTTTTGATTCTCCAGGGCCTCTTGGGCCACGACAAAATGCGTATTCGTAGGGGTGGCGATACAAACGGCATCAATATGACGATTCTTAAGGATTTCTTTATAATCCTTGGTCGTCTGGATATTAGGGAACAGACTTTTAATGGTCTTAAGGCGCTCCTCGCTGAGATCGGCGCACATGGACACCTCAGAATTGGCTAATTGGGAAAAAACCCGAATGTGGTTCGGCCCCCAATGCCCGCAACCGATAACGCCTATTCTAACCAACGTGAACCTCCTTTGTGTTTAATAATTTCAAAATCTTTACACGAAAACGCGTCTCAGAACAGTCTTTATTATACTGAGGAAAATACTATTTAAAAAGGTTTATTTCGAATTTCCCTCAGGGATTCTGTTAATAAAATATCAAAATATGGAAATATTGGAAGATTTTAAGTTGAAAACCCCGCCCTTTGTTGTAGAATAAACGAGAAAATAAAACCTTTCATTTCTGATGAGCAACCAACCGCCAAAATCCAACATTTTCCACCGCTTGTCCCCTTTCTTTCAGGCCAGATTCGTGCTTATATTTATCCTCCTTCTTCTCGTTTCTAGAAACATCTTCAATCTGTCTAAAGAATTTATCGCTGTAACACAGGCGAGGGAATCCTCCCCTTATATCTTTTATGGACACCAATTCGCCGGCCTAGACGACATCTTCCGGGATGTGGAATATGTGGGATATTATACGGATAAAGATCTTGACGTCAGGAAAAATGCGGCTCAATACGCTCAAGCGCAATATGTCTTGGCCCCGGTTGTCCTGGATAAGGACTATGAAAAGTACGAATTTGTCCTCTTGGACTGTTCCTCCGAAGAAAAGGCCTGGGAAAAAATTAGAGAGCTGAAGCTCATGCCAATCAAAAAAAATAGGGCCGGGATCATCCTGGCCAGGAAAAAACGATGAACGCCCTGATGAACGCCCTATTGCCCTGCGGGCCATATATTCTTTCCTTCGCCATCGGATACCTTTTGATCTGTCTCCTGGATGACAAAAATGAAATGAGCCCGCTGGTTTGCTTCTTTCTCGCCGGAGGGCTGGGGCTCGCCCTAAGCTCCCAGATCATTTTTTACCAACTTTTGATCTTCGATCATCTCAACAAAATTTCGATCGTTATCGCACATGTGGCCTTATTGGCTTTCCTAATCCGCCAATTCCATCAATCGGGCCATAACCCGCTTCTGCGTTTAAAGAATATCCAGCCGAAAGAATTTCTGCTCATCGCCATCCTGCTTCTGTCTCTGATCCCTCTGGGCGCCTATGCCCGGTTCTTTCCCCTGGGCGGATGGGATGCCTGGTCGGTCTGGAACTTCAAAGCGAAATTTATTCTCCTGGGAGGCCCGTCCTGGAAAAATGTCTTTCTCCCGTCCTTATGGCAATCCAGCCCCCATTACCCGCTCCTGCTTCCTTTAGTCAATGTCTGGGGATGGCTCTCTCTTAAACATCCGGATCCCGCTGTGCCCCTTGTTACCGCGGTCATGTTCACTTTCTTGACCGCTGGATTATTATTCGCCATCTTGAAAGATTTAACCCGGACATCCTGGAGCATCGTCCCGGCCATTTTTTTGACGACGCTTCCTTTCTTTGTCAAGCTGGCTACCAGCCAATATTGCGACATCGTCTTTGCCTATTATCTCTTAGCCACGCTCTACTGCATCCTCTGTGCCCAAAAAAAGAAAAAGAACAACCTCGCCCTGCTGGGAGGATTGTTCTTGGGATTTTTGGGGTTTTCGAAAAGCGAGGGGACTGTTGCCGCCTTAATCATCATCTTTTTATCCGTCCCCTATTTCTTATGGGCGGATAAAAACCAAAAAAAGATGAACCAGCGCCAACTGGCCTATCTCCTCTTGGCCGCCACGGTCAGCCTTTTGGCGACCGTGCTGTTTGGGATATTTTACTCGCCGGGAAATCAAACTTTCATCAATGGCCTTGTCTCTGCGGAACATCCCAGCAACCTCTACCGTCTTAAGTTCATTTTGATTTTCTTATTGGTCGAACTAAAAAGCGGCAAATGGAACGGCATCTGGATCCTCATTGGCGCAGGGATCCTTCTCTCCGGAGGGCTCTCCTTCAAGAGACGCCTTCGGATCATTCCCCTTTTCTTGTTTGCCTATCTGTTCGTCATCGGTTTTTATTATTTCCTTAACACCTATTTCGAAATAGTCTGGTGGCTGCAATACACGCTCAACAGGATCCTCTTCTCCCTGCTGCCCACGTTCGTCTTCTGGTCATTCTATTCTCTCTGGCAAAAAGAAAGAAAAAGCGACCCGGCCGGAAGCCAGAGGGGACCTTCCGGTTAGCACCTCATCTTCAAAAAATTCTATCCGCTAAGGCCGCTCGATCTTGAGGATTTTATAACGTAAGGTACCGGCGGGAACTTCTATCTTTAGCTCTTCGCCTTCTGCATGCCCTAAAAGCGCTTTGCCGATCGGCGAGAAAATGGATATCCTGTTTTCTTCATAATTGGCTTCTTCGCCCGAGACCATCATATATTTTAGATCTTCGTCCGTTTCCAGATCTTTCAAATAGACCAGGGCGCCGATGTAGACTTTATCCGACGGGATATTTTGGTCTTCGATGATCTTCACATTAACCAGCTTATGCTCTAATTCAACGATCCGGGCCTCATTGTGGGCCTGAGCGTCTTTGGCCGCGTCATATTCGGCATTCTCCGATATGTCGCCAAGCAGCCGCGCCTCTCCGATCGCCTTGGAGATCTTCCGGCGCTCGATTGTTTTTAAACGCTCCAGCTCATCATGAAGTTTATGGAAACCCGCTCGAGTCAAAAAGATCTCTTGCCCCATTGTCTTACCTCATTTTATTCGTTTTGCTCCGGCCAAGATTCATTTGATCACTGCCGGAAAAGGTTAAGCGCGCAAAGCGCCTTGGTTTACAACATCAAAATCCCGCTAACAATATGATAAGCGCGAGAATGGCATCGCGCTTATCCCAAAACCCCCGCCGCTCCGGGCCTTTTAAAAGAGGCCCGGATACGATCAAATCCCTCCGGGCCGCGATATCTGCCGGGGCCATCAGCGTGGCGCCGAAAAGGCGATATCACATATGCTCAATGGCCTTCGCCAAAATCGGAGCAACGGCCTGCGCCTCTTCCTTGGTCATTCTGCCCAGTTTGGCGAATCTCCAGTCGCCATTCTGATCTTTATTCTCCCGCGCTAATTGTAACTTTTTTGAACCGCCGTTATATGAAAAAATCCCGACAGTGATTTTTGTGTCCTCGAATTCCGTCGTTTCCTTAAATAATTCCACATCCAATGATTTGTCATACGGCATTTGCTTTCCTCCTTTTCGTAAACGCATGATTGATAAATCGAATCCAGAATTCTCGCCTGACCTTACCAACCAGCCATCCCCGGCAGGACCCCTTTCATTTTCTCGGCTGCCGAGTTCTGGGATTTCTTAATGGCGGCATTCAAGCTCCGCAATAAATCCGATTCGAGCCTTTTCCGGTCATTTGATTTCAGCCATTGTTCGTCTAATTCAATCGACTGAAATTCCTGCGCCCCGTTGATCATAATCTTAATCCCCGGGATATCCCGGACCTCAAGCCTTAGGGCATCTAATTCTTTTTTAATGAGATCCGCCTGTCTCTTGAACTCCATCATCTGCTTCATTTTATCAAACATGAAAATCTCCTTCTTTTCTCACGAAACTGGTTTTTCCTATCGGAAGCGATATCCCAGCTCTAATAATGTTTGCACCAAAAATGATTTTAAGAACACGATCCCCAGAAAAGCAATGATCGGGGAGATATCGATGCTCATCGCCGGCAACAACCTCCGGATGGGGGCCAAGATAGGCTCCGTGGTCCGGTATAAAAATTGAACGATCGGGTTGTACGGGTCAGGGTTGACCCAGCTGATCAGCGCCCGGATAAGAATCAGCCAATAAGCTATGACTAAAAGAATGTCGATGATCTTCGCAAACGAAATAATCAAGTTGCCCAAAACAAACATAAGACCGCTCCTTTCTCTGGGAAGGCCGAATTCAGCAGGAGGTTATTTCCTGGCAATTTTCTCAAAAGCCTTTTCTTGTTCATTGTTAACGGCGCGGATGGGATAAGGGATCACGATCCCTTCCTTGGCGTATCGCTTATGAATCCTTTTTATGAATTCATGCTTGATGAGATAATTGTCGACGAACTCTTTAGCCCGCAAGATGACCGAGAAATTGACGCTAAAGTCATCAAACGTATGATACCGGATAAAAGGATCAAAATCCTTAACCCCGCCGTTCACCTCGCGCAGGACCTCCTTCGCCACCTCAATCGTTACCCTCTCCACCTGCTCCAGGTCAGATTGGTAATGGACTCCCACTTCCACCAGGACGGATAACTCTGTCTCGGGATAATAATAATTCACCACCTTCGCGTTGACGAGGACTTTATTGGGGATCACCACCACATTGTTCGGCAGCATCCTGATCCATGTCGAACGCCAGCCTATCTTGTGAACATATCCCTCTTCGCCCGAGTCAAGCTTGATGAACTGTCCTACCTTTATGGGCTTATCGATCACCAGCTGAATGCCGGAAAAAAAATTCTCCAGAGTGGGTTGCAAGGCCAAAGCGACAGCCAGCGAACCGATCCCTAAAGAGGCAATCACCGGGGTTATCGAAACGCCGAAACTATCCAAAAGGATAAGGAAGCCAAGGCCGATAACGATAATTCGCACAAAACCCCGAACCACCCCTTCGGATGACTTCAAGACCTCGACCCGGCTAGAGTATGCCTTGATCAATCCGCTTATAAATTTCTCGACAAAGAGGACAAGCGCAACAATGGTAACGGCCTTAAGAACAATCAAAAAAGACCTAGTCAGCTCGGCATCATCAATAAGCGGCAAGATCTTCTCCACGACCAATCCGCCGCTGGTGAAGATAAAAAGCGTCAACGGAAAATCTGCCGCCTCCACGAGGATGTCGTCAATCTTATTCGTCGTCCTCCGCGAGACCTTAGCGATAAAACGGAACAATAATTTTTTCAGAGAAATAAGGACGCTGACCCATAATAAATAGGTCACCGGAACAAAAAGCCACGGCGAGATATTAAAGCCCAAGATGTTGATAGGCAGCATGGTCCCTCCTTCTTAAAATAAAAAGCCTTGCGGCTAAAAGACCTTAAACAAATCTCCGTCAAGGATGCGTTGCTCGACACGATTAAAAAGCCTGCGGGCGGTCGCGGAGATCTTTTGCATCTCCCGCGTTATATTATCGATTGTCTTTGAGGTCTCCAGCAATGTCGCTGCCGCATCTCCGAACGTCTGGGCCAAATCCTGAAGGTCCACCAGCGCCTCTCCCAGGACCGGCTCGGAAAGATCCTCCCGATAGAATCCGTCTTCAGGCGTGATCTCAACGATCTTCTCTCCCAAAACCCCTTGCGTCAAAATAGCAAAACTGGCGCCCTTGTGCAGTTGATTCTCAAATTTTTTAAACAAGGTCAACGTCACCCGGACACTGCGGCCGTCAACCTCTTTATCCAAAAAATCGATGTTCGCCACCGTGCCGACATGAACCCCCGCCAGACTGACCGGGGCCCCGGGATTTAACCCGCTGACTTTCTGAAAAAGGACCGTCATCGGGATCCGGGGCTCGGTTAATCCTTTATTCGAGCCAATCGCAAAGATCGCGATAATAACCAAAAGAATGCATAGGATAAAAAATATTCCGGCGGAAAATTTTTTGACGAGATCTTTTCTTTCCATATTTTGTCCTCTTTATCTTAAAAATTTTTTTACGAAAGTATTATCCGATGACGAAAGTTGTTCCGGTGTGCCCTCGGCCACAATCCTCCCATCTTGTATAAGGATAAGATGGTCCGCTATCCTGAAAGAATTCTGGATATCATGCGAAGCGACGATAGTCGTACATTTAACATGCCTGGTTATGCTCCGGATCAGATCATAGATCTCCCGGCTCCTTATGGGATCCAGCCCCGAAGTCGGCTCGTCGCAAAACAGGATCCGGGAATCAGGAATGACCGCGCGAGCTAACGCCGCCCTCTTCCGCATTCCTCCGCTCAATTCCGAAGGATATTTGGATTCATCCCCCAGGAGACCGACCAATTCCAAGACCCTCTCGACCTTTTTTCTTATCTCACTGCCGCGCAGTTTCGTATGTTCCTTAAGCGGGAAAGCGACATTTTCATAGACAGTCATAAAATCGTAAAGCGCCCCTTCCTGAAAAAGATACCCGATATTTTTCCGAACCTTTAAAAGGGCCCGCTCTGAAAGTTGAGTGATATCCACGCCATCGATCTCAACCGAGCCGCTATCCGGCTTCAATATCCCGATCAGGTGCTGCAATAAAACACTTTTGCCAGAACCGCTCTCACCTAGGATCACCAAGATGTCATTGACCGGCGCGCAAAAATTAATATCATCCAGGACGACCTGGGAGTCAAACCTTTTGACGAGTTTGCTGACCTTTATCATAGCTCGGTTCTTTTTTCAAAAATCCTGAATTTAGTCCGGCCGAATTTGGTATACAACCGACTATATGGTCGAACATCCACCTTCTCAATAAAAAACTGTACGCCGTGATATTCGCCCAGAAGATAGACCTCCGCGTCAAGCAGGATTTCCATGCTGTCCTGAGGATACCATTTCTCGCCCTCGAACTCAATGGGTTCCCCGTTGCGGATCCAATCCGCTTCGCACGGCGATACGGCATATGTCGCCATTCGGCCAACGTTGCCTTTGGCAGTAGAACATCCCGCTAAAATAGCCAAAAGAATGCCAAGACAGATGAATTGACCCACCCGGCCATATCGTGTTTTCTTCATTATCTACCCCCAAAATGTTAAAATAATTTTTGTTAAAATGGTATTCGAGATAACCACTAAGACGTAAGAATAGGCAACGGCCCGGGTTGTAAACTGCCCGACCCCCAGGGATCCACCGCTGGTCTTAAAGCCCTGATAACAGCAAACCCAACCAATAATTAGAGAGAAGAACAGCGTCTTGACGAACCCGCTGAAAAAATCAACATAAGTAATCGCCCTGATCGTATGCTGAATATAGGTCGCTCCGGGAATATTGGCATCCATCGTCCCGAAAAAATACCCGCCGAATATCCCGATAAATTCCGATAGGACAACCAGCCCCGGAAGAACAAAAAAACAGGCCAACATGCGGGGGACAACCAAAAACTCGATCGGATCGACTCCCATGGCACGAGTAGCGACGATCTGATCATTGACCTTCATTGTCCCCAACTCCGCGGCCATTCTGGCTCCGGCCTTGCCGGAAAAAATAAAAGAACCAAACACCGGGCTGAGTTCCCGGACCAGGGACAAGGCCACCAAATGAGCTCCGTATTCTTTGGCTCCGAACCGGCTGAGCATCACCAAGCTCTGCAGGGATAAAACGGCCCCGGAAGCGAATGAGGCTAAGGCAATAATAAAAATCGACTGGACGCCCTGTTCATAAATCTGTTTGAGGACCTCTCCCCAGCGAATCCGCCCCCGGATGATATTCCCCAGAACACTGCCCAAAAAATATAGGGCGTCCCCCGCATCAATTACAAAATCACTAATATATTTCAAAAGAAACTTCATATCAATTTTTTTCTGGCTTCTTGTTCAACCAAATGTTCGCAAATTCCGAATTGATTTTATATTCCAAGGATTTTGAAACTCTTTCACCGCTCTCCTGGTCCTGCCCCCCTCTGCCGCCAGCCGCCGGTGTTCTTCCCGGCCGCATTTTCGCAATAAATTCTTTCACACTCAAGACAAGAGCGCCGGACCTTCGGACATGATAGCGAATTTCGCGATCATCAGTCACCACGACTATTCGCTTCTTATTGGACGCTTCCTCAACGATCATTTTTATTTTTTCATCTGCCGATTCGCCCCGGGTAAAGATCACCTGGACAGGGCCGGAAGGGCACTCCCCCCAGACCTCCGCCCGCCCGTCAAAAACAACCGTTACGGAATTCCGCGCGCTCCCCTGAGGCCGAGAGACCTCGAGCGAATGGACAAAGCTGTCCCGTCTCTCTTGGAATTTTTTACCGGCCAAGACCGGCAGCTGATTGATGATGTTGTATCCGTCGAGGAGATAATGTAACGACATAAATGGCTCCGCCTATCAAACCCACCGCGACCATAAAAGAAAAATTGATCAACGAGATACTAACGGCTATACCGGAATCCACGCCTATTTTCGAAAAAAGATAAGCGGCCCCCGCCTCTCTCACCCCCAACCCTCCAATCGAGGGCGCGAAAGAAACAACACAGATCAAGGGAACGAAAATGCAAAAATAAACAAGCTCAATATCCTGATGCAGAGCCCTGGCCGTAAGAAAGAAAACAAATGCCGAAATCAACTGAGCGACGCAGGATAGCCATATGGCGTTAAAAAGGGCCCACCTTTTATCTTTGAGCAAAGCCAGGTCATAATGGACCTGCATTAAATTGCGCTTAATCCTTGGCATCCGGTTAAATGTCTGGCAACAAAGAGAATAAATTTTTTCGTTGAATAAAACACCGGCCAGCATGGCGGAAAAAAGTGTTATGACAACGATGGATACAGCCAAAGACTTATCGTCGATCATCCGATACCCTAAGGAAAAAGAGGCAACGGCAACCACAACAATACCGGCAAAACCGCTTAAGCGATCGATCACGACCGAGGCCACCACCTTGGGTTTTTCCGTGCTATCGTGACATAACCCGAGGACCTTAATCACATCCCCGCCCACCGAACTGGGCAGGAAGAGATTCCCGAACAATCCGGCAAAGAAATAACGCAGGACATTCCGGAGGGTTACCTTAAGGGCCAACGCCCTGATAAAAACAAGCCATCGAAGAAGAAGAATAAAATTAATCGTAAAGTAAGTCATCCCAGCAAAAAAGAGATATCGCAAATCCGAGGTCTTCAAGACCTCAACGGTCTTTTGCAAATCGATTTTCTTAAAGAGATAAAAAAGCAATAAGGAGCTGAGACCTATCCTTAACAAAAAAGAAAAAAACGCGCGGGATTTCTGCCCTATGTTTATTGGAGAAATTATTTCAGCACCCCCAGTTTTTTGGAACATTCTGCATACCCCTGCTCAGCTAAAAAAGAGCTTCTGACTAACGGCCCGCTCATAACATGTTTAAAGCCCAACTGTTCCCCCATCTCTTTGTAGTCTTCAAACTCGCCGGGAGATACAAATCGTTCAACCGCTAAATGCCGTTCATCCCTGGAAGGAGGCAGGTACTGGCCTATCGTCAAAATATCACAGCCGCAATCTAACAAATCCTTCATTGTCTCACGCACGTCTTCTTTTGTCTCGCCGAAACCAACCATCAAACCGGATTTAAGATAAAAACGATAGCGCCAGTCCTTGAGAGTCCGCAAGACATCCAGCGATCTCTGATAATCAGCCTGTGGCCTGACCTTGCGGGACAACCGCCGAACCGTCTCCACGTTGTGACAAATGACGTCCGGTCCGGCCGCCGCGACCATCTTCAGGCTTTCGGTTTTACACAGAAAATCGGGGATAAAAATTTCAATCTTGGTGTCCGGCACAAGCCCGTGGATCTCTTTTACGGTTTGGACAAATTGGCCCGCGCCGAAATCAGCAAGGTCATCCCGGGATACCGATGTAATGACCGCGTAACTTAAATTTAATTCCTTCACCGCAAAAGCGACATGGCCCGGCTCCTGGGGATCCGGCGGTAAAGGATGGCCCGTTTGAACCGCGCAGAACCGGCAGGCGCGATGACAGACATCCCCCAAAATCATAAATGTTGCCACGCCCCGGCCCCAGCATTTTCCCAGGTTAGGGCAACGCGCGCTCTCACAGACAGTGCTTAGCCGAACCCTCCGGAAAATTTCTCTCATGGCCCGGACCCGCTTCATGTCCGGAAGTTCCTGCCGAAACCATGAGGGGAAAGGATATCGCTGCGAAGAACAAATTTCTGGGGAAACATCGACCATCGATCAACTCGGATTCTCTTGGGCCTTCTCTTGGAGTTGTTTCTTTAATTTCCGTCTCTCGATGAAGCCGGCATAATCAACGATCAGTCTTCCATTGAGATGATCTGTTTCATGCAGGATAACCCTGGCCAGCAGGTCAGTATATTCCCTCTCAACCATGCGGTTGTTCTCATTGAGATACCTGACCGTGATTTTCTTGGGGCGCCGGACATTTACCACAACCCCGGGGATGCTCAAACAGCCTTCTTCCAGACAATCGGACCCTGATTTCTTAATAATATGCGGATTAATAAAGACCAATGGTCCCTGGCCGATATCCGCGACAAAAATCTGCTCATTAATACCGACCTGCGGCGCCGCCAGACCAACTCCACGATTATCATACATGGCCTCGAACATCGACTCAACCAGACATCTCTGGCTTATTCCGAATTCTTTGATAAAAGCAGACTTTTTACGGAGGCAGGGGTCACCGGTTACCCTGATTTTTAATTTTGTTGTTATCATCTAAGTAAACGACTTTCGTTTTGTACCTTTTAGCTTCTTGAGTAGCAACCAACCCATAACTCAGGATGATCAATTTGTCTCCAACCACCCCGCTTCGGGCCGCCGGGCCATTCAGGCAAATCTGCCCCGAGCCTTTTTTCCCGGCAATGGCATAAGTCTCGATGCGCGAACCGTTGTTCAGATTCAACACTTCAACTTTCTCGCCGGGGATAATATTCACGGCTTTCAACAAAACCTCATCGATGGTAATGCTGCCTTCATAGTAAAGCTCGGCTTCAGTGACATAGGCATGAGCGATTTTTGACTTACAAATGGATATCAGCATGGTCATTTTGGGTTACTTTATATATGGGTTCATCTTGGATAATAATTGTTCCTTGGACAGCGCGCCCACAAATTGCTCGGAAATCTTTCCCCCCTTAAAGATCAGGAGAGTCGGGATAGACATCACGCCGAATTTCATCGCCAATTCCTGGGCCTCATCAACATTGACCTTCGCGACTTTTATTTTCCCCTGAAGCTCGTCCGCCAGTTGATCAATAATCGGCGCGATCATTCTGCAAGGGCCACACCACTCAGCCCAAAAGTCGACTAAAACAGGCAACGGCGATTGGAGAACTTCCTCTTGAAAATTCTTATCGTTTACATGTGCCGCAGCCATCATCGCCTCCCTTTTTTTAAAAATAGATTAATGTGCAGAAATTAATTTTGGAATTTATTATATATAGGGCAGCCCATTATAGCAAGGACATTTTGGCACGCCGCCCCTCTAATATTTATCCTCTTTAATAGAGGGAAAGAAATTTAACCAAACTCTCGGTGCTTAATCAAGTTAAATTCGGCCCTAAATTATCTTTGGGCAAAGGATACCCGCGGGTAAGTTTAGGGCCGGCAGGAAAAACATCCTTCTTCTATGGCTGACCAGGGATCAATAATCCACCTTCCAGATCTCCTTGGCGTATTCGGCGATAGTTCGATCGCTGGAAAACTTTCCCGATTTGGAGACATTAATGATAGATTTCCTGGTCCAGGCCTCTTTATCCTGATACATCTTAGAAATCACATCCTGCGCCTGAAGATAAGAATCAAAATCGGCGCAGATCAAGAACGGGTCGGAATTATAAATCATATGTATGAGCGGATCAAACAGACCCGGGGTATAGGCCGAGAAAAAATTATTCGTCAACAGATGCAGGATCTCTTTTAGCACCGGAGAATTGTTGATATATTCCTGCGGATGATAACCGCGGTTTTTCACCTCCTCAACCTGGTCGGCCTTGAGCCCAAAGATGAAGATATTATCTTGGCCCAAAAGTTCGGCCATCTCCACATTGGCCCCGTCCAATGTCCCGACTGTTAAAGCACCATTGATCATAAACTTCATATTGCCGGTCCCCGAGGCCTCCGTCCCGGCCGTGGAAATCTGTTCCGACAGATCACTGGCCGGAAAAATCTTCTCAGCCAGGGACACCCGGTAGTTCTCCAGGAACACCATTTTAATCTTGTCGCAGACGCTCTTGTCGCGATTGATTACGTCCGAGATGCTGTTTAAAAATTTTATAATTAGCTTTGCCATAAAATACCCCGGGGCAGATTTTCCCCCCGCCAGAAAAGTCCTTGGCTGAATGAATTTACCCGGGTCATTTTTGATCCGCAAATACTGGGAAATAATGTAAAAGCCAAACAACAATTGGCGCTTATACTCATGGATCCTCTTCACCTGGACATCATACATCGACTCCGGGTCAACATCGACATTGGCGATTTTTTTGATGTGTTGGGCCAATGCCTTTTTATTCTGATTCTTAATGCTTTGCCATTCCTTCCGGAAACTGCCCTTATCTTTTAGAGGTAACAGCTTCTTTAAATCATCAAGATCCGTTATCCATTTGTCTCCAATATTCTCCGTGATCAAATCGGAGAGCAAGGGGTTGGCCTTCAGAAGCCACCGCCGCTGAGTGATCCCATTGGTCTTGTTGTTGAACTTGCCCGGAAAAAATTCATGAAAATCCCGAAGCATGCGTGTCTTTAAAAGTTCAGAATGCAGTCTCGAAACGCCATTCACGGAATGGCTTCCCACGACGGCTAGATAAGCCATTCTCACCTTCTTGGGATCCCCCTCCGCGATCAAAGACATCCTCTGCAGTTTCTCCCCGTCTCCCGGATAGCGATCGGAGACCTCATTCAGGAAGCGCGCATTAATCTCATAAATAATCTGCAGATGTCTTGGCAGCAATTTCTCAAAAAGATGGACCGACCAGCATTCCAACGCTTCCGACATTAAGGTATGGTTCGTATAGGCGAATGTCTTCTGCGTAATCTCCCAGGCCGTACCCCAGTCAAGCTCATAATCATCGATCAGGACTCGCATGAGCTCGACGATGGCCAAGCACGGGTGAGTATCGTTGAGCTGGATGGAGATCTTCTCCGGCAGTTTTTTCAAGTCAGAATTTTCCGACTGAAACCGGCGGATAATGTCGGCGATAGACGCCGCGGTAAAAAAATATTCCTGTTTCAGGCGAAGCTCCCGCCCTCTGTTCATTTCATCATTGGGGTATAGCACCTTTGAAATATTTTCGGATAAAACTTTTTTCTGAACGGCCTGTTCGTAATCGCCCGTATTAAAATAATCCAAATCGAATTCCTCGGTGCTTCTCGCCGACCATAAACGCAGGGTATTAACGACCCCGTTCTTGTAGCCGGGGATGGGAATGTCATGAGGAACAGACAGGACGTCTTCCGTGTCGACCCACCGCGAAAATAATTTTCCGCTCTTATCATGGACCATTTCGACACGCCCGTAGAAATGCACTTTGACCGTGTATTCCGGCCTGGCGAATTCCCACGGGCTTCCGTTACGCAGCCACTGGTCCGGAAGTTCGACCTGGAATCCGTCTTTAATTTTCTGGTTAAAAATTCCATAATCATAACGAATGCCGTAACCGTGCGCCGGGATACCAAGGGTCGCCATCGAATCCAAAAAACAGGCCGCCAATCTCCCCAGCCCTCCATTCCCCAAGGCCGCGTCCACCTCTTCCTCTCGAACATCCTCCAAGTCGACCCCCAGCTCTTCAAGCGCTTCTTTGACTTCCTTTTCCAATCCCAAATTATAAATATAATTGCCCAGCAAACGGCCGATAAGAAACTCCAGCGACAGATAATAAACCCTCTTGAGATTTTTCTTGTGATAACGCTGCTGGGTCTGGATCCAGCGCTCAACGAGCCGATCGCGAATCGCCAAGGCCATTGCCCAATAATTGTCGTTTATCGTCGCGGTATATTCATCCTTGGACAAGGTATACTCGCGATTGACCTGAAAAGACAACTTGATTCCTTCTTTCGTCATATCCTTATGGATGACTGTCCAGTCGCCTTTGAGTTTCTTTGCGGTCTTGGTCATTTTCCTCTCCTTGTATATACGCTTTAAGATATTACTTTCCTACAAAAGCGGCAAAACTCGCCGGCTGCGAATCATAGCAATCCGCAGAATTCAGTCTCTGGCCTTTTCCCAAATCCAAGAAATCCTCGCCGTCCGCCAGGCTCGTGTCGATAACCCTGCGCCATTGTTTGTTTTGATGCTGCGGTAACTGAACAGAATGCGCTTTTGCATCCGCATTCAAAATAAAAAACAGATGATAATCGCCTGGCGAATAAGGGCATTCGCTTCCGTCCAATTGATAGGCCAAAAATTTCAATTCCGGGTTATCCCAATCCGGCTTGTTCAGTCTTTCCCCGAACCAGGACACATCGGGGATATTATCGGCATTGGTGTCTTTTCCGGTGAGAAAATTTCGACTGCGCAATATGGCGAATCTCTTTCGGAAATCAATCGCCTTCCGGCAGAATTCGAAGATGTCGGGATATTTCTTCAGATACTCCCAATTCAGCCAGCTGATTTCATTGTCCTGGCAATACGCGTTATTGTTCCCCCGCTGTGTCCGGAAGAGTTCATCCCCGCCGAGTATCATCGGAGTCCCCAGGGAAAAGAAAAGACAGCATAAAGCATTTTTCGCCAATTTCTTGCGCAGATGGACCACGTGCGGGTCTTTGGTGTCGCCCTCGATCCCGCAATTGTTCGAATAATTGATCCCCGCGCCATCCTTGTTGTTTTCCTTGTTGGCGTCATTATGCTTTCGACTGTAAGAAAACACGTCCCGCAAGGTAAAACCGTCATGACACGTAAAATAATTTATACTGTTAAAAGGCGCCCGGCCGTCACCGCCGAATAAATCTTGTGAGCCAGCCAACCGCCAGGCCATCCCCCCCACCTCTCCCGCGTGACCGTTTATGAATAATCTCGTCGTGTCGCGGAATCGGTCATTCCACTCGGACCACCCGAAGGGAAACTTCCCGACCTGGCTGGTCGTAACATCCCACGGTTCCGCGATTAATTTGATATCGCGCAAGATTGGATCTTTTGCAATAGCCTTAAAAAAATGAGACTCTTTGCTGAAAACTTTTCTTTTCAAGCCCAAGGCCGTCGCCAGATCAAAACGGAAGCCGTCCACATGCATCTCCTTGACCCAGTAGCGGAGAGAATCGAGGATCAGCCGACGGGTTACAGCCTTCTCGCTATTGAGCGCATTCCCGCATCCCGTGGCCTCACTTTTATAGAGGCGATAGGGCTGCTTGGCCGGACCTTTGAAAGAATAAAAAGCGCGGTTATCCACCCCTTTGAAACATAACGTGGGCCCGAGTTCATCGCCTTCTCCGGTATGATTGAAAACCACGTCCAGGATCACCTCAATACCCGCCTTATGCAACTCCCGCACCAATATCTTAAACTCATCAACCTGGCCGCCCAATGACCGGCCCGTGCTATACGACGACTCCGGGGCAAAAAACCCAATGGTATTGTAACCCCAATACTCGCGTAAAGCATTGTTCTCCAGAAAATCCCGTGAATAAAATTCATGAACCGGGAGAAGCTCAACGGCATTAATCCCCAAGTGCTTCAGATAAGGTATCTTCTCCACAAATCCCAAGTAGGTGCCGGGATCTTTAACCCGGGAAGAATGATGCGCCGTAAATCCTTTGAGGTGAACTTCATAAATGATCAAATCCGCCGGATGAATACGCACAGGGCGATCTCCCTGCCAATCAAATTTATTATTAATAACGATAGACTTAGGAACAATCGGCGTATTGTCGCGCCTATCCAGCATAAGATCCTTGCCGGGAGAAAAAGGCTCATGGTCAAAAAGGAGATTATCCCGGTTCCTTGCCTTGCCCGTAACGGCCTTGGCATAAGGATCTATCAGAAGCTTATGTTCATTAAAACGCATGGCCTGAGCGGGATCATAGGGCCCTCGGATTTTATATCCATAAAGCTGCCCCTCTTTGATCCCGTGCGCAAAGACACACCAAACATACCCCCGGCCCTTCTCCAATTTGATAATATCCGTCGGAGGCCCCTCCGGCGCGTCAAATAAAAGAAGAAAAACTTCTTGGGCATATTTAGAGAAGATGGCAAAATTGACGCCGTTGTCCTTGGGAGTCGCTCCCCGGGGGTTCGATTTTCCCGGCGAAAGTTTTTTTTCTGTTTGGTGCGTTAAGGTATGTTTCATTCTACTGATTGTCTTTTTTTGTTATGCGCTGTTTCTAGGGCTGTCCCACCACAGCCGGAGAAATACTCCCTCTCTTATAACCTCGGTGACTCTGCTTATAGAGCACTGTTTCAGAATCCGCCACGGGAGACAAATGAAATATAAAAACGGGGAAATAAGACGAGGACATCCACCATCCGGGGGTCACCAGAGCAAGGCCTTTGCCGCGTTCAATTTGTCATATATCTTGGGCAGCCACGCTTCTCCCCAGAAGAGATAACAGCTCGTCTCCGCATCAAGAATCAGCTCCCGGGCACGTTCGACTTGTTCCATTTTTTCTTTAGACAATTTGCTATTCTTCAGCTCCTGATATCGACGACTTACCTGGAAGAGCTCATCAATCGCCTTTTTTTGAGATCCGGATCCGTTCCATTGAGAAAAGTCGTATCCGCTGGTCGAGCCAACGTTCCAAGCGCCCGTCTGGACTGTTGCCTCTTCCCGTGCGGGATATCTTCTTAAAAACTCAGAAATTTTCACCGATTGAATTTTGGTCTCCCCTCTTTGGATCCTCTCCATCAACGGGGCGAAAAAATATCCGAAAAAACCGGAATCTTCATCCATCTGCCTGAACCAACCTCCATTTTCTCCGTCGGACCAGGTCGTCACCAAACGAGCTTTCTCCCGGGAGGGATTGTTGCCCAACTGTTTATCGACTTCTTTGAGGAACCAATCGGGGTTCAGGCCGCTTTCCTGGGCGTTAGACATATCGCGGTTCCTGGGAATGATACTGATCTCTGCCCCTTTGAAACGGGCGAGGTAAGGCTTGAAACAATCCAACCGGTCACCTTGATTAACGGGTTTAACATGCACATGGTCAACAACCACATATTCGTATCCGACCTCTTTCAGCGCCGGGATCATTTCCATGGAGAAGGCCATCTCCGACGGCCAAAAACCTTTGGGTTTTTGGCCGAACAACTTTTCAATGATCGCCCGCCCGCGAACCAGCTGCTCCCGCCAATCCTCTTGAGGGATCAAGGGAAAGATAGGATGATAATACCCCATCCCGATGATTTCGATATTTTTGGCCTCGCGATAAGAACGTATCATTTGAGGGATATCCACGTAGGGGCGATATCTCTCGATCATGTCTTTGTCTTCAAACTGTTCCAGCAAGATCCCCGAGAATCCAACATGCAAAGAGGCCGTGCCCTTATACTTATGAGCAAAGCGGGCCGCCCTTTCATAACAACGGATGATCTGCTGCGCTTCCCAATCATTTTGTTCAATAAGCAACTTCAAATTCCCGGGAGGCTGATGCATATGCAGGCCCAAAGCGTAACAAATCTTATCCGTCATCGTTTTTCTTTCTTGGAAACGGCCAGAACCTGCATTCCTCTCCGGCAAATCTCTTTGGCGTATTCGGTCCATAGCCCTGAACCCCAATAGCGGAAACAACTCGTCTGCGATAAAAGCAGATAGATCAACGCCTCCCGATATTGATGGCCTCCCCGGTCAATCTTTTTGTCGTCGAAGGTCTTATGAAAGGCGACGCTTAACGCGTTAATTGGGTCCATCACATCCTCATATCCCTTGACCCAATTTTTATCATTGGTCCAAGAGCCTTTATCCAAATTAAAATTTTTGTCTGTTTCTTTCACCTTCTCGATGATCTGGTCGGCTGCTCCGGGAGAATATGTCTTCAGCTTTTCCCATATACGATGCTGAGAAATGGGCTGAATCGGGGCAAAGGATTTCGCATCCATGCCGATTCCCTTGAGAAATTCAAGATACTCCGAACCGTTCATCCCGACCACGCCCTCGGTCCCGATCTCCTGAAAGGCCTGCCGATAGCAAGGAGGGAATTCGTTCATCATCACTCCGCCATTTTCTCCGTCGCCAATCTGGCAGACAAAAGGCGGGATATCCTGGCCCGCATATTCTTGCCGGCCTAAGACCTTCGCCTCATAATACGGCTGCATCTGGGCGACCAGCTTGGTGTCCGAACCTTGCGTCTTGATGAGAACGGTTATCTCGGCAACTTCGCCCAGGGAATTTTTGGCAACTAAACGATGCGGAAAGTGCGGCCTTCGGATACCCGAGCCATCCGGATTTTCGACGGTATGCTCCTGCACCATGAGCCATTCATAACCGCATTCTTTTAAAGTCTTCACATATTGATAACACACATCCGGATGAATCGGCAAATGCATCTCGGGAGCGGAAAACCCTTTGACCCGCATCAGGGCATCCGGGCCGAAAACGGAAGCAAAGTGATGCCGCCAGGCCATAATGTGCAATTTGATATCCGGGACAGGAGTCGACGTGACCACGGCGTGCGACCACATTGTTCCCAACCACTCGACATAACGCTGATACGTTTTATCCGTCGTAATAAGCCTCAGGTTGTCTAAGACCCCGCCTTCTCCCATCTGCCGCAGGCCCCAGAACAGGTTCCCCGAGTAATCCAACATAACCCGCGGATTCCGTCCTTGCCCGACCAATTCTCTGACAATATCCGATATGCGCGAATAGCAATTCCGGAAGACAGGCGCATTGTGATTATCCCCGATGTTCTGGTGCTCCATCATATGCTGAAGGTTGGAAATCAACCCGGCCGTGGAGATATCATCCGTCGAGGCCGGAATGGTCGGCTGGTGCATGTGCAGGGCAATGCCGAAACTCGATTGAACATTTTTAAAATGAATGTTGGAAGACGACGAAAAGAGACTCTTTTTGGGGTCGGATGGTTTCAGGAGCCTTCCTTCTTCGCCGCAGACATTCGGCCAACCATCAATGATATCAACTATATTTTTTTCAGGTGACATAGGCAGGAGCCTTCCTTTTCTTGATAGGGATGTTTGTTTTTGTCTTTCCTTTTACGACTTTCTTCTCGGCCCGCTCAACGTTCTTTTCCTCCCGCGCAAGGGACTCTTTCGCAAGATAACAATTCGCGCAATCCATATCTTGAAATATATTATCGCGCCATTCAACCTCTTTCAGCCAATCACCGTCTAAAGTCCCCCGCATCAGGTCATCATACAAACGAGTGAAACGGTTGATGTGCAGCTTAAATCTCCGCTGGGCGTAAGGAACCATCGTTCCCGTCTTCATAATAAAAGGCCAGTCACTGGACTCCGCCAACACCAACTCACGGGCCGCCTGGTGAAGCGCCCGTCTGGTCAAACCATTCTTGGGACCCTTGCCCAGGAAAGAAGAAAATTTGTTCGCCAACTCCTCCATGCGTTGTTCGGCCATATGCAAATGCCGATACAACCAGTCATTTGTGCCCTCCAGCCAAAATTCGCTATAGCCTTTATACCCCCAGCTTGAAGTCGTGGGAAGCGCCAGCTGATTCACCGGATATTCGTTTAAGTATTCCGGCGGGGTGATCATCTTCACCGTCTCTTGGTCATGGTGTATTTTTCGGGCCAACATTTCAATCCATATCGGCCCCTCGTACCACCAATGGCCGAATAATTCCGCGTCATAAGGAGCAATGATAATCGGTTTTCTGTCCAAATGATAACTCAGATGTTCAACCTGTTTGCCCCGATTAAACAAAAAATTGCCGGCATGGAGGGCCGCCTTTTCTCTGGCCCAATCCGGCCGGTAAGCTTCCTTATATTCCGTGTTGCCGGTTATCCTCCGATATTTGATCCCGGTATTGATCCGGATGCCTTGAGGATGAATATAGGGTTTGATATATTCATATTCGCATTCGAAACCGATGTCCCGGTAATATTCCCGATAATCAGGATCGCCGGGATATCCTTCTTTGGAACTCCATACCTGCTTAGACGATTCCCAGTCCCTTCCAAAGGCCGCGACGCCCGAAGGGCAATACAAAGGCGCATAGACACTGTATTTCGGCGTCGGATCGGCATTCATCATCCCGTGGGAATCCATGAAAAAATATCGTATCCCCGCTTCTTTAAGAAATTCATCAACGCCCGGATAATAACCGCATTCGGGGAGCCAAAATCCCCGGGGAGCCCGTCCAAAGGTCTTCTTGTAATGCTCGACACCCATCAGGATCTGCGCCCGAACGCTGGAAGGCTGTGTCCGCATATTAGGCAAAAAACCGTGCGTGGCGCAAGACGTGATGATCTCTAAGCATCCTATTTCCTGAAATTTCTTAAAAGCCGAAACGATGTCATGCTTATATTTCTTGATGAAGGTCTCTTTGGTGTCCAAAAACTTCTGATGATACATTAAGGCCAGACCGTGATAATGCGGATCAAAGGCGGTTCTTTCAATTTCTTTCTGGGAGAGCTCGATGAGCCTGTTGAGATGGCGGACATATCGATTCTGCAAAAGAGGATCCTGCAACATAGACACCAAAGGCGGGGTCAAAGACATCGTAATCCGAAAATCAACTCCATCGTGCACCAGCCGGTCAAAGACATCAATAAGCGGGATATATGTCTCCGTGATGGCTTCAAAGAGCCAATTTTCCTCGAGAAAATACTCCTCCTCCGGATGCCGGACAAACGGCAGATGGGCATGCAGCATTAAACACAGATAACCTTTGGTCATTTTGTCATTCCCGGTAAAATTGCAGGTCCTCAATCAAAATCCAATATTCCCGACAGCCGCTATCCAGAAACCACCCCGAGCCGGAAACCTTCACGGGCCATACATCGTCTTGGTCCGCTCGACTGAAGTCGAAATATTTTTCTTTTCTAATTTATCGAAAGATTGCGCGACAAAATCAAACGGAATTTTCCCATCCGGGAGAGAATATCTTAACGTAAAGGTCCCATCCTCGCGCAGCTTGACCTTTTTATCCCCCAGGCAAACGGTGGCGTCAGGCTCGGTCCTTCCGTAAACAATCAAGTCCGCCCATATCTCAAAAAAGAATTTTCTTTTTCTTTGCTCCCGCTCACTGGCGCCGCCCCGGCTGCTCTCCTGGAAAACCTCACTGCCGCCCGTCACGGATTCCTCGGAGGCCCCGGCTAAAACCTTTTTCAGGAATCGACTCTGGACCCAAGCATTCTGGAGAGCGGCGTTGCGGGAACTTTCTATCCTCATCTGATTCTCCCGCTCTCGGGAACCATCACGAAGCGCCACATCGTCTTCAATCAACTTGTTTCCCAACTCACTGATGCCTTTGGCGGATTTGATCAGCCTTAATAAAGGAAAAAGCCTGGTGTAATAAGAACGAATATCATCCTCCGACAAATACATTCTCCGCCTAGCGCGCCAGTCAAGCGTCTTGGACTTTGCACCGGAAGGAGCCTCTTTCCTCTTCTGGTCCCGCATCTTTTCGACTAAGACATGCGGTTGTTCTCTCTGCCCGTCATTAACTTCCATCCAAATCATATCGGAACGATCCGACAAATTAGCTCGCGGCGTTGTGACAAAATTAGAACGGGCCAAAGTGAAGAATCGCCCATCGGGTGTCCGCAACCCCAGATCCGCGCAATACGTCACATTGTCCGACCACAAATTCACATACCAAGCTTGACTGTGCGGACCCACATCAATGTCAAACCAGTGGTTAGCATTGTTGTCGTTAAAATTGACCAGGGTGACATCGTACATCCGCAGGACATACGCGCAGCGATCAAACTCATCGCCGATCTTCTGCCGAAGCGACTGGAGGGAAGAAGAAGATATTTCCCAATAAGCATGAATCCAAAAAGGATCCCGGGCCATTAAGGTCAAACGAGTCGCATTGTAATTCGAGGGCAGTTCTAGGCTATCGACAAAAACATCTTTCTTAACTTTCGGCTTATGGACCGGGACATATTCCGGCACGCCTTCAACGTTGCCTTGTGACTTTGAAGAAAAGTTAAAAGAGCCTTTATTGCCTAACCGAAAGATTTTTTCTCTGATGTCTCTGGCCATAATTTAAAATCTCTTTAAGACGCCTCACAGATTAATGATAATAAACGGACAAGGCTTCATCCGCTATCGTGTCCCAGGAAAAAACCGTCTCAACGGCAATCCGCCCATTTCGGCCCATCCATCGCGCATGATCAAAGTCGGAAAGAAGAGTCCCGATCCCCCAGGCGACGGATTCCGGGTTAGCATAAATCTGGTAACCATTAACATCGTGCCAGACGATCTCGGACGGTCCGCCGTTGGAGCTCGCCACAACCGGTTTCCCGGCGCTCCATGCCTCCAAGATAACAATTCCAAAGGGTTCATTCCGGCTGGGGACACAAACACAATCAACGGCCTTGAACAGATCTTTTAACCTCCAGCCGTTCAAATACCCCAGAAATCTCGTGGCATGACTCACCCCGCGATGATGAGCTTGCTCTTCAACTCCGCGGCGCATCTCGCCATCCCCGACAAAAACAAACTTGGCGTTTGGATAGAAATTCAAAACATGAGGGATGGCGTCAACCAGCAGGTCCGGCCCTTTCTGATAAACAATCCTTCCTACGAACAGAATAACGGGATCAACCGGACCGATGTTATACTTACTCCTGACGGAAGCAGGATCGATCCATCCGTCATAATTCCGATAACTGATTCCGTTATAAATCACATCAACTTTCCAATCGGGGACACTGTACATCCAAGTGACTTCATTCTTGAGAGACTTTGAGACGGCGATGACCCTATCCGCGCAAGATGTTCCATGCCATTCAATACCTCTTATTCTCTCCGAATTGCCACCAAAGAAATTATTGCCACAGCGCCCGTACTCCGTTGAATGTATAGTGAAGATTGATTTCCTCCCCCGGCCTTGTTTGATCCAGGCCAGAGCATTCGCGGTCAGCCAATCATGGGCATGGACAATATCAAACGGCCCGATGTGATTCTCAGCCTGGAAAAGAGCTTCCACAAAGGAGCGGCACATGTTGTTTGTTGCTTCGATAAAATCCGGATGTGAACTGAACGGACAGCGATGATAATGGACGCCATCAATCCGTTCATAGTAAGAATGATCCGGCCGCCCCATTCGAGTAAAGACATGGACCTCATGTCCTTTCCGCTCCAAGGCACAGGCGAGTTCCGTGACATGAAAACCAATCCCACCAACATGAATGGAGTGAATAGATTCCCACGATAAGAGAGCGATTCTCATTACCCGGCTATGTCCTTTACCGAGTTCAAGGTCCCTAACGGATTCATAACGGTGTTCTTATTGGCTGGGTCATTCCACCATTGCCCATCTACGATAAATTTATACTGATGTTTCCCTGGCTTAAGAGAAACCGATGTCTTCCAGAGACCATTTTTATCTTTTTCCATGGCAATCCCACTCTTATCCCATGAATTGAAGTCCCCGGTTAACGCAACCTTCTTCGCTGCTGGAGCTTTAAGCTCAAAGGTTGTTTTCTTACCACCTGCTTTTACGGCCATACTCTCTCCTCCTTCTGTTATTGAAGTTTCATCTATTTTCATAATCTCATCAGCGGTTACGCTGAAAATCTTTGCAATCTTCTTCAAGGTTGTTGCGCGAAGCTCCCGCTTGTCCGATTCCCACATTGAGACAGCCTGCCGTGAAACCCCCAACTTCTCAGCCAATTCACTTTGGCTAACCTTCTTCAGCTCCCTTAATTTCCTTATATTAGTACCAACCATGAATTTCTCTCCTCAATTTTGTGGTTATTACGGTTATACCGCAACCCGCGCGACACAATCTGTTAACATTTAGAAATCGTTATTTTCCAGCATGTTTAAAAAATTTTATGATCTATCCTGCTCGCTGTTTTATCTATCCATTGTTAGGGATAGAATCATGACACGTTTTGTTGCTTTTGTCAATAATTTTTTAGGGCCCAAAATTTACCAAGAAGAAAGCGGTCTTTAGAGCGATAAAAACTCCCTAACCTGAATAATTCAGACGGGAATTCCTCTAAAATGGCCAGACCAGCCTTACCATCGTTGGGATATAAAGCATTAGATTTCAGCATGATAAAAAAGAAAAATTTGGAACTACAGGGTTGGAATGAATTTCCTTGAACTTACGGAGGAGCGGGGAAGAGTGATGGCAGCGGGAAATTCAGTGTCGCGGGAAAGCCTTCCCTTGATTCGCAACAGCAGACATTGCTTGCTGGATAGCCGCTTGATCACCCAGGTAATAATTCCTTACCGGATTCAGGTTCCGGTCCAAGTCATAGACCAACGGGATACCTGTCGGGATGTTCAACTTGGCAATATCCTCTTCTGAAACCTTATCCAGATGTTTAACTAAAGCGCGTAAACTGTTGCCATGGGCTGATATAAAGACCCGCTGACCAATCCTTAGCTTTGGCAAAATTTCAGCGTTCCAATAAACCATAACCCGGCTTACCGTATCTTCCAAACTCTCTGCACAGGGGACATCTTGCCGTTCCAAGTCTTTATAGCGTTCTTCCTTGCCCGGATAGCGTTGATCGTTTGTATCCAAAAGAGGCGGCCTAATGTTATAACTTCTCCGCCAAACACGTACTTTCTCTTCCCCATATTTCTCGGCCATTTCGGATTTGTTTAACCCTTGCAAAGCCCCATAGTGCCTTTCATTTAAACGCCATGTGCGGGACACCGGAATCCACATCAAATCCATTTCATCCAGGGCGATCCATAATGTCCGGATAGCTCTTTTTAATACGGAAGTATAGGCCAAATCAAAAACAAACCCCTCCTTTTTCAAGACCTGCCCAGCCTGATGGGCCTCCTGGATCCCTTTTTCGGACAAGTCAACATCAGTCCAACCGGTGAACCGGTTCTCTTTATTCCAGGCACTTTCTCCGTGACGCAACAGGACCAACTTAAGCTGAGACATCCTTACCCCCACTCCTTTTTGTGCCACCATCAAAAACGGACTAATAAAACCGCTGACCTGCCTACATCCTTATAATAGACTGGTATTCTGATAACAAATTCTCGGTTAGGTTCAGAAGTTCCCGCATCGCTTGTCGATTATTGGGAATAAGACAACCGGCTACATCAAAATGCCCTCCCCCGGCGAAATGCTCCGCTATCGCTGCGACATTAACTGAATCTTTAGACCGCAAACTCACGCGCAGGACTTTTTGACTTTTTTCCCTGAATAATACCGCCACCTTTATCCCCTCAATGGAACGCATCTCATCCGCCACGGCATCAACATCCTCGTCTTGTCCGCCGACACGGTCTAAATCTTTCTTTCGGATAATTGACCACACGATCGTTTCTTGATGCAGGAATTTACATCGGGACAAGCAAATGCCCGACAGGACAACAGATTCTTTTTTCTTCGCCCAATAAACCATATGAGTTATTCGGTAAAAATCCATTCCGGTCTTCATCAGCTCGCCGCACATGGAGAAAGAAAGCGACCTCACGGTTGGCAAACGAAAAGAATTTGTCTCCACGATGACTGAGGTGAGGATGTTCTCGGCAATGTCTTTGTCAATGGAAACCCTCAGGACCTTCAGCAGGCAATAAATCATTTCACCGACTGCTGCCGCCTTCGTATCCAGGAGGCTGATGGTGCCGAAAGATTCTCGGACCGCGTGATGATCGATTTCCAATATGTTTCGCGCCTTTTTGAAAACAGCCCAGGCGCCTCCCAGCATATGCTTGTAACCGCAATCAACCGCGACAGCCAGATCAAACCTTCCCTTTGCCTGATGCAGTCTGGTTATCACCCGGTCCGCTCCCGGCAATCGCCGATAAGCCTTCGGGACGCCATCGGCGCTGAAGAAAACAATTTTCTTGCCCATTTTCTCCAAGCCAAGCCCCAACGCCAGCATAGAGCCCACGGTATCGCCGTCGGGATTAATATGACAGGCGACTAGGATATTCCCGGCCTTCCGCAGGGATTCCTTGGCTTTTAACATTCCTTCCATAACCCGTCCTTTCTAATTTACCCTATCGATTCTGAGAAATATTATATAGGCATTGTTTCCCCCTAGCAATGAAAAAGACTCCTGCCGGAGGCCTGCCCCCTCGATAACGGAATAAAAATTTTTAAGATTTATAGACTTATCTATGCGCCCTGTTATAATTGAACTACCCAAATGCGAGAAATGGAAAAATAACTCAGCCCAAAAGGATATCGTCAATGAATAAAAAGATATTGTCGGTCATCAAGGCCCCCTTACGTTTGTTCAGAAAGCTTTATGACTGGACTATCCACTGGGCGAGCACAAAACAGGCCCCCTACGCCCTATTGATCATCAGCTTTGCCGAAAGTTCTTTCTTCCCGATCCCTCCCGACGTTCTTTTGATCGCCATGGTCGTCGCGGAAAGAAAAAAATGGATCCGCCATGCGCTCCTCTGCACCTTGGGTTCGGTCTGCGGCGCCCTCTTGGGATATTGGATCGGCTGGGGCCTTTACGCGTCTATCGGAAAATTTGTTGTCGAGGCTTATCACTTGGAAGCGGTCGTAGAAATGGTCGGCCGGAAATATTCCGAGAACGCCTTTTTAACCATTTTCACGGCCGCCTTCACGCCTATCCCTTACAAGGCCATAACGATCACGGCGGGATTGTTTAAAATCCGCCTCTCGGTTCTCATTACCGCCTCGCTGATCGGACGGGCGGGGAGATTCTTTTTAGTCGCCGGGGCCTTGCGGATATTCGGCAAGAAGATCGCTGATTCCATCGAGAAGTATTTTGATATCTTCTCTCTCGTTTTCGCCGCGCTGCTCATCGGCGGATTTTTATTTCTTAAATTTTTCTCGAAATAACTTCCCCGTTGAAGGCTTCAGAAAAGATGATCAAACAAAATTTTTATTCCAATACCCAACAAAATTAACCCGCCGATAAACTCTATTTTGTTCTCAAAGAAATGTCCCACCCGCTTGCCGATCAACACACCCGTCAAAGAAAGCAAGAAAGTAACCAGGCCGATAATAATCGCTGGAAGAAAAATGGAAAACGACAGCAGAGCCAGACTCAGTCCCACCGCCAAAGCGTCGATGCTGGTGGCGACGGCCAAGATTAACAAAGTGGGATTGTCAAACGAATCCGCCCTGGTCTTCTCCTTCTCGCTCACTGACTGAAAGATCATTCGTCCGCCGACAAAAGCAAGCAGGACAAAAGCTATCCAGTGATCAAAACTCGAAATGATTCCTCGCAGATGAAATCCCAGGAACCATCCGAGAACCGGCATCATGGCCTGGAAGACCCCGAAGTAAACAGCCATTTTAATCCCCCGGGTCACCGGGACATTCTTCAGCGATGCCCCGCGGACAATCGAAACCGCGAAGGCATCCATGGCCAGTCCAAAGGCGATCAAAATCGTCGTCAAAATATCCATCTCATTCTCTCGCTTAGTCCGGATAACGGAAATTCACGGCTATCTGAATATCCGGGTGAAGACTTTTGTGGACAGGACAACGGCCGGCCGCCTCTTCCAGGAATTTACGTTGCGCCCGATCGATGCCCGGAGGCATAATGATGTTGACCTGAATCTTGCCAATACGGTAAACGGGTCTAATGACCATTTCTTTCTCAACTTCCACGGAACTGCCGGCGGTGTCGATCCCGCTCTTTTGCGCCGCAGCGCCTATCATCATCAGCATGCACGAGCCAAGGGCCAGGGCGACCAATTCGGTCGGAGAAAAGTTCTCTTCTTTCCCCGGGGACGCATCGGTCACCACCTGCTTGCCGGCCCCCGCGTCGATTGTCCGGCAATGCAAATTCCCATCGTAAATAATCTTTATTTTGGACATGCCCATTCCCTCTTTTGCCAGGTCAATGTTCCCGAACTTTTATACGGCCTCCATCGTTGAAGGCGGCTTGGCTGCTATATTATACGTCACGCTGACCACCCCGGGAACTTCCTTCGATATGCGCCGAGCCAGTTCATCCAAAGTCTCATAGGGCAATCGGGTAAACTCCGCCTTGCGCGCGTCAATACTATCCCAGCAACGGATTTCGATCTGGTGGCCGAAGTCGCGTTTCCCCTCCCGTATCCCCGTCACCCGATCATGGTGCAAAATCGCCATATATTGAAACGCCTTGACCCCGGCCAATATTTCTTCGGTTATCGCCGTTGCCTGCCGCACCAGTTCGATGTTCTTGGGAGTGACTTCCCCGATAATTCTCGCCGACAAAGCCGGCCCGGGGAAAGGCATCCGGTTAAATATCGACTCGGGCAAGCCCAAGACCTCGGCTACTTTCCGAACTCCGTCCTTACGCAGTTGGACCAAAGGTTCGATAATCTTATATCCAAAAGCAACTTGCGGATCAATCCCCAGCTGTTCGAATACATTATGCTGCCTTTTGATGCCGGCCACGGTTTCATCCACATCGGTCAAAATTGTCCCCTGCAGAAGATATTTGGCTTGACTGTCCTTAACGAGCTTTCCAAAGACCTCTTTATAAAAAGTTTGCGTAATGGCCTCTCTTTTTTGCTCGGGGTCAACGACCCCTTTGAGCGCCTTGAAAAATTTATCCCGGGCATCAACAATGTCCACTTCCACGCCTAATTTCTTAAAAATGGAAACTATTTTCTGCGGCTCATCCTTGCGCATCAGACCATTCTCGACAAAATAGGTCTTCAGCCTCTTCCCCAAGGCCTTATGGCCAAGCATCGTTACCGCCGAGGAATCCACGCCTCCGGACAAAGCATTTATCGCCAAGCCATCGCCGACGGTCGAGGCAATGTCTTGAGCCTTTTTCTCAATAAATTCTTGCGGTTTAAGAGCCTGGAGGGTAATTTCTTTAATTTCCATTTCTTCTCCTTTTGGTTAAAAGCCCGGATGAATAAGTGAACCCAGCGTAAAAGCATTTTCTCTTAAAGAGATTTCAGCAATGCTTCAAAAAATTCCGCGCAAAATTTACCGGTGGAAGGCGAAACGAGCCTATTTTATCCCTGATAAGTGAATTAGACAAGAAATTAAACAATGAAACGGGCGGGAAAACTTACAGGACGTCTTCAAGCGGCTGAACAAAGGCCTTGACGCCTTCTCTGCCGATTTTGTTCTTTAATTCTCGAAGACAGCCGAGCATGTCCCGGGCCTCTTTCCCCGGACAGGCGACATACATCAGATTATTGCGCCCCGGCCAGACATCATTTCCCAAATGTATGCCGGAGGTCTTCCCTCTGCCGTATACACCTAAGATCTTGGTGTAATTTTTAAGACCGCAGCGGGACAACACATCCATGACCTCTCCGTCGACAGCTTCGTTATAAACGATCGTAAGCATTTTCATATCATTTTCCATAAACTGTCCTCCCCAAAATTCAAGCCTGTTTCGGCCCTTCCGGTGCCGAGTCCGACGCGGGTCCTTTCCCCGTAACCGCGTTCTTACGAATCCTCGCCTCAAATAACGCGTACAAAATCGGGACAAACAAAAGCGTGATCACGGTCGATACCGTTAATCCCCCCATCATCGTAATCCCTAACGGCTGCCAAGTCTCCGAACCCTCTCCCCGGGATACGGCCAGCGGAAAAAGTCCGACAAGAGTCGTTATCGTCGTCATTAAAATCGGCCTCAGCCGGTGCGCTCCTCCCATCGTGACCGCCTTGAGCATCGAATACCCCCGTGCCCGCAAAATATTAATATAACTGATTAAGACAATGGCATTATTGACCACGATCCCCATCAACATCACCAGGCCCAGAAAACTGATAATGCTCAGCGTCGTGCCCGTCAATAGAAATCCCCAAATAACACCGATAAAAGTAAAAGGGATGGAGAACATAACAATAAACGGATCCAGCAACGATTCAAACTGCGCGGCCATCACCATATACACCAAAGAAACTCCCAGGATAAGCAAGAGGGTCAAGTCGACAAAGGCCTTCTTTTGCTCCTCGGCTTCCCCGCCGAAGTTAACCATAATTTCTTTCGGGACCGTGACCTTCTTGAGCTGATCTTTAATGTCTTCCACTATCTTACCGCTGGAGCGTTTAAACGTATTGCACTCAACCTTGACCACCCGCTCACGGTTCTCGCGCTCGATCTCTTCCGGTCCAACGGTTTCGAAAATTCTCGCGATATTCGAAAGCTTGATTTGCTCCTGAGTAAAAGGCGACACCACGGACAGATTCTCAAGGTCTTCAACTCTTGACCGGGAGAATTCTTCCAGCCTGACGAAAATATCGTAAGTTTCGCCTTGCTCGCGGTACTTGCTGGCGGTTGAACCGGATATCATGGTATTAATCGTATTCGCGATCGTATACATATTCAAACCCAAACTCGACGCCTTTTCCCGGTCGATCTCAATTTGTAATTCCGGCCGATTGAGTTCCCGGGAAATACTGATATCCACCGTCCCGGGGATGCTTTCCATTATCGCCTTTATCTTCATCGCCAAGGCATCTGTTTCCTCAAAAGAATGGCCGATGATCTCCACCTGAATGGCTTTTCCCCCGCCGCCCGATACCAGCCGGCCCAGAGGATTCCCGGTGGAAATATCCGTCTTGAGAATGCCGGGGATTTTCCTGATCTCTTTTCTTACGACTTGCCCTATCTCTTTAACGGAACGCTTCCGCTCCGTTTTGGGAACGAGCTTCGCCCCTCCGGCCACGATATGCGTTCCGGAAACATTCCCGAAGCGTCTGCCCATGCCGGGAATTTGCCCGCTCCTGACGAAAGAGAACGTCGCCTCCGGGATCTCTTTCTGGATGATTGCTTCGATGCGTTTGGACACCTTGTCGCCTTCTTCCATCCGTGTCCCGATAGGCAAATAGGCCGTGATACGAATATCCCCCGTATCTTCATCCGGAATGAATTCATTACCGACGAAGCGAACCAGGAACAAGCTGGCGACAAACATCCCCAAAAATCCAAAGATAATAATCTTTTTGTGGTTAAGCCCCCAAGCCAATACCCCGGCGTAAAAATGTTCCAGGGACGTAAACCATCTCTCCGAGACTTCATAAAACTTATTAACTTTTCTTTTTTCTTCAGAAGGATTATTCTGGACCCTAAGCCATTTCGAGGCCAGCATGGGGCTAAAGGTCGCCGCGGTAAAGAGCGAAGCAACCAGCGTCGCGATGACGATAGCCGCCAATTCACCGAACAGGATACCGATAACTCCGGGGACAAAGAGCATCGGCATAAAGACAACCACGGTTGTCAACGTCGAAGCGGCTATGGACAAAAACATCTCGGATGTCCCAAAAACAGCGGCCTCCTGCGGGCGCTCTCCTTTTTCGAGACGGCGATAAATATTATCGACAACCACGATAGCATTATCCACCACCAGGCCCGAGGCAATGGCCAGAGCCGAAAGGCTGATAATATTGATCGTCTTTCCGCTTAAAAATATATAGATAAAACTGATCATCAACGAGAAAGGGATCGTCAGGGCGACGATAAGGCTGGGCACAAATTCACGCAGAAAGAACCAAACGACCAAAACAACCAAAAAGATCGCTATCCAGACCGAAGACGTAAGCGACTTTAAGGAAACGATGATGTCCTTGGCCGTGTCAAAGATAACGAATACTTTCACGTCGGGAGGGAGCGTCTTGTTGAGCTCGGCGAGTTTCGTCTTGACCCGTGCGGCCACCTCAACCGTGTTGGTGCCGCTTTGCTTCTGCACCATCATGATGAGCCCCGGGCTTTTGTTGATCCGTACGATCGTCATGACTTCTTTAAAACTGTCTTCGATCCTAGCCACATCTTTTAAATAAATGAAGCGGCCATCCCTTTGCCCCAATATCACCAGGCTGATCTCTTCGGGCTTCACAAATTCTCCGGGCAAACGGATAAGATAATCCATCAATCCCGTTTTTATGTTGCCCACCGGCTGGGCGATATTTTCCTTCTGCAGAACACTTTGAATATCCAGGATAGAAAGTCCGTAACCCTCCAGCCGCTCCCGATCGATCCAAACATTAATCTGCCGTTCCAGCCCGCCCCCCTGGAATTGGACCGCACCGACTCCGGGAAGCTGCCTTAAGGCGTCCCCGACTCTCTTATCAATCAGATCATACAACCCTTCATAAGAAGCTTCCGCCGTTATACCTATAAAAACGATCGGGATATTGGCCGTGTTGAATTTAAAAATAAACGGATTATCGATTTCATCCGGGATATCCGGCAAAAATCTTTTCGCCAACTCGATCCGGTCGCGAATGTCATTGGACGCCTCGTCGAGATTCGTCCCCCAGACAAATTTAAGACTGATCAAGGACAGCCCTTCGGAGGAAACCGAAGTCACCTTCTCCAATCCCGGCGTTGTCCCCAATTGATTTTCCAGCGGCTCCGTGACCTTGACCTCAACATCCTCAGGACTCGCGCCGGGATATGAGGTAATGACCGAAATGATCGGCGGTTCAATCTGCGGCATATTATCAATTCCCAAACGCGTCAAGCTGTACAGGGCGAGAATAATGATCGCGCAAAATATCATCAGATTGGTAATCGGTCTTTTTACGCCAAACTCGGGTAGGTTCATTTTTTATTCCTCCGGTTCCACTATCGCCCCGTCATAAAGCATTTGTTGCCCCATGATCACCACCCACTCCCCTTGCGAAAGACCTTCCTGAACTTCCCAATAGGGCCCCTGGCGAATACCCAAACGGATCTTCCGGGAAACCGCCTTTTTGTTTTCCGCCACATAAACATAAAAGTTCGGTTCACGCCCCAGGACCGCTTCTTTTAAAATGACCGGCGTCGTTCTATGCTCCTCTAAGATCAAATTAACGCGGGCGAACATTCCTGATTTTAACTCATGGGCGAGATTATCCGCCAAGATCTCTATGGGTGCCGTGCGTGTCGTTAAATCCAAAACCGGGCTGATTTTAGAAACTTGCCCCATGAAGACTTTGTGGGGATAAGCATCGACGATAATCTGGGCATCCTGTGCAATAGAAATCTTCGGTAAATATTTTTCCGGAAGGTCTAGCTCGATCTTGACCTTATCCATGTCCACCACTAAAGCCACGGCCGTCTGGGAAGAGACATGAGAGCCGATATCCACATAAACCCGGCCCACGATACCGCTAAGCGGACTTTCCACCGGGGCCTGCTCAAATTTTAGACCCACCTCATCTCGATCAATATAGACGATGGGGTCTCCCTTCTCGACCAAGCTTCCGGCATCCTTAACTTTCTCACTGATCTTCCCCGTCACTTTCGGAAAAACCCGGACTTCCTCCTGCGCCTTGATGTTCCCCACGTAATCCAGCGTTTCTTTGATATCCTGCAGTTCAACTTTCATGACTCTCACCGGAATCGCCCCCGGCCCTTCTTCCTTGACCGGCCCTTTCTTGCTCCACCCCGAAAAGACAAGGGACGCCAGAAGCAGAATAAATATGTTCATAAAATAATAAGGCCGTTTGAATACCATCACAATCCTCCTGTGGCTTTTATAAAATCATTTTTGGCGATTATATAATTATAGATAGCTTGATTCTTGTTAAATTCGGAAACCTGCCGGCTCAGCAAGGCATCATCCAAATCGAGAAAGCTCATTATCCCGCTCGCATATCTTTCCTGAACCTGGGCTAAATTATTCCGGTAAAAAGCCACGTCCGCTTCCGCCGCCTTGATCTGCGCGATGGCGTTTTTTAAATCAACGTAAGCATTCTTTAATTCTAAAGCGATCTCTTTTATGGCCTTGTCCTTCATGAGCCGCGTTTGCTTCAGGTCAACAATGGCCTGATCTAATCTCGACTTGGTGACCCAGCCATCGAAGATGGGCCAGGAAAAAGTCAAGCCCAGGACATTGTAATCATTCCAGTTCCTGCTCGTTTGGAAACTCAAGTGCGAACGGGAATAATAATCCCAAGAGGCATAAATGCTGGGACGGTTGTCCGCTTTGGTGATTTCGATCGTTCGCTGATCCACCCTTTCCTGCGCCTCATATTGCCGAATCTCGGGGCGGTCCTGCAGAGCCTTAAGAAAACCTGCATCGTAGGCAATATCTTTCCGCTCATAGGCAAATTCCCCGTCTGGCCGGATATGGACATCTTCCTCCAGGTATAAAAGATTTCGCAACAAACTCTGAAGCGAATCAACCTGACTTAACGACTCAACATAGGCCTGCTGCACGCTCTCCAATGACTCTTTGATCTTGAGAATGTCTAATTCCGAGACCAACCCCTTTTGATAACGCGCCTCAATGGTCTCCAGATGCTTCTCGGTATTTGCGACGATACCTTTATTAAGCTCAACAAAATCCTCCGCCAATAAGAGAGCATAGAAAGCCTTTTTAACCTGAAGGTTGACTTCGATCCGGGTCTTTTCCAAGAGGGCCTCGGAAACCTTCAGTTTCGCTTTACTCTGCTCAATGGTATTGACAATTTTGCCGCCCTTATAAAGGTATTGTTTGAACGCGGCCTGCACAGCGGTTTGATCCAAAGTCGCATCATATAAATCGCGTGTCTGTGTCTGGCTGGCGGTAAAATGGACCGTCGGCCATAAACCACCCCGGCTTTCGGAAATCTTCTCTCGGGCCTTCGTGATATCTTCGGTCTTAAGCAAGATATCCCGATTATCGCGCAGGGCCAGGCTCAAGGCCTCCTCTAACGTCAAGAAGACCTCTTGCGCTCTTGCCGAGAGAGGGGATAAACAAATACAGATGATCAGAAACAAATTTATTTTTTTCATGCGACCTCAGGCCTTCTCTCCTGCAGCACAATATCGCGGACCTGCCGCAAGATCCTCAGATAATTTTCGCGGTCCTTCTCGGATATCTTGCCGAACACCTTGATAATCATCTCTCTTCGGTTTTGCTGAATCTTTTTAATTAAGGAACAACCTTTGCCGGTCAGCTTAATCTTAATGATGCGCCGGTCCCGGGGGTCAAAGAGTCTCTCGACATATTCCTCCCGGACCAACCGTTCCACGATCCCGGTCGTCGTGGCCATAGTGACATTCATGAACGCCGCGATATCCTTCATCTTTGTCTGCCCTTGCTTGTCCAAAAAATCTATGACCAAGAATTGCGGCAAGGTCAGCTTGCCCCGATAGACTTCACTGACTTGTTTTTTCAGGAATTCCCGCATCATGATAGGCAGGATTTCGCTTATGCGGTCAGCAAAATCGGATATGGATGTCCCCGGCATCATCAGCCTCCCTTATATTTAGCCTAGCTAACTATTTGCTAGGTCAAATATAATCGTTGAGAGCAGAATTGTCAAATAGAATTAGCAAAACTTCTCAGGAGAAGGTCAGGATGATTTCAGAGACAGGATAAGTGTTTCTTCGAAGAAAAACAAGGCTTTTGTTTCATGCTCCGCACAACAAAAAAAAGGGCCCGGCTCTTTAAAGAGCCGGGCCCTATTGCCTTCCAAGTTATAACTTGACTACGTTAGTAGCCTGTTCGCCTTTAGGACCATTCTCGATGTCAAACTCGACTTGCTGGCCTTCAGCTAAAGACTTGTAACCACTGCCTTGGATCGCGGAATGATGCACAAAAACATCTTTACCGTTTTCCGGGGTGACAAATCCATAACCCTTCTGGTCATTGAACCACTTTACTGTTCCTTTTGCCATTGCTTATTACCTTCCTTTCGCTAAAATTATAGTAAACCCCGCTAGAAATCCTTATCATCTTTACCTGCTAGATTTTTAAGACTTCTAACGGGGCAAACAATGACGCAAACAAAAAACCGCAAGGTCAGATATCCTACTCCCTGCGGCTTAAGACTTCTAAACTCTTATTTACTACGGTGGGAGTATATCATCTTCCCACATTTTGTCAAATAAAAATATTGCCAACGAAAAACTACCCGGGAATCCTGGGAAACCGGATCCTCCGGCAGCAGCCGTCTTCAAGAGATACCCTCGCGATCGTCCGCGGAGATCTCCGGCCTAACGCCGACGGGAATGAGTCCGCCATCTCCCTCTTATTTTCTGAGCGCTGAAGACATTTTTCGGCTTATCAAACAGCTCGGGAGAAATCTCGGAGTGCTGCGAAACCGGCAGGGCCATTTTAATAATTTTTTCGATCTTCTGCACATCAACCCTTTGATCCGGCGTGGCCAGAGAGATCGCGTGGCCGGCGCTTCCGGCTCGCCCGGTACGGCCGATCCGATGGACATAATTCTCGGCATCATCGGGTAAATCATAATTAATCACCAATTCGATCCCCACGACATCAATGCCCCGGGCCGCGATATCCGTTGCGGCCAAGATGCGGTATTTCCCTCTCTTAAATCCGTCCAAAGCTTCACGGCGCTGAGACAGGGAACGGTCAGAATGGATCTCTACGGCGTTATGCCCCATGGCGCGGATCGTTTTAACCAGCCGCCGCGTGCCCATCTTGGTCCGGCAGAACAAAAGCACCGAACCGCGGTATTGATTAAGCAATTTCACCAAAAGGTCTTTCTTGTTTTCCTTTTTGACGATAAATAATTCATGCGAGACTCCGGTAGCCGCTGTCCCGGAAGGCGCAACCTCAACATGTACCGGGAACTTCATATGTGTCGAGGCTATCTTTACAATAGTCGGCGGAATGGTAGCCGAAAATAACAACGTCTGACGATTTTGGGGAACACTCTGTAAAATCTGTTTGATCTGCGGGGCAAAACCCATATCCAACATACGATCGGCCTCATCCAAGACCAGGATAGAAACATTGTTCAACCGGACTTTACGTTGCTGCAAAAGGTCAATCAGCCTGCCGGGAGTCGCGATCAAAACCCTTGGCTGCTGCGCCAGCGCCCTAATCTGCTTGTCGATAGGGGCTCCTCCGATCAAAACCACGGATTTTATCCCAAACGCGCCGGCAATCTTTGAGAAACTTTGTTCAACCTGAAGCGCCAACTCTCGCGTCGGAACAAGCACCAGCGCGCAGGATCTGTTTTGCGCCAGTTGCTGAATAGTGGGAATAACAAAGGCCAGCGTCTTCCCTGTTCCCGTCTGCGCAATGCCGATGAGATCTTGCCCCTCCAAGGCAACCGGAATAGCCTTATGCTGTATCGGCGTAGGATGCTCAAATTTCAGATGATGAATCGTCTCGATGATCTTAGGGACAATGCCCAGACCGTAAAAATTAGAGTCGGATTTCTGCAAAATATTTCCTTTCTGTTGATTGTTTTTATCTTAAGTATGAAGGATATGTCTTATATGTCAACGGATATTTTCCCTGGGCAAGCTGGCTCAGGACCAAAACCCCCCTCAACTCCCCAGGCGAAGAGCCTCTTCCCACGGATACCCCCCAAAGAATGATAAGCGGTTAATCATGCCCGATGTAGGCCAATTCCTGCCTGGAAGTCATTTAAGAAAGGCCAGCAACGACTTGATGATGGCAAGCGGACTGGGCGGACAACCGGGAATGTGGAGAACGACTGGTAAGATATCCCTTGCCGCGCCTTCGACATAATAAGAATCTTTAAATATTCCCCCATCGAGAGCGCAATCTCCCAGCGTTATAATAAATTTCGGTTCCGGCATAGACTCAAAAGTCTTTTTTAAGGCCACGACCATGTTTTTGGACAACGCCCCGGCCACCAGCAGAACATCCGCATGCCGTGGAGACGCCACAAAATGAATCCCGAACCTTTGAATGTCATAAATCGGGTTGGTCATCGAAATGATCTCGGATTCACACGCGCCGCAAGAGCCCGTATCGACTTCTCTAACATGCAGTGACCTGCCGAACCGCTTGAAGATCAGCGTTCTCAGCTCGAGTCCGGATGACTCCAGCTCCGCCGCCGACGTTTCAACGGGCATCGTGACGATTCCTTTTCGGATTCTCTCTTTTAGTATTCTATGCATAGCTCACAAATCATTTCCGGGATACGACAAATCAAAACTCTTATTACACACAGGAAAATCCGGGACAATCTCTCCTAACACCGAGTAGGAAAGCCCCTGCCAATTAGAAAAAGACGCATCGACGATCTTGCATCTCTCAATAAGTCCTCTCTCATCCGTCTTTAACCAATAGAGGACAGGGCCTCTCCAGCCTTCCGCGTAACCCAAGGCGCTTCCCGCCGCCGCAGGCCGGGGAAGAACATTGACCGCCTCGCCGGCAACAAGCCTTTTCGCGAACTCTTCGACCAAGCGGGAAGATTCTTCAAACTCAACGACCCTGAGTTGAAGCCTAGCCAAAATATCACCGGATTCCCGCGTCATCATCCTGAATCCCGCTTCCTGATACCCTCCGGGAAAACATTCCCGAAGGTCCAAATGAACTCCGGAGGCGCGTCCGGCAAGGCCAATGACGCCTAGATCCCGAGCGGTCTTCTTCCTCAGGATACCGGTGGCATCCACCCTGTCCAGAAAAGACACACTCGAATACAATATTTTAACCAGTTCGGAAAAATCCTTCTTTATGCCTTTTAGGGACTCCAAAATAAACTTTCGCTTCTCTTCCGGAACGTTCTGAGAGACTCCGCCGACCAGATTAACCCCTTTGAGGTAACGGCTTCCGGATAAATTTTCATTTAACCGCAAAATGGCTTCTTTTATAATGGAAGCGAACGCGGCAGGAAAACTGAAACCGACATCAAGCGCGATGCCTCCCATATCGTTTACATGATTATACATCCGCTCAAGCTCTAAAAATATACCGCGCAGATAATCGGCTTGCCGCGGAACGGATATCTTGGCGATCTTTTCCGCCGCCCGGACAAAAGCGAGACTATGCGCGAAAGAAGCATCTCCGGAAACACACTCGGAAAATCGTACCGCCTCCGGACACGCCCGCCCCTCGAGGATCTTTTCCACCCCCCGGTGAGTGAAACCCAGCCTGATCTCCAAATTAATAATCGGCTCCCCGGCAACGCTAAAATGAAAATGCCCCGGCCCGATAATCCCGGCGTGCACCGGGCCAACGGGGATCTCGAAGACACCGGCCCCATCAACCCTGCTCAAAGGATATTCCCGAAGAGCCCCCGCTTGCATCTTCTTAAAATCCTTGCGCAAAGGATAATTCCCCTGCGGCCACACTTCATCATGCAAACGTAACCTTCTTAAATCAGGATGGCCTTTAGGTTCCAGACCAAACATCTCCCATATCTCTCTTTCAAAAAGACCGGCGGAATGGATATCCTTGGCCAAAGAATCAAAGCCGGGATGATCCGCGGGGACGTCTATGCCCGCCAGAATCCATTTTTTATATTTGACGCTTAAAAAAACACAGCGGATAACAAACCCCCCGGACTTGCCGCGTTCGTCCTCTGCAAAAAGCATCATAACCGGAGAATCCAGGAATTCATGCAAGCGCCAGCAGGTCCGCCGAAAATCCTCGCGGCTGACCTTGATGCTGATCTCATCCGGGTAATTCTCTTTGATATCAACCTGTTGAAACCCCAGCCGGTCTTTTATTTCTGAAATCATCTCGAAACTATCCACCTGATCCTCCCGTTATTATCTTTAAAACCGCCTCCAGCGTCCCTCTAAACAAAAACGGCCCCAAGATCCCCATCACGGATATGGGGATGAACAGGAACATAAAGACTGCCTTCCCGCTCAATGGTTCCCCGGCAGGGGCCATCCCTCGAGGGATATTCCCGAAAAGGATCTTGCTGAAATAATGCACGATGGCTCCGAAAATAACAGCAAGAAGGCCCAAGACCAAGCCGCCGACGAGATAAGACCCTTTGAGAAAAATAGAAATGATGATAAGAATTTCGCTCGTAAAAATGGAAAAGGGCGGGATCCCAGCCAAGGCAAAGGAGCCCATCAAAAGCATGAATCCCGTGAAAGGCATGGCCTTCATGACCCCCCGAATAGCGGGCAGATGATGCTTTTGGTATTTATCGATAACATTCCCGGCGGCAAAAAACATCAAGGACTTGGCGACCGCGTGATTGAAAATATGCAGCAAGGCCCCGCCTATCCCTAAAGTCCCGCCGATCCCCAGCCCGATCGCGATGATCCCAACGTGCTCAACGCTCGAATAAGCCAGCAGCCGTTTCAAATCTTTCTGGGTAAGAATAAATCCGGCGGAGACGACTAAGGACAATATTCCCAAAAGGACCATCAGATGCCCCGAATAGGACGGGCCCATGTTTCTATCAAGAATAATTCCAAACCGCAAAATGGCGTATAGAGATATCTTCAATAACACGCCCGATAAAAGCGCGCTGATCGGCGTGACCGCCTGGCTGTGAGCATCCGGCAGCCAGGTGTGCATCGGGGCAAGGCCGGCTTTCGTCCCATAGCCGATCAGGATAAAAATAAAAGCCATCTTCAGGATATGGCTATCCATCTGCTGGGCCGCGGCAGCCAGGTCGGACCAATTCAGGCTTTTCGCTCCTCCGGAAAGTGAAAAAGCGTAAGAAAAAAGGATCGTCCCTAAAAGCGCGAAAATAATGCCGACCGAGCAGATCATAATATACTTCCAGGCGGCCTCCACGGATTTTTTGGTGTTGTAAAAACCGACCAGGAATGCGGAGATCAGCGTAGTCATTTCTATGGCGACCCAAACCATCCCGAGATTATTAACCGCCGGGACAAGAAACATCGAGAAACAAAACAAATTAAAAAGCAAATAATAGGCCCTGGCCTTGTTCCCGGAGATCTTTTCCTTTTCGACATCTTTCTGAATATACCCGATGGAGTAAAGCGAGGCGGCAAAAGAGACCACGGAAACGACAAAAATGAAAAACGCGCTTAAGGCATCCACGTAAAGAAAACCAAAACATAAAACGGTGTCCGGCGCAGCAGAAACATTCCGCAAAAGAAGAATGCCGGCCATCAAAACGGCAAAATAACCGCAGGCGTTAAGGATCGCAAACGCCCGGTGTCTCTTGAAGAGCAAGGCTCCCCCGGCCAACGCCGCCGGGACAAAGAGAATAAACAATACCTGCGCCATCATCATCCTTTCAGATGCGAAAGTTTATGCACATCAATATGCGTAAACAGCTTATTAATCCTATAAACAAAAAAGCCCATAATAATAACACTGATCAACACGTCGGAAAATATGGCAATTTCCACAAAAAAGGGCATGCCCCCGGAGACCGATGAAGCAAAAAGGAAGATGCCGTTTTCCATCACCAACAGGCCGACGATTTGCGTGAAGGCCTTCATGCGAAATATCATCAGAAACAGGCCCAGGATGACCACCGAGAAGGCAATCGTCATAATCGTCACCTGCGAAGGGTCATGGCCGAGAACAATTTCCTTAGAAAAAATCCACGAACCGTAAGTCATGACCAGCGCAAAAACAAGCGAAAGCTGAGAATTGATAAAAAGCCCCAGGTGCTCATCCACCTTGATCTTCCTTGCCGTCCAACACAAGACATAAGGTATCACGTAGACCTTAAGGGCAAGAATAAGTCCGGCGACAAAATACAAATCAATATGCTTCTCTGAAAACGCGCGGCCCAAAGTTAATAACGCCAGGAAAAATGATTGAAAGCGGAAATTACGGATAAGCGCCGTCATCCTCTTGGCGATAACCATAAGATATGTTGAAATTAAAATGCCGAATAAGATTATTGTCTGCATATCAGATCCCCAAAAAAGCGCATATGGCCGCGACCATCGCTAAGATAAAAGCAAATCCCAAGAAGTCCACCACCCGAAACAAACGCATCTTCGCCAAAGAAACTTCCGACAAAGCGACAACGATAACAATGATCATCATCCGGGCCACATACCAGGCGAGCCAAGAAAAAAACTGCGCAAGGCTCTCCCCGCCGGGTGACGCAATAGGAAAAATAATTTGCGCGATCAGAAAAAACCAAACCAGCTGCTTCAGGTAAGAAGCCATTTCAATCATGGCCAGAGACCGTCCGGAATATTCGAGGACCATGGCCTCATGCACCATAGTTAATTCCAGATGGGTCTCCTGACTATCGACCGGAATCCGCGCGGTCTCCGCCATCGCCACCAGGAATAAAGCGGCCGCCCCGGCCAATGAGGCAACCGATACGGCATGGACACCGCTCAACGCGGAAATATTCGTTGAGCCAAACTGCAGGGACACAGAAAAGATAACCAGGCAGGCCGCCGGTTCACCCAGGGTCGAAATAAACATTTCTCTCGACGACCCCATGCCTCCGAACGCGCTTCCGGTATCCAGCGCCGCAAGCGCCAGAAAAAAACGGCCGAGCGCGAGAATAAAGATAAGCGCCAAAAAATCACCCGCGCACTGCAAAGGGCTAGCGAGGATAAAAACAGGGATCAATAATGCCGCCGTTAAAGACGACGCGAAGACCACAAAGGGAGCGGCCCGCAATATCCAAGAAGCCGTTCCCGAAACGACCTCCCCCTTCCCCCAGAGCTTCAATAAGTTGTAATACGGCTGAAACACTCCCGGCCCCTGGCGCATCCGGATGTTATTTTTTATTTTCGTAATCAGGCCGCTCAGGAATGGAGCGATCCCGGTGAAAACGATGATTTGAGCTAAAATTATTATTGTTTTCATATTTTCCCGTTCTCAGAATTTATTCCTAAATATCATCACGAGGACCATCATGACAAAGATGTACGATAGATACAGATGGATGCTCCCAGGCTGGATCTTCCTCATAAATTTTGCCGAAGCAAAGACCAAGGCCAGCACGGGGTCATAAATATATTTCTTAAAAACCATCGTGGTGTGCGTCTCGTAGGAAAAAGATTTCACATGGTAGAACGATTCCCTGACCTTCTGTGTCTTACGATACGGCAAAAGGAAAAAGCTAAAGGCGACCCGGAATTTCTTCGAAAAAGCGGTTGCCGTGTATTCATTGCGGGCATCCATCTTGTAATAACCACAATCCCACGTGTTCGCAATGACGGCCTTCTTCTGAAATAACAAATAGGCGACAAGAGCCGCAAGCCCCGAGATGACCAAGACGACCGCCAATAAAAGAGGAGAAAGAAAAACGCTCGATCCTCCCTGCGGGCTCAGGACGAAATTATTGAGAGAAAAACGCATCCCCCCCGTATCAATCCCCAGGGCCGTCCCGGCGACTTTGGCCAGCCGGGCGATGATCGATACCGCCGCCAGGCCGAAAATAACCGTTAAGCAGGAGAGAAGAAACATGCCCAACCTCATCGTCCCGGAAACCTCCCGGGCATTTTGGGCATGTTGGCTTCTGGGCTGCGCCAAAAATGTTATTCCAAACGCCTTCACGAAACAGGCCGCGGCCAATCCTCCGGTCAAGGCCAACATTGCCGCGCAGATCCCCAAAAAGAGCTTATATCCTCCCGTCACCTCAACCGCTCCTAAAAAAAATGCCTGTAAGGTTAACCATTCACTGACAAAACCATTTAAAGGCGGCAAGGCCGAGATCGCCATCGCGCCCAACAAGAAATAAACAGCGGTCTGCGGCATTTTTTTAATGAGTCCGCCCAACTTTTCGATGTCCCGCGTTCCGGTCGCCTGATACACACTGCCCGCGCACAAGAATAAAAGACCTTTAAAAATGGCATGATTGATCAAATGGTATAACCCGGCGATCAAAGAGAATACGGCCAAATACGGCCGCTGGATACTTAAAAAAAACATCGAGAGCCCCACTCCCAAAAAAATAATCCCGATATTTTCAACGCTGGAATAGGCCAACAATTTCTTTATATCGTGCTCCATCAGCGCATAGATAACACCCACCAGGCAGGAGATGACCGCAAGGACCAAGACCAGGATCCCCCACCAAGGAGCATTAACACCGAGGATAAATAAGACATACCGGATGATCCCGTAGATAGCCGTTTTGATCATAACCCCGGACATGATGCTGGAAATATGACTGGGGGCCTGCGGGTGAGCATAGGGCAGCCAGATATGCAAAGGCACGATGCCCGCCTTTGTCCCAAAACCGGCCAAGAGCAATAAGAAAATAACATTTTTTGTCGACGCCGGCATCCCCGAACAAGCATTCTTGATCGCGATGAAATCAAACGAATTGGCCTGCCTATACATCATCAAGAACGCGGCAACCAAAAAAGCCGTCCCGATATGGGCCATGACAATATAGATGGTCCCCGCCCGGATCGATCTTTCATGCCTTGTATCAAAGATGACAAAAAAATAAGAGACAAAAGACATCATCTCCCATACGACAAGAAAAACAAGGACATGGCGGACAGCGACGACTAACCCCATCGTTATCAAAAAAATGACCAGCAAAAACCAGGCGAGGGTTATTTTGAGTTTTGAGCATTGTCCTTTAAGATAACCGATAGAATAAACAGCCGCGGGCAGCGAAACAAGGGAAATAACAAAAAGAAAGAATTTCGCAAGGGGATCAAGCAAAAATAATGTGTCGAGAGTCAGGCGTTCCATATTATTTTGAAAGATAGATGCTGGCAGGAAAATCGCGGAGGGCTTGAAACAATCTATATTATCTTGAGGGTGTCTGCCTCAATGTATGATGCCACGCTTGAGCTGAATCCTTTTAAAGCACCAGCCTACTTTTTGATAATTATATCACTGTAAGAATTTTGTCAAGAAACAAATCAGGTATTAAATAAAAATTCCTCAAATCCGGTGGCAAAAGGCAAAGGGGAAACTGCCGGCCCGAAGCTGTCCGGAAAAACCCGGCCGCGCCCGTCTCCACGCGATATCTTTAGCCGGAAGTTTCTTTGCGCACGACCGTCTGGGACAATAATTCCCGCGCACCGTTTTTATCCTGGATATAGACTTCCGGCGGGAACTCAATACTGCTCTTGGCCTGCGCGCGGATCAGTTTGGCCAGAAAGCCCTGCTGTTTCTCATCGGACGCGTTGTAAAGAGGCGTGATGCTCAGATCGTTCACCAAGGCG
>Ga0265297_10001656_pt1 | contig 50764 bp, 34 predicted proteins | sample Munlanlwell13791_FD_192502 | JGI IMG/M metagenome (GOLD analysis project Ga0265297, IMG submission 192502) | Leachate microbial communities from a municipal landfill in Southern Ontario, Canada - Leachate well 137-91 | ecosystem: Engineered > Solid waste > Landfill > Unclassified | place...
CTGATGGGATCAGAGGCTGCGCGTGAGCGAGGGACGGCGGGTCGAGAGGAACATAAAGGCCGTTATCGTTACTACGGCGCCGCCCATCCCGTCCATGGGCTCCCCGCGCCGGTCATCGGCGGTCTCGAACGCTTCCTCCAGCGGCACGAACTTGTCCTGCTCGAGCTGCCGGCGCCTCACTACGTCCAGGGCGTTCCTTTTGACGGCCAGCAGGTAGAACCTCTCCTTGACCGCGTCGGCCAGGAGGTCAAGGTCGGAGTCGCTGACCGCGACTTCAGCGTCGGTCCGGTTGTCCGTTATGGCGAGGGCGAGCTTGGCTGCGTCTCGGCGGCGTTCCCTCAGGACCGCGGCTGTTCTGTTGAGCCGCTTGGCCTCATCGACCTTCCATCGCTTGGCCAGCCTTGCGAGGAACTTCGGCCCATGCTCGGGCCAGTGGTCGAGATTCCTGGCCTGGCGCGCCCGCTTCTCTTCCAGCAAGCCGGCGAGAAGCTCGTTGACGATCTTGGCGCGAGGCTTCTGGCAGAATCTTCGGGACAGCCGCGAAACGGTTTGCTCGACGAGTCTGATTTCCGACGCCATGAATGGTCTCCTTTTTGATCACCTTTGGCGTCCGATTCTTTCGGCCGGCTGCGGGCGGATTTGCGCCCCGATGGGGGCTGGCTTACGACTATGCTTCCGACTAGATGACCTCCTTAGCTCCCCCCTGCTGCCGGGCCAACGGGAACCTGACCCGGCTTGCGGGATCGCTCAAGTCCCCGCCTTCTTTCTCGAAGAGGATGCTGACAGGCCGGCCATGGGTGAAATGGACTTCGGCGATGACGCATTCCTGCAAGACCTCGCAGAGGCGCCTCAAGCGCCGCCATTGGCCGTCGAATTCTTGAGGGAGGAGGTGCTGAGGCGGTTCCTCATCTCGCCCGAAGATCTCGGTGAACTGGATGCGGCCATACCTCACCACGGCGCCCCGGGAAACCCGCGCTTCCTTCATCTTGGAGTAGGGAAACTGCTCCCGGATCATGTTGAAGAGCCTCATCCAGGCGGCTTCCGCGTCCGTCACCGGCCTACCGCTCTCAAGCAGACATCCGGCATGCCTTCTGTCCATTTTGTCCCCGGCGCTGTCCCTTCACTCACCTAGGCATGAATTTTTATGCCACGGGCGAACAGGCCAAATACGCAATATAGCGCCGAATTTCTGTTAAAATGCTCATCCAGAGCCTCCATTCTGGAAGACGTATTCCATAGTGGAATCTGCCGACGATGACAAAGCCGCTGAGTATTCCAATACGGAAGGTCCCCGCATGTCCAAGCTGAAGGTCCTCGTAGTCGAAGACGAAAGACTCGGCCAGAAGATCATGGCCAAGCATTTGACCGGCCACCTCGTTGAGTTCGCCGGAGACCTGGCCGCGGCCAAGCAGCGCCTGGACGCGGGCCGTTTCGACCTCTGCTTCATAGACCTGCATCTCGGCGAAGGCGACCGGCCTTCCGGCCTCGAGCTGATCCGCATGGCCGCGGAGAAGGGGGTCTATTCCGTGGTCATGTCCAGCCACGACACGGAGGAAATGGTCGTCCAGGCCTACGAGCTCGGGTGCAGGGATTTCTATGCCAAAGGGAACGAGCAGGCCAACATCGGTGCGGTGCTTTCCAAGTACCACCGGGACAAGGCCGGCTTCGATTCGGAGGATATCTTCGCCGGCCAGTTCGTCACGGAGGACCCCGCGACCAGAGCGAGCATACTCGAAGGCGTGAAGTACGCCGCCTCGGACCTGCCGATCATGATACTGGGCCCGTCAGGGACGGGAAAGACCTGCCTGGGAAAGATCATCCACGAGCATTCAGGGCGGGAAGGCGAGTTCGTGGCGATCAACTGCGCGGCCTATGCCGAGAATCTGCTGGAGGCCGAGCTCTTCGGCCACAAGGAGGGAGCCTTCACCGACGCCACGGGGAGCCGGAAAGGCAAGCTCGCCCAGGCGCACAAGGGGACTTTATTCCTGGATGAGATCGGGGCCATGAGCCTCGACATGCAGGCCAAGCTCCTGAAGGCCATCGAGGAGCGCACCTTCTATCCGGTCGGCTCGGACAAGGCTGAAACCTCCGAATTCCGCGTCATCAGCGCCACCCTGGAGGACTTGCAGCGCCTGATCGCGCAAGGCCGGCTTCGCTTCGACTTCTTCCAGCGCATCCATGGCCTCACGATCAAACTCAAGCCGTTGTCCGAAAGGAAGTGCGATATCCTGCCCCTGGTCCGATTCTTCACGCGCGGCGGCAAGCACCTCTCGATCTCCCAGGAAGCCAAGGCCTGCTTGCTCGGCCATCCCTGGCCGGGGAATGCGCGCGAGCTCAGAAAGGTGGTCGAGCTTCTGGCGGCCGGCGCCGAGGGCCGCGTGACCCCGGAAGAGGTCAGGCGCCATCTCGACCATTCGGCGACTGCGTGGCCGGCCGTGCCCTTCATCGGCGAGGGGCACTATCGCCATGCCCTGGAGATGGGACTGGGCAAGGCCCTGGACCGATTCGCCCGGGAGGTCATCCGGAGGAACCTAGCTGAGAACAACGGCAAGAAGACCAAGACGATGTCGGCCCTGAGGATCTCCGCGCGGCGGCTTTACGCGGCGCTCAAGGAGCAGGAGGCGTCCGATGGAATCCCGGCCTGAACTGAACAAACTGCTCCACGACGTGCAATCGAAATGCGCGAACATAAAGAGCGCCTGCCAGATCCTCAACGACTGCCCGGAGGAAGAGGCGCTGGATATGCTCGGTGACATGACCCAGGCGGCGCGGGATATCTTGAGGTGCCTGTTGGAGTTGAAGAAGAAGATCGCCGATGGGAAGGAAGGTCGGTAAGCCGCGGTACTGCTCACAGCGAAAAGCGCAACCGCAGCCGTGGCCGCAGATCCCTACGAGCCCCCGAGGCCTCCCCGGTCGCGCTGAGCGTACACCGTAGGCCGTTCTCGCACGCCCGCTTGACACCCTTGGAACGCATACAATAGAATCCTCGGGTTCTCCCTAGGCGACTTCACGAGGGCTCCCATGACCGACCCCAGCATACTCATCGCCGACGATGACGCCCTGATTCTCCGCTTCCTGGTCAGGGGTCTTCAGAACCTGGGGCCCGCCGTGTTCCCAGCCGCCACGCCAGCCGAGGCCCTGGACATCGCCAGAGCTCACAACCCCTGCCTGGCCATACTGGACATCGACTTCAAGCACGACATCAACGGATACGAGCTCTGCAGGAAGATCGCCGAGATCCCGGGGTGCAGGCCGGACGTGATGTTCATGTCCGGGATACGGACCGCGGACGCGGACAGGCTCAAGGCTTACGAGAGCGGGGCCATCGCCTTCCATGCCAAGCCGTTCTCGCCGGAGTGGCTCAGGCGGGAGGTCGAGTTCCTGCTGCGCGAGCCCCGCCCTTTGCTCCAGCTTGCAGGCCCGGACGGCGGGCCATGTCCCTCCAACCGCAAGGTGCTGGTCGTCGAGGATAGTGCCGAGAACGCGAAGGCGCTCTGCCTGCATCTGGAGGAGCAGCGGTTCACCCCCTACTGGGCGTCGAAGGGGGCGCATGCCGTGGCGATGGCCAGGAAGGTGCAGCCGGACGCCATCGTGCTCGACATCGGGCTGCCGGACATGAACGGGGCTGAGGTCTACCGCCTGCTCAGGCACCATCCCATGACCCGGCATGTCCCTGTGGTGGCTTGGACCGCATCGACCGATCCCCGCCTGGAAGTCGCCTTCCTCAAGGATGAGGGGGCGGACTACGTGGTCAAAGGCGTCCATGACATGGCCTCCGTGCCGGCGCGGATCGACCGGCTGCTGCGCAAGAGCGCGGAGGCATCCAAGCCCGATGGGATGCTCGAACGCGGACGCATCAAGGTGGACACGACGCAGCGCAAGGTGTGGGTCGGCGGACTCCCGATCGACGGGCAACTCGGGCCGAAGAGGTTCGATCTTCTCTGCATGCTGCTCCGCGACCAGGGCTCGGTGAACCGCGAGGCTCTGCGCGACGCTATCTGGGGCGAGGGCGAGGACCTGAAGATGGTCGATGTGACCATCTGTCGTCTACGCAAGGACCTGGGCGTCAAAGAGGGCGAGATCATCATCTCCGTCCCGGCCGGCTACCAGTTGGTCGGGTAATTCTCCGTCGGGAAACCTCCCTCCCGGCCCCCCTGCAACCAAGTGCAACCAAGTGTAACCGGTTGTAGTTGACTTTCCGTGAAATCCGTTTATACTTCTGAAAGTACTGAGCGCTCGCAGCAAGCGAACGACACCAATCGCCACAGCCGTAGGAGGTAGGCGACTTGGACGCGCCGAGGTCCGAGAGGGCAAGCAGTACAGGCTACCGTCAGGCGGCCATTGCAGTGTCCGCCGTCGACCGACGGCATCGTGGCGACACAGCCCTATCACCAGCTGAACGGCCGACCTCGCCCCTCCCCGCACGCGCGACCGCGCGAGGAATGCGCCACGCCCGAAAGCACTTGCGGCTTGAGTCTCATGTAGAATCACAGCCGCAAGGAACCGTGCTTCTATTCAACCTCCCTGAAGCTGTAAAGACACCAGGGGCCCGATTTGGCAGGAAGTCGAACACACAGGTCTTCCAATCGTTGATGGGGAGGACTCTGCGAGCATCCCTGGGAAAGAGGATTCCAAAATGCATAGGGCAATTGCCGTCATGCTATTGGTAGTCGCGTTCGTGGGCGTTCTTGGAAGTCAAATCAGCGTTGGCCAAGCGCAGGTCGATAGAATCGAGGAGGACCAACTTGTAGGTGAGAGCACAACATTAGATGTTGCGATAGGGGAGCTGAGGGAGAAGGAGGGCAAATCGGCGGAGGATTTGTTAAGGCTGGCGAGATTGTTTCTGCGCAAGGCGAAGTCGATCGCGAGCGATATGGAAGGAACAGATGAATTCGAGTATTCATTGGAAGCGTATCGACAGTGTTTGCGACAGGACAAGATGAATCCGGAAGTTCACTATGAGTTCTCTGACGTTTTGCTGGGAAATGCCCCCCGCCTGCATTGGAAGGAAGCCGAACAGATACTGCGGCAGGGGTTAGAACTTGCCCCCAGGAACCCGGCAAAATTCCATGTCAAATTGGGCCAATTGTATACAGAGATACTCTACGGAACCGACCTAAGCTCTCCGACCTTGCACAAGGGCATCCAAGAGTTTGAGAAAGCGCTCGAAACAGAAACAGATGTGGCCGCAAAAGCCGACATCTGGTACATGATTGCTCGATCATTGCAGGCGAAGTATCCCGCGTTGTCCAAAAGCGATCCGGATCTTGACAAAGCATTGCACTATTACACGAAGATTGTCGAGGAGTATCCAAGCCATCCCAGTACTAAGGAAGGACTCTACACGGCATTTGATCTCATGAGGAAGAACGGAGAGTCGGAGCAAATCGTCCGCTATTGGACAAAACATCGTGCGAAAATAAGAGAGAACCCAGAAAAGGACTATGCATATTGGATGGTTGTGAAGGCGTATGGACGGGCGCTGTTTGAGCTTGGGGAGTATCAACAGAGTCTGAGTCCACTGATTGGCCTGACCGAGAAGTATAGGGATGACTCAAGCCTCGGGGAGCTTTCGCTGATGATTGCGGAGTGCTATGCCCACCAAGGCGAGAGGTTGAAAGCTCAGCATTGGGCGAAGAGAGCTGCTAGACATCTGGATGCTGAGACTACAATGGAATCGAAGGAAGGTTTAAGGACTACTGGCAAGGGAGATCTTCATGAGCTAGGCAGATTACGAAAGCGGGTAAGTGCCATTTTGGCTGAGTGAGAATGGAAAGAAGAACGGCGAGATTGAGCCTGTGCTTCGCGGGCCTGGGATTACTTTTCGACAGCCCTGGCCATGCGTCAAGAGTCTGTGTCGACCCTGGACATAGCGCGTACGATCAGTCAAAAAGCGGGCCAGTGTTCACGGATTCAACCGGTGAGAAGATTTGGGCTATGCGAAAAGCCGATCCGACTGTTCTGGAGATGCCTCACTTTCGTTTTGAATACGTGAGAGATAGCAAGGTCGCTGGCAAGATACTTGAGGGGTGGGTCAAAGCCGGCAACGGGGGATTGCTGGAGTTTATTTCAAATTGGAAGATTGGGAGCTACTTAGCCTCATTAATGGCTGGAAGTGTAATGACAAAATCAAACCAAAATGAGGCGGTCACTTGGGAGAATCGCGGAGAAGTGGCAATCGGCAGTAATTGCGATATCTACGTAAGCGTTCATACCAACAGTAACGGGAGTACGACGTCCCATCCCATTACCTTTCACTATTCCAAGTCAACCTACAATGCGATATGGTATGAGCACTACGTTGCACCTAGCACTCATTCTGATCCTGTTGCGGTGTCTGCGGGTACCCCAATTTTGAATGTCGGGAACAATTACTTCAGAGTAACTCCCACCGCCGGAAGCATTCAACCCTATCCGGTGCGGTTCCAGATACTTGGTAGGGATGGCAGTGTCGTGACACAGAACCAATTGATCCCGAACTCAAATGTGTATCCCACTCCCAAAGCAATTGGGGATGCTGCGTCTGTGGAGACGGGCGAGTATGTCGTAGGTTGGGGGCAAGATGGAGAGTATGAGTTGAAGCTGAGGGGGCCTCACCAAGGTGATGACGACAAGAATCTGGCCCAGGCGATACTGGAGAAATTGAACCTGATGTATTCTGCGAATTCCCTCCCGAACAGTGGTGGGCTCCTTTCCGATACTCGCCTGAAGGATATTCGTTATGCTTCTGACCTGAGTCAAGACAAAGAAGCTGTCGCTGTAATTGTCGAATCTGGCTTTCATTCAAATCCCGATTTCGAAAAATGGCTTTACAACGACGGGGATGACTCCAATTACCATAAGGTCGCTCAGGCCATAGCCGACGGCATAGACGCCACCACCTTGACGGGCCAGAGCTTCGGAATTAACGAGCTGATAGGAAAATGGTTTCGCAGAAACGACATAGAGCGGGGCTTGGCGGGCCCTTGGGGGATGATACAATACGTAGCGGGGGCCGTGGGGTGCGGGAGTGCTGGCTGATGGGATCAGAGGCTGCGCGTGAGCGAGGGACGGCGGGTCGAGAGGAACATAAAGGCCGTTATCGTTACTACGGCAGGCGGAGTGCGGTCCGCCATGAAGAAGTCGCCGCCCGAGCTGAACGGCCCGTAAGCGCCAAGGACATCGTAGGTCTGGACGCGCCAGTAGTAGGTGGCTTCCGCCAGCAGCGCGACCCACTCCAAAGAGGAGACGGTCGAGGCGACGACTCCCGAGTCCCAGACCGGGGAGCCGAAGTCCCTGTCGATCCCTGCGACCTGGATGCGGAAGGCGGACTGCGCATCCTCAGGATCGGGGTCATGGAAGGCCCAAGCGAATGGGATGGTGCTCGAGTGGACCGCCGGATCGACGCGCCCGTCCACCAACAGCCCATCCGGAGCCGTGGGCGGATGATTGGGGGAATGCAGCGCATGCAGCCTGCCTTCGTCCGTCATCACCAGCACCATCCCGTTGCCCACCGAGGCTGCGGCAGCCACCCGGCCCTGGAGCTGGATCTGCTGGCGCAACCCGCCGGTGGAGGCATCCAGCACGTACAGGCTTCCGCCCTCGCTCCCTGCCAGGACGAGGTCCTCGACCAGGACCGGCCCCGCGTGCGCGCCGCCCTCTTCCATGAACTCCCAGAGGAGGCTGCCGTCCGCCAGGCTGAGGGCCGCCAGTCTGCCCTGGAGCGAGACCGCATAGACCGTCCCTGAGGCGACCGCCAGACCGTCGAACAACGGGGCTCCGCAGTCGAAGCTCCAGAGCGGGTCCCCCGTCCCGGCCTCGAAAGCCCTCAAGAAACCGTCCTGGCCGCCGATCAGGACGGACCCTCCGGCCACGGTGGGCGCTGAGCGTATCCGGCTGCCTACAGGGACCTGCCAGGCGAGTTCGCCCGTGGACCTGTCCAAGGCGACGAGATTGCCGTCCATGGTCCCCACGTAGATCCTGGCTTCGTCCGCGGCCGGGGACGAGAGGACGTAGCCGGGGATCGCGCGCTTCCAGACCAGCGCACCGGTCTGCGCGTCGACCGCATAGACGGCTCCTTCGTTCGACGCGAAGTACACCGTGCCGTCCCTTACGGCCGGCGAGGCGTGGATGTTGCTCCCGGTCTCGAACGACCAGACGAGCTCGCCGGTCGAGGCATCGAGGGCCGTGAGGCGGCCGTCCGTGGAGGCGAAGTAGACCTTGCTCCCGCTGGCCGCCGGGACTAGGTAGGAGGATCCCTCGGAGGCGAACCGCCATTTTTCAGCTCCTGTGGCCCGGTCGATGGCGCGGAGTTCGCCGTGGAGTCCTGCGGCGTAGATGGTCCCGTCTGCCAGGGCCGGGGAGGCGAAGGTCCAGCCTTCGTTGCCGATGGCGACTGTCCAGGCGGTTTCTAGAGGGAGGCGGAGGCGGGCGGAGGGGTTGTGGCCTGTGTGGAGGGGGTCGTGCTGGTAGGCCGGCCAGTCGGCGGTGTCTGCGCGCAGGGGGCTGGTCAGGGCCAACGCGAGGGCCGGCACGGCCAGGAGCCCCAGGCCGGCTCGGGTCTTGGCGCTTCCCTTGTACTTAGCGCATGGCCCGTGACGTTCGATTTCCACCCTGTACCTCGACTGATTCGAGAGGCACGCTGGCCTCACATTTGTCGTTCGAAGCTCCGTCATATGATGAACGGCCAACGCCCGAGTCGGTAGCGACCAGACCGCTTCGCATGTGCGGCTTGTTTCGTTTTGAAATCAACCCTGCTCTTGGCATCCTCACTGCTCCTTTGTTGAATCATCAACATGAAATTGAATCCGCCTCATAAGTTCCTCGCTGAATGGCTGGCAGAGAATCAGATGGAGATGGCGGAAGCGGACGGTCGAGTGCGGTGCCTCCAGCCCTCTCCGACAAACAAGTTGACTTTCGTGGGGAGATTCATCCCTTGATGGCTCCGCGCGGGTGGAGTTGCCTCGGTCACCACATGAGAATCCAGATGCAAGAACAATGAGTCGCTTGCCCGGCGCTATCCAACCAATTTCAATACGCTGGAAATGAATGTCTATCGTGCGCATCCCCTTAGGCCCCTTCAAACTCCTGTCGATAGTGAAGGTTACAACGTACTCATTTGGGAGAACACCAGGCATAATGAGCTGCAATTCCCCAGTAACTGGATGCATACTTGCGCCGGCATACTTCCATGCCCGGGATGACTGGACTGTTCCTGCAAAAGCGACATCGGACGCGGCAATCATTTTTGCCAAGTCAATTCTGTTGGAATGTTGGAGCGAACCATCCCGATACTCCGACTCCGCTTCGGTGTCTTTGGTCAGACGTTCACATCCTGCATGGAGTGTCCAGGCGAGCAGGACGAGGCAGGATGTGCATCGCCAGCACCTAGCGGACGTGGTACTTGACAAGATCCTCTGCCGTAAGCTCATAGAATTCCGCCCGTGGTTCAACGACATCCCATTCAGAGTCGAGAAGAAACGCTGTGCCATAGAAAGCTTGCCCCAATCTATAGACCCAAAGTGCGATATTTGGGTTTTGCGCGTACCCCATCCGGTATGCGTCTCCCCGCCGCCCAGACCTAATGCGATATCGGGTCCGTGCTCCCGCTCCCGCTTGCCATGCGTTGAGAGCCTCATCCCAATCTAGCTGACCATACTCGAGGGCATATCGCCATTCACCGAAAACCTGTCCAAATATCTCCGCCCTACTTGTCCCATCCTTTTCTCTTGTTTCTATGGGTGTCCGACGGAAATCCGTCAAATCAATCAAAGTGCCAATACGTGAATCCCACGGAACCCAACCCCCACCGGGGAGGTGGATCGACTCGCCAAGCTTGGCCGTAATGGTCTGTTGACGGTTGTCGATGATGCGCACGATTTCATCCACGACCGCTTGGTTGGCACTACACGACGAAGGTCCGCATATGTGCAGTTCCCCATTGACCACATTCGCGTCAACAGTGAGCGTGACGGAAAGAAGATTCTCGAACTCCTGGACCTGCGCTGGTGTCCCCTGGACTCTCAAAATTAATCCGGCTGATAGGAAAATGGTTTCGCAGAAACGACATAGAGCGGGGCTTGGCGGGCCCTTGGGGGATGATACAATACGTAGCGGGGGCCGTGGGGTGCGGGAGTGCTGGCTGATGGGATCAGAGGCTGCGCGTGAGCGAGGGACGGCGGGTCGAGAGGAACATAAAGGCCGTTATCGTTACTACGTTTGCCGTGCTTTTCCACGATAGCACTTCAACACGACCGCCCCGGCACCCGCGGATGCCGAGGTAGCATTCCCACAACCAGCGATTCTAAGGCCCCTGCGCCAGTATCGAACTGAACGGCGGGAACACCAGGTCCAGCGGAACCATCTCCTCCCCGCACGACGGACAAATCAAAGGGTCCACCTCATACACACGCCACAACTGAGTCCTCCAACTCCTCTCCCGCTTGAGCCTTCGTATCCGCTTCACCAAGGTCGACAACCGAAAACCCCTCTTCGCCCACATCCCCCGCACCTTGTTCGAATAGAACCCATAATAGTTCACCAGCTTCTGCCCCTTCGGAGGCACCTGCACCAGCAGACGCGCCAGGAACTCGGCCGAGTCCATGCACATCCTCATGCTCCGCCTCTTCCGGGTCTCGGGGTCCTTGGGGCCGCGGCCCACGTAGAACACCTTGGACCTCTCCGGGTCATAGAACACCACGCGAGACTCGGCCATGGCAGGCTTAAGCACATACTGGGCCAATCTCTTGGACACAGACAGATCATAGACCCAATCCTGCGTCTCCCCGTTCAGGTTGAACCCGTTCAGATACCGCTTCCAGAGATAGTCCGCCTCAGCCTGGTCGATGCACTTCGTATTTTTCAAAAGGAACAACACAGCCGTCTTCCAGATGCGGGCGAACTTCACGTAAGGGATATAAGGCACCTTGAACAGCCGTCCTGAAGGACTCAGACAATGCGTGGTCGCGATGATATGCACGTGAGGATTGAAGTTCAAAGTATCCCCGGAAGTCTGGACCACGGCGACCACCCCGGGGACACAGCCTGCCTCGGGGCAGCGCACCGCCATCTGACGCATGAGCATGCTGGCCGCGGTGGCCGAGAGCTTGTTCAAGAGCCAGCGCTTGCGGATGAAGTGCTTGCGCACCTCCTTGGGAACGGTCAGCACCCAATGCCTGTGGGGAAGGTCCAGCAGCACCTCGCTCGCGAGCCACTCGCTCCAGATAGTCATGCGCTTGCGGGAGCATGACGGGCACAGGCGGGTCTTGCATGAGAACGCGACTTTCAAGGAATGCCCGCAGGATGGACACTTGAAGTGCGCGAAGCCCTTGCTCGGGATCCCGCAGTCCAGGAAGCGCTCGGCAGCTTCCCTGTAGCGGAAAAGCCAAGGGCCCAAGGAGGACGCGAATGACTCCCACAGGTCCTGCACGCGGTCGAGCTCTTTCTCCACCACGGCGCGCAAACGGCACCTATGAGGCTCTCTCGGCTCGTAGACTCCCTTGCACAGACCCTCAGGACCCTTGAGAGGCTTCTCCCTCTTGAACCGGGCCAAGGACTCCACGGGGACCTTCCCAAGACAAAGCCTGCCCATACATACAAGTACGACCGACCCCCGAAAAGGTTCCCTGACCATTCGCCGGCCTGGACTTCCTTGAGAATTCCTGTTAAATACTGTCGCGTATGGAAGCTCTAAGGTTCCTCCAGGACCTGGCCGTGGTGCTCTGCACCGCGGCGGCCGTGCTCCTGCTCTTGCGCAAGCTCGGCTGGCCGCCGGTCCTGGGCTACCTGGCCGCAGGCCTGCTCATAGGCTCCCGCCTCGTCGCGGACCCCGCGAGCCTCAAGGCCATGGCCGAGATCGGCGTGGTCTTCCTCCTCTTCGCCCTGGGCGTCGAGTTCAACCTCAAGCGCCTGGCCGCGGTGGGGGCCAAAGCCCTGGTCTGCGCCGGGATCGAGGCCGTGGCCATGACCGCCGTGGGCTACGCGGCGGGACTCCTGCTCGGCATGCAGCCCGTTGGAGCCCTCCTCTTCGGCGGCATCATCTCTTTGGCCAGCACGGCCATCGTGGCCCGCAGCCTCCTGGAGGCCAAAGGCAAGGCGGCCTCCTGGGCCGAGCTGGCCAGCGCGGTGCTCATCGCGGAGGACATCCTGGCCATCTGCCTTCTGGCGTTCTTCTCCTCCGCCGGGCAGCCCGGAATCCCCGGGGTCGCCGTCCTGTTCGTCCAACTCGCCCGCTTCGCCATGCTGGTGACCCTCATCCTGTTCGTCGGGCTGCTCCTGCTCCCGCGAGTGGTCGCGATCGTGGAGCGCTCGGGCATGGACGAGGTCCGCACCCTCGCCATCATCGGGACCTGCTTCGGCGTCTCGTTTTTGACCGCGAAGCTGGGCTTCTCCTCCGCGCTCGGCGCCTTCCTGGCCGGGGCCATGATGTCCGAGACCGCGGCGGCCGCGAGGCTCAAGACCACCGTGGAGCCGTTCAAGGACGTGTTCGGCGCGGTCTTCTTCGTGGCCATCGGCATGCTCATCGACCCGAGCTGGCTGCTCGCCAACTGGCTGCCCGCCCTGGCGCTCCTGCTCCTCGTCGTGGCCGCGCGCCTGGCCTCGAACCTGTTCGCCTTCTGCGCGGTGGGCGAGCCCAAGGTCCCGTCCCTGCAGGCGGCGGTGGCGCGCCTGCCCATCGGCGAGTTCTCCTTCATCCTGGCGCAGTTGGGAGACGATCTGGGATTGTCCGAAGTCCCGCTCAACGCGGTGGCCATATTCCTCTGCCTGGGGACCACCTTGGTCTCAGGCTCGCTCTTCAACCAGTCTCTGGACCGGGCGGAAGACCTGGGCCGCCTCTTCCCGCGCTGGTTCGACAGGCTCTTGGAGGAGTACCGCTCCGGCCTGCGAAGGCTCTCGGTGCCGCGCCGGATGCGGCTGGTCCTGGAGCTCCTGCGCCCTTCGATCCTGCAGATCGTCGCGAACCTCATCGGTTTGAGCGGCCTCTTCGTCGGGGCCACAGCGCTTCAGCGCAGCTACAAGTTCGACGAGAAGCTGCCGGGAGCGGTCTGGATGGCCACCACCTTCATCTCGCTCCCCTTCCTCCTCGCCCTGTGGCGCAAGACGCAGGCCGTGACCCTCATCCTGCTCGAGGATCTGACGACCCGGGGAGCGGATACCCGGCCTCCGGCGGAGACGCATCCGCGGATGACCCGGTTCATCCTCCTGTTGGCCACGATCGGGGTCGCGTGGTGGTACATCAGCATCAGCTTGAGCCTGCTGCCGGCCTGGCCGTACACCCTGATCCCTCTCGGACTGATGCTCCTGGCCGGTCTGTTCATCTGGCGCGGCATGAACAGGCTCTACGCCAGGATCCAAGCGTCCTTGCGGGAGACTCTCAACACGGGCCAGGTGCAGCCCGAGACCTCGGCCACCCTGGTGTCCTATCTGGTCGAGGCCAAACCCTCGGAGCCGGTGCGCATCGCGGCCTACCGCGTGCGCCCGCATTCCAGGGCCGACGGCAGGACCATCGGGGAGCTCTCTCTGCGGGCGGACTCCGGAGCGACCGTCATCCAGATCAACCGCGCGGGCGAGCATATCCTCTCTCCGGGCTCGCACACCCGTCTGCACCACGGCGACGAGATCCTGCTGGTGGGCGACGACGGTCAGGTGACGACGGCCAGGAAACTGCTGGATTAGGCCTCTATATCGAAGAAGACTCCCCGCATCCTTATCGGTGCTTGCGAAGGCGGTCGAGCAGACAGGTGTACGCCTTGCGCAGCACATCCTCCGGCGGGAGGAATACGACCCGGATGTGCTTTGTGCCCGGCTTCTGGCCGAAGCCGCTGCCGTGCACCGCGACCACTCCGGTCCGCTCGATGAGGCCTTTGACGAAGTCCAAGTCCGTCCCCTGGATATCCAGCTTGGGGAAGGCGTAGAACGCGGCCTGGGGCTTCACGCACGAGATGCCCGGCGCGGAGTTGAGCATCTCGAAGGTGATGTCCCGCCTGCGGCGGAGCTTTTCCTTCGTCTTGGCGATGAAATCCCGCTGCCCATCCAAAGCCGGCGCGATGGCGTGCTGCATGGGGTGGTTCGCGCAAAGCCTGGCCCGGAGTATCCTATTGATGGCGCCGATGTAGTCCTTGAGAGCGGACCGCCTGCCGCTGACCACCCCCCAGCCCACGCGCCACCCGGGCGCCAGGAAGCCCTTGGAGAGCCCGTTGAACGTGACGACCGAGGCGTCCGGGTCCAGGGAGGCGATGGAGACATGCCGGCAGTCGTCGAGGATCATCTTGTCGTAGATCTCGTCCGAGAACACGACCAGGTCCCGCTCTTTGGCGAGAGCGAGCACGGCCCTCAAGGTCTTCTCGGAATAGACCGAGCCGGTCGGGTTGTTGGGGTTGATGAGCACGATGGCGCGCGTCTTGTCATCCACCTTGCGCCGCATGTCCTCCACATCCGGCTGCCACCCGTTGCCCTCATCCAGATAGTACGGGTTCAGCCGGGCCTCCAGCTTGGCGATGACCGCCTCGTAGAGAGGGTAGCCCGGGTAAGGCACGAGCACGTTCTCCCCCCGGTCCACGAGCGCGGTCAGACAGACCTCGATGGCCTCGCTCCCCCCGCTCGTCACGAACACGTCCAGGATGTTACGGATGCCGCCGCGTCCGGCTTCGGACTCGATGGCCCGCAGGGCGGAGGGGATGCCGGAGGAACCCGAGTAGCCGTTCTGATTGTCCCGCATCGCCTTGAGCACGGCCTCGATGAGATGGGGCGGGGTCTCGAAATCGAACTTGTTGGGGTCCCCGATGTTGAGATAGAGCATCTCCTTGCCGGTCTTCGCGACCTCCTGGGCCAGGACCACGATGTCGCGGACCGCGTAGGTGATGGCTTCGGTGCGGCGGGCTGCTCTGACGGCGGCGCTCTTGGTCTTCATATAACGGGGATTCTATTATTTCATCAACTCCAGGACCAATGTGCCTTCCCCGGGGTTGGAGTAGGCCGCCCTGAACTCGGGACCCGCCAGCTCCTCTTCGATCGCCCGAAAGCGCCGGTAGTACGCCTCGCCGGCCGTGGAGCCCATGTCGGGCAAGCGGCTCCATAGGACGTATCCGACCCGCCTGGACTTGAGCGCTCCGGAGAGCGGGCCCGCGCTCGCCGGCGGCAGGGACAGGAATGGGCGCCCCGCATAGAAGGCGTCCCTGCAGAACGCCAGGCTCGTGAACATGGCCTGGGGCTCCGTGTGGCCCCGTATCCACGCATAGGTGTCGCGGAACTCAGGGCTGCACCGCGCCGAGGCGCCTCTCATCAGGCCGACGCCCCGGCTCGGGAAGGGGATGAGGACGAGAACAGCCAGGACCAAGGCCCTGGCGCGATCCGACTCGACCGCCCGGCCCATGAGCAGCCAGAGCCCCCAGATGAGGAACGGAAGGAACGAGAGCAAGTACCTTTCGTACCAATAGGGCCAGAACGCGTGCATCAGGCCGGCGCAGAGCGCGTATGCGATGCCCGCGTCGTAGCCCTTGTCCTTGATGCGCACGACCCAGCCGGCCCCCGCTGCCGCCGCCAGGGATGCTCCGACCAGCCACGCCCCCGCTCCGAGAGAGGCGAGGCCCGCCCGAGCAGTGCGTCCGAAAGTGGCCAGTATCCCGGCCCCATCCAGCAGGGAGAAGATCCCCAGCTGCCTGGCATCCTCCAGACCCCGTCCGGAGACGTGCTGGCACCACGCCCACCACGCCAGGACAGGCAGGACCGCGAAGCCCGCGGAAAGGGCGCAGTCCCGATATCTCCGCTTCCATAGATACCATCCCCAGACCGCCGGGAACAGCGGGAAGGCCGCGGGTCGGACGGCCCAGGCGGCCGCGAGCCAAAGCCCGCTCCGCCAGCCGGGCAGGCCGCGTTCGGACTCGAGGACGAGGAGCAGACCCAGCAGAAGGGCCAGGAAAGGGACTTCCGGCATCACCATCCCCGCCCTGGAGAGCACCACGGGGTTGAGCGCGAAGCAGAACGCGGCGGCTGCGGCCGAGACCGGGCCCATGCGGCGGCGGAGCCACAGCCAGACCAGCGCGTCGCAGACCACAAGCCAGAGATAGGCCCAGAGCTGATAGCCCGCCGGGATGTCTCCCGAGGCCGCCGCGGCCGGCGTGAGCAGCAGCGGCATCCCGGGAGTCCTGTCCGTCATGGGCGGATCGCCCGGAGTGATGCCCAGCGTGTAGCGCCCCCGCAGGATGGAGCGGCTCAGCAGCACGTCCTGGACATCATCATGCTCATGGCCGAAGTAGCCTCCCGGCACGCAGAGGAGCTGGACCGTCGCGACGAGGATGAAAAGAAGGATAAGGCCGCGCACGAGAAGGATTATATAATAGCGGCGTGAACCGCACCGACGACGGGACGGGCCGGTACGGACTCCTGGCGTCCATCCTCTTTCCCCTCCTGTGCGCCGCCCCGTTCTTGGGCTCCGCCTTCCACGTCGATGAGCCCTGTTTCCTCGCCATCGCGAGACAGCTCCTGCGCGATCCCATGCATCCGCTCTCGTTCGATTACAATTGGTTCGGCGTCGCCGAGCCCATGAGCCGGCTGTCCCAGTACACCTCATTGCTTCCGTACCTCGAGGCCCTCGCGCTGCGCGCCGCCGGAGGCTCGGAATGGGCGATGCGCCTGCTGTTCCTGCCCTTCGACGCTCTCGCCGCAGGCTCGCTCTATCTGCTCGCCTCCAGGTTCCTGCGGCGCCCGCTCCTGCCCGTGCTGATCGTTCTCGCCAGCCCCGGCTACCTTCTCGGGATGCGCCTGCTCACGGCCGAGAAACTCGTCGCCGCATTCGGCTTCTGCGGCCTGTACGCGTTGTGCCGGGGCCTGCAGGACGACGACCGACGCTCCTACCGGGCCTCGGCGCCGCTCCTCGGGCTGGCGCTGCTGTCGAAACCCAGCGCCATCTTCCTGCTTGTCCCGACCCTGTGGTTCCAGCGGCGCCGGGGTGTCTCTCCAGGACGGATGGCGGGACATCTGGCCGCCGTCCTCGCCCTCCCCCTCCTGGCCTTGGCTGCGGACCTGGCGTGCGGGAATCCGAGGATCGGCCGCATGAGCGCACAGGCCGGCGTCGCTCTCTACAGCCTCCTTTCGGAACCCGCCCACGCGCTCCGCTCCCTGTTGGCGTTCGCGGGCGGGGGCGCCGCGGCGCCCGTACTCTGGCCCTTTTTCGCGGGAGGCAAGGGCCGTCCATGGCTGCCGGCCGCGGCTTTCTGCGCTCTCCTATTCCTGCCCGGCTTCGACCGCGGCCCGGTGCAGGGCCACGACCGCGTGCTCGGGTTCGTCTTCGCCGGCGGAGCCCTCCTGCTATTCTGGAGCCTCCTGCGGTCCCGCGAGCCCGGGACCACGGACCTGTGGCTGCCTTGGGCAGCCTCGGTCGCCCTTTTGCAGCTCGCCGTTTATTGGTCCGTGGTGGGGCGCTTTATGATGTTCCTCATCCCCCCGACCGTGTTCGGCATGTCCGCCCTCCTGGAGCGGAAGGGACGAGGGCGTCTGCTGCTTCCGGCGAGCCTGGCGCTTCTCCTCCCCCTGAGCGCCGCGCTCCTATGGGTGGACACGCGTCATGCAGACTCCCAGCGGGAGCTGGCGGCGCTCCTCGCGTCGAGGCCTTCCGGGCGCGGGCTGTGGTTCACGGGGCATTGGGGCCTCCAATACTACATGGAGTCCGCGGGCGCCAAGCCCTTGGACCGCGGGATCGGAGGCTGGGCGGAGGTGCAAAAAGGGGATCTGGTGGTCGTGCCGGCCGTCAACACGAACCAGATCCGTCCCGGCGGGAGCATCCTCGCGGACGTGCGCAAGCTACGCGTGGACTCCGCCGTCCCGCTGCGCGTGCTGAGCAATTTCGGAGGCCAGGGCGGGTTCTACTCGAACATATTCGGGTTCCTGCCCTACTCCGTCAGCACCGAACCCCTGGAGGTATTCACCCTGGTGAAGCCCCTGTGATGGCGGGACGACTCTGCGACAGTTGACTATTCTCGCCTATTCTCGCCTTGTGGCGCCGAGAAAAATCCGCTAAACTCGTATCCGTCGCCGTCTTTTTTGGAGGATGACCATGCGTTCTTCTCGGATTTTGCCGCTCATCGCCGCGATCCTCATCGCCGCCGGCGCCGTCCCCTCGCACGCGCTCTTCGGCTTCGGGGAGAAGTCCGCCGCTCCCGAGCCGGTCGGAGCCGTCCTGAGCTCCGTGCTGGGGAAAGTCGAGCACATGGCCAAGGACGCCGATAAGTGGAAGCCCGCCTCTTCCCAGCAGCTGGTCCAGCTCGGGGACCAGATCAAGACCGGACCGAAAGGCAAGGCGTTCGTCGTATTCCTCGACGGCACCAAGCTCCTCATCAGCGAGAAGTCCGAGTTCACGTTCAAGTCCCACAGCCCGAAGAAGGTCAGCGTGTACATGGGCGTGGGCATCCTCGAGGCCTGGGTCAAGAAAGTAGCGAAGAGACGCTTCGAGGTCCGGACGCCGTCCGCCGTCGCTTCGGTCCGCGGCACGGAGTGGCGGACCGAGGTCGCCCCCACCGGAGACACCAACTTCGATCTCTTCGGCGGGAGCCTTGACGTCAACGATAATTTCGGGAACTTCCAGCCCATCGACCCCGGCCAGCGCATCGTGGCGGACGACGCAAAAGGCATCGCGGAGTCCAAGCCGGAGCCCATCCCGCAGGCCGTGGTCATGGCCCCGGAGCCGGCCGTGAACGCGGCCGCGGCCAAGGAGCAGGCCGCGCAGGTGCAGGTCAAGGCCGAGCAAGCGGCCAAGAAGGCCGAGACCGCCAAGCAGGAGCTCAAACAAGCCCGGATCGCGGCCGTGCAGGCCAAGGCCGAGATCAAGGCGGTACAGGCCGAAGCCAAGGCGGCGGAGAAGGCCGCCGCGAAGGAAGCCACGCCCGAAGCCACGGCCAAAGCCGAGGAACTCAAGGCCCTGGTCGAACAGAAGGTGCAGGCCCAGGCCGAGGCGATCGAAGCCGTCCAGGCCGTGGAGCAGCAGGTCGAGCAGGCCCAAGTGGAAGCCGAGGCCGCCCAGACCCTGGTCGAGATGGCCCAGGATGTCCTGGCGATCGTGGTCGCGGCCGAGGAAGCCGCGCCCGTGCTGCCGCCTCCGCCCACGACGCCGGGCGTGCTGCCTCCGCCGCCTACGACGACGACGGTTCCGACGGCCACCGAGCCGACGGTCACCGAACCGACGACCACCGAGCCCGCTGAGGAGATCATCCTGGAGCCGGTGACCGAGCCGACGACCGAGCTCCCGCCGCCGAACCCGGTGACGGAGGTCGAGGTACTCGAAGAGGTATCTCCCTCCACCCCGTAAAGGCCCGGAACCCGATCCATGCCGACGAGCCCCATTCGACTGGGGCTCGTCGATTTTTCCATCCTGCTGCTCTACCTCGCGGCCGTCGTGCTGCTCGGCTTGCGCGCGGCCCGGCGCAGGCGCGAGGGGACTGAAGACTACATCCTGGCCAGCCGCACCCTGACTCTTCCGAGCTTCGTGGCCACCCTGGTCCCCAGCTTCTTCGGAGGCACGCTGGGCGTGGGCGAGTACGCCTACCGCTTCGGGGTCTCGAACTGGCTCGCGCAGGGCGTCCCCTACTACGCCTTCGCCCTGCTATACGCGGCCTTCCTCGCGCCCCGCATCCGCAAAGCGCCCGGCCTGACGCTCCCGGACCATCTGCACGCCGCGTTCGGAAAGCCGTGCGCGGTCCTGGCGGCCTTCCTCGTATTCCTCCTCGCCAGCCCGGCCGACGAACTGCTCATGCTGGGCACCCTGGCCCACTGGGCGAGCGGCCTGCCCCTCGCGCCCTGCCTGGCGGGCGTCGCGGCGGCGTGCGTGGGATTCCTCTTCACCGGAGGACTGCGCTCCGACGTGTGGGCCAACCGCCTGGAATTCCTCTTCATGTTCGGAGGCTTCAGCATCATCCTCCCGTTCGCCTATCTCGCCCTCGGCGGGGCGGGAGCGCTCGCGGCCAGGCTTCCGCCGAGCCACCTGGATTGGACCGGCGGCAATCCCCCCGCCTATCTCATCACATGGTTCTTCATCGCGCTCTGGACGTTCGTGGACCCCTCGTTCCACCAAAGGGTCTGCGCGGCGCGCGACGCCGCGACCGCCCGCGCCGGCATCTGCGTCAGCGTGGCGTTCTGGTGCTGCTTCGATTTCATGACCACGACCACGGGCCTGTACGCCCGCGCCCTGCTCCCCGGCCTGGAGCAGCCCTTGCAGGCCTTCCCGGCGCTCGCGCAGGACCTTTTGCCGCCCGCGATCAAAGGCCTGTTCCTGGCGGGGGTCGCGTCTTCGACCCTGGCGGCGCTGGGGACGACGAGCTTCCTGGCGGCAGTCAGCATCGGCCGGGATCTCGCCGGCCGTCTCCTTGGCGTGGGCGAAGCGCGGCATGAATACTGGATCCGCTGGGGGCTCCTGGCCACGTGCCTGCTCTCGTTCGGCATGGCCCTGGCCATGCCCTCCGTCGTGGACCTATGGTACACGGTGGGGTCCTGCGTGATCCCGGGGCTGCTCGTCCCCCTGCTGGCGGCATACTTCGAGCCGCTGCGCATCCCGCCCTGGGCCGCGTTCTCCGCGTCGCTGGCCGGATTCCTGGGCTCTCTCCTCGCGTGGGCGCGGGGAAGCGCTTTCCCGTTCTACCCTGGGCTGGCCTTGTCGATCCTGGCCTGGATCGCAGGGAAGCTGTCTACGGCTTCGTCTCGGCCTGAGGCTTAACGCTCTCGGCCTTCATGGCCGCGATCTGCGCCCTGGCGTCCTTGATGTCCTGCAGGAAGCTGCTCCTGGGATGCGTCTGCTCGAAAGCGCTGAAGGCGCGCTCCGCCTCCTCGGTCTTCCCGTCGAGGATGAGCGAGACCGCGGCCTCGAGCTCCTTGCGCTCCGCCATCCGCTCTGCCGCCCGCTTCTCGGACCAGCTCCCCTTCCAATAGGGCTTCGTCGGGTCCTCCTCCGCCTGGCTCGCCCCGCGGACGGCGGCCACGGACGTGGCCTTCATCTTGCGGTAGCGTCCCTCCACCACGGACTTCTGCAGGGCCAGCCTCCAATGCTTGAACCAAGTCTTGACGGAGCTGTCCTTGGCCGGCGCGGCAGCGCCGCTATGCTGCGCCGTGTCAGGAGAGGCTTGAGGCGCATGCGTGGCCGGCGCGGCAGCGCCGCTATGCTGCGCCGCGTCAAGGGATGCTTGAGGCGCATGCATCGCCGGGACGGTCGACGTCGCGACTTCCGCGACCGGCACGGGAACAGGCTCCTGGGCCCAGGACATCGTCGAGAACAGGAACGCCGATAGGATGATCATCATATTCAGTCCTCCATCAATTCACTGTTCCGCCGTCTTCATCAGCGCGTCGATCGCGCCCTTGAGCGAGGGGTCGATGGCCAGGGCCTTCTTCCCGTACTCCTCGGCCTGAGAGCGCTCCATGAGCTTGAGCGCGGTGCGCACCAGGTTCATCCACACCCCCGCGTCGTCCGGGTCCTTCTCCGCCGCCTTCTCGTAGCTGGAGCGCGCGTCCTCGTAGTAGTTCCGCATGTAGGCCAGGTTCCCGAGGTTGTTGAGCGTCCCCGCGTCCGAGCCGTCGATGGACAGGGCAAGGTCGAATTGGGCCTCGGCTTCCTCGGGTTCGCCGTGCTGGGCGTAGACCATGCCCAGGTGGTTGAGCGCCTGGATGTCTTCCGGCGCCTCGGCCAGCGTCTTCTTGAACGTCCCGGTCAGGAACGCGAAGCGGGCCTTGAGGGCGTCGGCGGACGAGCCGTCGAAACGCTTGGCGTAGTCTGCCGCATCGGGCTTGAGCGTCTCCTGGTCGCTCGGCGGCAAGGTCGCGGGCTCGAAGCCTTTCCACGCGCTGCGCAGGTCGATGACGCCCGCCTTGCCCTGCGCGCTCATCTCCTTGTACGCGGCCGCCGCCTTGCGCGACGCGGACTCGAAGGGCGATCCGAGCATGGTCGGCTCCAGGGGGATCCAGAGCGTCCCGCCGTACTCCACGAGGCTCTCGGGAGGCAGGCCGACCTCGATCGGGTCGCTCTCGCCCGTGTCGAACATGAGCGCGATGTGCCCCGGGTAGTCCAGGAGCGCCGAGCGCACCGCGGCCCCCTCCAGCATGGATGCCAGCATCGTGGCCAGGTCGTCGCATTCCCCGCTCTTGCGGCGCAGGGTCTCGCGCGGGAACTGCGTGTAGTCGACCGGAAAGGCCGGGTCCTCGGAGACGGTCTCGAACGGGTTGTTCGGGCTCGGGACGAAGCGCACCCCCATGGAACTCAGGCCTGCCCACAGCCGCATGGCGATGACCAGGCTCTTGTCGAGGTACTCCGTTCCCTCCGTGCCCTTGGGCGGGTCGCGCAGGATATCCCGCGCCAGGTCCAGGACCGGCGTGTCCTTGGGCGTCACGTAGTTGGCGATGCGCTGCGGGTCCTCCCAGGTGATGGCGTTGCGGGAATAGACCTTGAGCGGCAGGGCCACGGACACGTCCTTCTTCTCCCCCTTCTCGAAGTAGGTCAGGGTGATCTCCGCCTGGATCGGGGTGTCCTCGGTGACGTCCAGGATCTTGTTGTTGAGGGTGGCCACCAGGGGGACCTCTTCCTTGCCCAAGGGATCGAGCCTCTCGATCGTCCGCTCGGCCGCGAAGTCCGTGTAGTCCTTCAGACGGAACGACAGCTTGATCTTCTCGAAGGGCAGGTTCAGGTTGTTGACCACGACCGCCTTCCCCAGCGGGTGGTCTTTGTACCACTTGTAGTTCGACGAGAATATGTTGCCCAGGGTGACCGTCGATATCTCCACCGGAGCCTGGTTGAAGGCTCCGGGCACGAACACCTCCACGGGCCTGGACACGGGGCCCTGATCGCCGGTGGTCGCCTCCACGATCACGCGGTAGAAATAGGTCTTGTACGCCTCCATCTTGGGGTCCTTGAACTCGGGCTTGGGGGACTGGCCGACCTCCTCGTAGGCTCCCAGCGCGTCCGAGGAGCGCTGCACCCGGTAGCGCAGGACCCACGGGTCTTTGAGCGCGTCCCAGCTGAGCACGACCTCCCCTTCCGCCGCCTTCGTGGAGATCTCCAAGGGCGGCGCCAGCATCGGATGCAGGGAGAACGCGACGACGCGTCCGCGGTCCGCTATGAAGAGCTTGTCGTCGATGACGGCGAGCGCCGTGGGCTCGGAGAGGTTCCGTTCGCCCGTCCCGCCGGAGAAGAAGTTCGTCACCCATTTGCCGTCCCGGTCGAACACGGACACGCGCTTGAGGCCCCGGTCCAGGACGTACAGGTACGAACGGCCGTCATAGGCCATGGAGACCGGGTCCGCGAAATGACCGACCCCCTCCCCCTCGTCTCCCCACGACTTGATGTACCCCCCGGAAGGCTCGCACTTGAAGACCTTGCGCAGACCCCGGTCCAGGACGAAGACGAACCCTTCGGCATCGAAGGCCAGCGCCACGGGATCCCGGAACTCGTAGGGACCCAGGAGCGGGCCGAACCCGGAGATGAACGTCCCGTCCGGATTGAATATCTGGACGCGCCGGTTGCCCGCATCCGCCACGAAGACCATCCCCTTGTCGCTGATAGCCATCCCCTTGGGCTCCCTCACCCGGCCTTCCTTGCTCCTGCTCTCCAATAAACCGGTGGCTTCGGCGAAGTTCGCTTTGTGCGCCCCCTTCGGGTCGAAGACCTGGATGCGGTCGCCTTCCGTGTCGGCCGCGTAGACGCCCAGCGTCGGGCTCACGGCCAGGCCCTGCGAACCCTCCGTCGCGGAGGGGTCCTTGACTCCCTTGCGGCCGAAGACGAAGAGCTCCTTGTCATCGGGGCCGAACGCCGAGAAGTGGCCCGGCTTCGGGATGTAGGCGTAGAGCGTGTCCCCCTCGCTCGCCAGGGCGGACGCGTCGACCTTCAGCGTCCGGGTCGGCCCGCTCACCAGGAGCTTCGTGGCCAAGCCGGGGCTCGGCCGAGAGAGCTTCAGCTTGTTGGCCAATCGGATCCGCTTGATGCGCTTCGCGCCGCTGTCGACGACCAGTATCTCCCCCAGGGGTCCGACGGCGATGCCCTCCGCCTTCCGGAATTCGGTCGGCCCCTTCCCAGTCGTCCCGAACCCGCCCAGGACGAAGCCCTCCGGGTTGAGCTCATTGACCTTGCCGCGTCCCCGGTCGAGCATATAGATGAACCCGAACTCGTCGGCCGCCATATCCTCCCCATGGGAGGTGAAATCCTTCCGAAGCTGGGTCTGGGGGCCGAAGACCTGCACCCGCTCGTTGCCTGAATCCAAGACGAACATGTGGTCCGAGACGTCCACCAGGATGCGCGTAGGCGCGTCGAATTGGCCGTTCTCCTTGCCGGGCTTCCCGAAACCGAACAGGAAGATGCCCTCGCGCGTGAAGACCTGGATCCGGTCGTTGCCCGTGTCCGCCACGTAGACGCGGCCGTCCGCGCCCGCCGCGACGGATCGGGGGGCTTTCAACTGCCCCGGATCGGACCCCTTCGACCCGATGGTCCGCAGGAACTTGCCGTCCGCGTCGAAGGCCTGTATCCGATCGTTACCCGTGTCCGCGACCAACACCTCGCCGTCCGGACCGAGAGCCACTCCCCGGGGCCCCGAGAGCAGCCCCTTCTCGCTGATGACCTTGATGAGCTTGCCGTCCCGGCCCAGGATGTGCAGGGCGCTCTTCTTATCGTCCACCACGTAAATCCGATCCCGCGCGGCCGCCAGCGCCACGGGCCGTCCCTCCCCCTCCAGGGGCAGGGGGTCGAGGAATTGTATCTGGTCGAAAGGGTATGCCGGGGCCGCCAAGAGGCACGCTCCGAGTGTCCACGTTAACGCTCTCATCGGATCCTCTCCTTGATCAGTCTCTGCACCAACGCCGGATTGGCCTTCCCGGCGGACTTCTTCATCACGGCGCCTACGAGCGCGCCCGCCGCCTTCCCCTTGCCCCCCCTCAAGTCGGCCACGGCCGCAGGGTTCTCGGCCATGGCCTCGTCCACCCAGCGGCCCACCTCGGACTCATCCGTGACCTGCCTGAGGCCCGAGGCCGCGACGATCTCCGCCGGAGAGGCGCCGGACTCCCACATCCTGGCGAAGACCTCCTTGCCGAGCTTGCCGGAAAGCGTCCCATCCTCCAAAAGGTCCAGAAGCTCCGCCAGACGCGCGGCCGGGACCCGGGATCCCTCGACCGGCAGGCGCTCCTCCCGCAGCTTGGAAAGGAGCTCGGAGCCGATCCAGTTCGCCGCCGCCTTGGCGCTGGAGCGGCCCGCCGCCGCGACCACGGACTCGAAGTACCCGGCCAAGTCCCGATCGGCGGTCAGCACGCCGGCGTCGTACGGGGAGAGCCCATACTCCCGGATGAAGCGGGCGCGGCGCGGGGCCGGGAGCTCCGGCAGCCCTTTGCGGATCGCCTCCACCCAGGCTGGGTCCAGGACCAGGGGAGGCAGGTCGGGCTCCGGGAAGTAGCGATAGTCGTGCGCCTCCTCCTTGGTCCGCATGGGTTCGGTACGGCCGGAATCCGCGTCGAAGAGCCGCGTCTCGGGCTCCACGCGCCCTCCCCGAGCCAGGACCTCGGTCTGGCGCCGATGCTCGTACGCCAGGGCGTCTTTCACCGCGCGGAAGGAGTTCAGGTTCTTCACCTCGACCTTGGCGCCCAGGCCCTCGGCCCCCTCGGGGCGCACGGAGACGTTCGCGTCGCAGCGCAGTTCGCCCTTCTCCATGTCGCAGCGCGACACGCCGCAGTACTGGAGCACGGCCTTGAGCTCGCCCAGGTACGCGAACGCCTCCTCCGGAGAGGCCAGCTCCGGCTCGGAGACGATCTCGATGAGCGGGATGCCGGCGCGGTTGAAATCCACCAGCGAGCAGGGAAGCTCCTCGGAGCCGATCGCGTGCAGGAGCTTGCCCGCGTCCTCCTCGATGTGGACGCGGCGGACGCCGATCTCCCTGCCATCGGGCAAGCGCACGCTCCCGCGTCCGGCCAGCGGCTCCTCGTACTGCGAGATCTGGTAGTTCTTGGGCATGTCGGGGTAAAAATAATTCTTCCGCGCGAAGACCGAGACGCGGCGCGGCTCGGCGCCGACGGCCAACGCGGCCCGGACGGCGAGCTCGACCGCCCGCCGGTTGAGCACGGGGAGCACGCCGGGCTGGCCTGTGCATACCGGACAGACGCAGGTGTTCGGCTCCCGGCCGAAGGAGTCCGCCGGGCAGGGGCAGAAGAGCTTCGAAGCGGTGCCCAGGTGCACGTGCACCTCCAGGCCGACGGCTAGCCGCATGTCTTCTCCTCCAGGCGCGGGAAGGGCTTGGCGGCCTCGAAGCTCCGGGCCGCCCGCAGCAGAAGGCCCTCCCCGAACGGCCGGCACATGAGCTGGGCGCCGACCGGGAGTCCGGAACGCGTCACTCCACACGGGATGGATATCCCGCCGAGACCCGCGAGGTTGCAGGGGAGGGTGAACACGTCCGCCAAGTACATCTGCAGGGGGTCCGCCTTCTCCCCGAAACGGAAGGCGGGAGCGGGCGAGACGGGGGTCAGGATGAGGTCCACGCTGCGGAAGGCCTCGTCGAAATCCCGGCGGATGAACCGGCGCGCCCGTTGGGCCCGCAGGTAGTAGGCCTCGTAGTAGCCGGCCGACAGCGCGTAAGTCCCGAGCATGATGCGCCGCTTGACCTCCGGGCCGAACCCCTCCCCGCGGCTCGCCTCATAGAGAGAGAGCAGGTCCTTCTCCCCGGCCGCCCTGCGGCCGTAGCGCACGCCGTCGTAGCGGGCGAGGTTCGCGCTGGCCTCGGAGGGGGCGATGATGTAGTACGCGCTGACCGCGTATCGCGTGTGGGGCAGGGAGATGTCCGCCAGCTCCGCCCCGGCAGCGGCCAGGACCTCCGCCGCGCCGCGCACAGCGGCCGATACCTCGGGATCCAGGCCCTCCGGGAAGTACTCGCGGGGCAGGCCGATCCTGAGGCCGCGGCAGCCTCCCTGCGAGAGCCGCAGGAGGTCCTCATCGAGCCCGGGCGAGGACGTCGAGTCCCGCGGGTCGTGCCCGGAGATGACGGAGAGGCCCAGGGCCGCGTCGGAGACGGTGCGCGCCAGCGGTCCGACCTGGTCCAGGGAGGAGGCGAACGCCACCAGGCCGTACCGGGAGACCCGGCCATAGGTCGGCTTCAGGCCGACCACGCCGCAAAAGGCCGCGGGCTGACGCACGGACCCTCCCGTGTCGGAGCCCAATGCCAGCGGGACGAGCCCCGCGGCCACGGCCGCGGCGGATCCGCCGCTCGAGCCGCCAGGCACCCGCTCGACGTCCCAAGGATTGCGGGTGGGGAAGAACGCCGAATGCTCGGTGGAGGAGCCCATGGCGAACTCGTCCATATTGGTCTTGCCCACGATCACGGCGTCGGCGGCCTTGAGCCTCTCCACGACGGCCGCGTCATAGGGCGCGACGTAGCCCTCGAGGATCCTCGAACCGCAGGCCGTCGGAACGCCTCGCAGCAGGATGTTGTCCTTCAAGGCGACCGGCACGCCGGCCAAAGGTCCGAGCCGTTCCCCCCGAGCCGCCTTCCGGTCCACCTCCCGGGCCGCCTCCAAAGCTTCGGGTCCCATCGTGCGCACGAAGGCCCGCAGCCCGGGATCCCGGTCGCGGATGGCGTCCAGGCAGGCGGCGGCGACGCTCTCGGCACGGATCTCTCCGGCCCGCACGCGGCCCGCGATCTCGAAAGCCTGCAGAGGAGCGGTCATTTGATGAAAAGGACGTCCCCCTTCGTCTCCGGAGGCTCTTGGTCCGGCAGGGGCGGCTGAGGGGCTTGCTCCTTGGGTTTGGGCGCGGGCTCCACCTCCTCGTCGGGGGGCTCCAGCCCCTTGCCCGGAGTCCCGGTGATCTCCGTCTTCGGGGCGCTCTCCGGAGTCGAGAGGCTGGATTCGAGGCCGTCGATCTGCGCCTGTATCTTCTCCGCCTTGTCCGGGGAGACGAGCCCCTTGGCCTTGCGCAGGTCCTGGAGGGCCCCGTCGCGGTCCCCGTTCTCGCTGCGCGCCAGTCCGCGGTTGGCGTAGGCCAGCCCGTTCTTCGGGTTCAACGAAATGACGTGGTCGAGGTCGCGCAACGCGTCCTTGAAGTTCCCCGTCAGATAGTAGGCGTTGCTGCGGAAATAGAGGGCGTCCTCGAAATCCGGAAAACGTCCCAGGAACTGGGTGAGGTCCTCGATGGCCTTCGGGTACTGCTTGAGCTCGCGATGCGCCCGGCCTCGGTAGTAGTACGCCCATACGAAGTGCGGGGAGATCTGCAGGACCTTCGTGTAGTCCGCCGCGGCCTTGGAGTACTGCTTGAGCTTCTCCTGGACCGTCCCCCGAACGATGTAGGCCACCGCCGAGCGCGGGGAGAGCTTCACCGCGATGTTGAGGTTGGCCAAAGCGTCCTGCGCCCGCTGCTGGGTGCTCCGGACGCTCCCCATGCCGAAGAACGCCATGGCGCACTGAGGGTCCAGCTTCGCCGCGCGGGCGAAGTCCTTGGCCGCGGGCTCCAGCTGCTTGGCCACGAATCGCGCCAGCCCCCTGGCCGCGTAGGACTCCGCGTCGGTGGGACGCAGCCGTATGCCGAGCTGGGCGTCGCGCCGCGCTCCGGCCACTTCCCCGCTGGTCCAGAGCGCCATAGACCGGTACGCGGCCGCCGTCCCCCAGCCGGGCTGGACATCCATGGCTTGGCCCAGAAGGTCCACGGCCTCGTCGAAGCGGGCCTCCTCGTAGGCGATGACGCCGCGGCGCAGGATCTCGAGCGCCTGAGGCCCCGGCTTCTTGGCGAGCGCCGCCGGCGCGAGACACAGGCCGAGGGCCAGGACCGCGAGCACCTTCGGGACCCGGTAGCAGCCCCGCTCCACGGAAGGGGCGTTGGCGAGCAGGGGCTCGCCCCAAGCCTGGGGTCGAGCCTCGTCTTCGCGAAGGGGCGAGGGATCCGCCGGAGCAGGATCGCCGGCGGATTCCTCGAGCCCCTCGAGCTCCTTCATGTGCTCGAGCACCCGGCCCAGCTGGTCCTGGTAGAGCCGGACCTCCTCGGGGGAGAGGCGTATCCTGGCCAGGCGCGCGACGTGGTTGACTTCGTCCTCTCGGATCGTCATGGCTATGCGGGCGTCAGCGGAGCGTAGCGCAGCAGCAGCTTGCGCGTGCTCCCGTTGTCGAAGACCACGGTGACCTTCGTGGACTCCCCGGCGCCGGAACGCTCGATGATGCGCCCGGCGCCGAACATGGGATGCCGGACGCGCATCCCTTTCTTGATCTTCAGCAGCATCGGGACCTGCTGCGCCTCGCCCGCCGCCACCTCGCCCGTGACCGGATCGGCCTGGCGCCTCGGCTCAGGGCCGAGCCTCGCCTCCAGGATGAAGCGCGACGGCAGGTTCGCGTAGGCCCGGCCGAACAGGCGCCGCGTGGAGGCATGGGTCAGGAAGAGCCGCTTCTTCGCCCGGGTCATGGCCACGTGGCACAGACGCCTCTCCTCCTCCAGTTCGTCCTCCGAGCCGTTGCCGGCCGAGATCGGGAAAAGGCCCTCCTCCAGGCCGGTCACGAACACGGCCGGGAACTCGAGCCCCTTGGCCAGATGCGCGGTCATCAGGGTCACGGACTGCTCGTTCTCGTCATAGGTGTCGGCCGTCCCCTGCAGGGCCACGTCCTGGAGGAATCCCTCGAGGGTGGCCCCCTCCCGGCCGTCCTCGTACTCCTTCACGGCGTTCAAGAGCTCCTGCAGATTGCCCATGCGGCCCGCCGCTTCCCGGTCCGTCTCGGACAAGGATTCGAGCCACTCCCAGTAGCCGCTGTGCTTGTAGACCGACTCCAGTCCCTGGCCCGGCGGCAGCGACCGGATGTCGGCCCCCATGCGGTCCAGGGCCGCGGACAGAGCCCGCGCGCCCTTGGCCGCGCCCTGGGGGATGCCCGCCAGGAGCGCGTCCGAGGAGAGTATCTGCCGCAGCGAGGTCTCCCGCGACCGCGCCAAAAGCGCCTCCTCCGCGGTCTTGCCGATGCCGCGCGCGGGCACGTTGAGGATGCGAAGCAGCGAGACGGTGTCCGCGGGGTTGACGGCCGCGCGCGCGTAGGCCAGCACGTCCTTGATCTCCCTGCGCTCGTAGAACCGGACCGAGCCCACGACCCGGTAGGGGAGCTGGGCCACGCGCAGGGCGTCCTCGAACTGGCGGCTCTGGGCGTTGGTCCGGTAGAAGACCGCGATCTCCCGGAGCGAGAGCCCGTCCTCGAGCAGCCGGATGATGCGGCCCACGATCCACCGGGCCTCCTCGCGCTCGTCCATGAGCTCGCGGACCTCCACCGGCTCGCCCTGGGGGCTCTTGGTCCAGAGCGTCTTCTCCTGGCGGCGCTTGTTGTTCTTGATGACCGCGGACGCCGCGCCGAGGATCTCCGGGGTGGAACGGTAATTCTCCTCCAAGCGCACGACCTTCGTGTCCTGGAAGTCCGTCTCGAACTCCAGGATGTTGCGGATGTCCGCCCCGCGGAACGCGTAGATGGACTGGTCGGGGTCCCCGACGACGCAGAGGTTCCGGTGCTGGGCCGCCAGGGCCCGGGTGATGAGGTACTGGGCGTGGTTCGTGTCCTGGTATTCGTCGATGAGGATGTGCTCGAAATGCTTCTGATAGAAGTCCCGGACGGTCTCCTTCTGCCGCAGGAGCTCGGCGGTCTTGAGCAGGAGGTCTCCGAAGTCCACCCCTCCGGCCGCGTCGAGGCGGCGCTGGTAGGCCTCGTACACCTTGGCCACCGTCTCCCGGAACGGGTCGTGCTGGGCCATGGCGTGGATCGCGTAGGACTTCGCGTCCAGGAGGTCGTCCTTGGCCCGGGAGATGACGCTCACGAACAAGCCGGCCTTGGTCTTCTCCTCCTCGAGCCCCAGCTCCTTGATCACGTGGCCCACCACGCGCTTCTGGTCGTCCTGGTCGAAGATGGTGAAATGCGGCGTCAGGCCGATCTCGGCCGCGTGCTTGCGCAGCAGGCGCGCGGCGAAGGCGTGGAACGTGTGCACCCAGATGCGGACCGCGCGGCCCGGGACCAGGGCGTCGATGCGGCGCCGCATCTCCTCGGCCGCCTTGTTCGTGAACGTGACGGCCAGGATGCGGTCCGGAGCGACCCCGTCCGCGATGAGGGCGGCCACACGGTGGACGATGACGCGGGTCTTGCCCGTTCCCGCGCCGGCCAGGACCTGCAGAGGGCCTCCCCGGTAAAGGACGGCCTCCTTCTGCTGCGGGTTGAGGGACTCGAGGTCGATAGGCATACGTCTCCTTCGGACGGGCGCTCGCGCGCGTAAGAAGATTCTATGAAATTTACCGCGGCCTCAGAAGCGGCTCGTCGTAGCCTTCAGGGGGTCTGAAGCCCAGCAGGTGGCACAAGGTCGCGGCCACGTTGCCCAGGCCGGGAGCCGGGACGCCGGCGAGTTCCCATGCGTCGACCCCGGAGAAGTCCTTCACGATGAACGGGACCGGGTTGAGGGTATGCGCCACGAAGGGAGTCCTCTTGCCCTTGGACTCGGTCCACATCACATCCGCGTTCCCATGGTCCGCGGTGACGACCAGGACCCCTTTCGCCTTCTCGACCGCGGGCAGGAGCCTGCCCAAGACCAGATCCACGGTCTCCACCGCGATGCGGATGGCCGGCTCCACGCCCGTATGCCCGACCATGTCCCCGTTGGGGTAGTTCACGCGGATGAACTTGCGCTGTCCCGAGGCCACGGCCTCGAGCACGGCGTCGGTGATCTCTCCCGCCTTCATCCACGGCCTCTGGTCGAAAGGCAGCCGGTCCGAGGGGATCTCCACGTACTTCTCGAACTCCTCGTCGATGTACCCGGAGTTGTTCCCGTTCCAGAAATAGGTCACGTGCCCGAACTTCTGCGTCTCGGAGATGGCGTAGGAGCTCAGCTTGGCGGCGCAGAGGTACTGTCCGAGCGTCCGGTCGATGGCCGGGGGCTCCACGAGGTAGCTCCGCGGGATATGGGCGTCGCCGTCGTACTCCATCATGCCGGCGTAGAAGACCTCTGGAGCGCGCTCCCGTTCGAACTCCTTGAAGCCCTTCTCGTCGAAGGCGCGGGAGATCTCGATGGCCCGGTCTCCCCGGAAGTTGAAGAACACCACCGCGTCCCCGTCCTCGATCGTTCCCACGGGCTTGCCCCCCTCGGCCACAACGAAGGAGTCCATGTACTGGTCCGTGATCTTGGGGTCCTCGGCGTAGTAGGTCTTGATGGCTTCGCCCGCGCTGCCGAAGGCCCTCCCCTGTCCGAGGACATGAGCTTTCCAGCCCTTCTCCACCACCTTCCAGTTGGCGTTGTAGCGGTCCATGGTCGTGACCATGCGGCCCCCGCCCGAGGCGATGCGAAAATCCTTGCCGAGCCCGGCCAGACGCTTCTCCAAGGGCAGGATGTAGTCGAGCGCGCTCTTCTCCCCTACGTCCCGCCCATCCAGGAGGGCGTGCACCCGGACGCGCTTGACGCCGTCGGCCGCGCACCGGTCGAGCAGGGCGTTAAGATGCGTGATGTGGCTGTGCACGTTGCCGTCCGAGACCAGGCCGATGAAGTGGACCGCGCGTCCGGAGCGCCCCCGCTCGCGCACCTTGGCCCAGGACTGCCCCTCGAAGATCTTGCCCGAGGCGATGGCCTCGTTGACGAGCTTGGCCCCCTGCGAGAAGACCCTCCCGGCGCCCAGGGCGTTGTGCCCGACCTCGGAGTTTCCCATGTCGTCGTCGGTGGGAAGTCCGACGGCCTTGCCGTGGGCGCGGAGCTTGGTGAAGAGCTTTTCCTTGAAAAGGGCGTTGAGGACCGGCATGTAGGAGACGTGCAGCCCGTCCGACGCGTCGCCCTTGCCGATGCCCATGCCGTCCATGATGACGAGCAGCACCGGCCCGGGGAACGGCGTGTAGCCTGGGAGCTTCTGGAGTCTGAGTTCACTCATACTGGAGGATGATATCATAGAGGATGCTAGAATAGTTCCGACCCCTTCTGTCGTGAGGGGCTTTAAAGGAGAGCGTTCACGCGCAACACCCTCGTCGCCCTCTTGGCCTCGTCCATCCTGTCCTGTCCCTCCGCGTGCTTCCCACAGGGCCCGAAGGCTCCGACGCGCTCCCGGCAGGGGTGCCGGCCCCCGCCTGGGAAGACCCTCTGCCTCGTTGAGACCACCTTGCTCGAAAAGGGCGTCAACCACCAGGCGACGCATAACGCTCAAGGGCAGAAGGCGTTGCAGAACCGCCACGGGATCTTCGTGAGCTACAACCCCCAGGAGGAGGCCGACGCGGATCCGGAGACGACCTCGACATGGGTCCTGGCCCGCAGCCAAGACGGCGGGAAAACGTTCCGGCGGATATTCTCGACCTCCATGCACCGCATCATGCCCCCTTCCATCCAGAGCGATGAGGCCGGCAACGTCTACGCCATCCACGGGACCGGTACGGAATGGCTGGGCGGACTCTTCGACAAGCATCCCAAAGACGCCTGGTTCTACAAGTTCGAGGCTGCCAAGGGCTTTAAGGGCCCGAAAATCCTCAAGATCCCGAACGCGTCCACGGGCAAGAGCGACTTCATCTACGACGGCAAAGTGAAACGCTTCTATTACATGACGTTCAACGACACGTTCCCGCCCATCCAATCGATCCCCGCCTTCTTCGTGCTCACCCGCGATGGGAGCATCGAATACCAGACCCCGATCGGACAGAACCTGGACCCCATCGAAGAGAAATACGCGAAGATCATGTACCCCCATCTGCGGTCTGACGGGAAGCGCGTGATCGCGGCATGGTCCACGGAATACGACCCCCCCGGAGCGGATGCCTCCGGCGACACGAAACGGACCAACCTATACCGGAACATCAGCTTCATGTGGTCTGGGAACGCCGGACGCTCCTGGAAGAACCTCGCCGGCTCGCCCATCACGTTGCCGCTCCGGGCCGATGACGCCGGCCCCGCGACGCTCGTCACGTCGCCGGACGAGCTCGGGGACCACAATTGGCTCGGCGGCATCGCCTACGCGAACGGAAAGCTCTTCCTTGCCCACCAAGTCTGGGGCGTCGCGCATCCGGGCGTTCACGCGCACTTGTCCGTCTTCGATCTCGAAAAGAAAGTCCGATCCGTCGATGCGCGCGGCTGGGCCGGAAGCGCGCTGGATCCGGACGGCACCGGAAAGTTCATCGTCGGCCCCGCTTCGCCGGATGGCCCGATCTACTACGCTGCGGGCGGTGCGTTCGAGGGCAAGCCCGTGCTCGTCATCCTCCGGAGCGGGGACCACGGGAGGTCCTGGACCGACTACGCGGTAGGCGGCTACGCCGCCGGCGATCCCGCGATCGTCTCCAACGTGGTGGTCTCTCCGTCGGTCACCCCCGACGGACACATCATCGGGATCTATACCCGCTGCGCCCCCCGTCCGGAACTCGGAGGTCGCTGCGAGAGCCATATGAACGGGAAATACACTCTCGACAGCAGCGTGTACTTCTTCAGGGTGAAGGCCGAGTGAAGACAGGGCGCTACGGCTTCGGATGCCGGAACCGGTCCGCCATCCGTGTGAAGAACAGCTCGAAGATGCTCGGCGGCTCCGCCAGCCTCTCCGGCGCGCGGCCCCTCTCCCCGGCGTAGACCGAGAGCCCCGCGCCCGCCACCGCCGGCACGATCCCGGTGATGGGAGCCCCGGCCAATTGTCCCAGGGCCCCGATACGGCCCGCGAGCTCGTCCGCGGCGAAGTGCATCCTCGCGTCGTCGCGGGAGACGTTCACGCGCACGACCGGGTTGTCCCGGTCGAAGAGCCTGTCGTCCTCCGGGGTGGAGGGAAGGCGATGCCCCACCAGGGTGATGCGCGTCCCTTCCCGGAGGCCCGCCTGCAGGCCCGCAAGGTCTCCGGTGCTCACGTTGACGAAGCTGCAGCCGTAGTGCGTCAGGACCTGCACCTGCTCCTCCTGCAGGGTCCCGGCGTGCTCCGCCATCCGCACGTCCTCGTCGCCGATGTGCATGACCAGCGGGGAGCCGTGCCCGAAGAAGTAGACCCTGCGGGGGCCCTCGACGCTGCTCAGCATGCAGAAGAAGTCCTCGCGGGTCTCGAGCGGGTGGATCTGGATGTTGTCCGCCGGGACTCCCTGGCGGAGCAGGCCGGCGCGCAGGAGCTCGGTCTGCTTCTTCCAGCGCTCCAGGAAGTGCTCGTCGTGGGTATCGTAGAAGACGAGGTGCTGCTGCCTGCCGGCCGCGGGATCGGGCTGCATGGCCAAGGGAAGGTCCGGGTCCACGGGGTCCCGCTGGGAGGCGGCGTCGAGCACCTGCCCGACCAGGCCGGTGAACGCCTTGTCCGAGGACAGGTCCTTCTTGGGACCCGCCTGGACCGTCACCGACGTGACCTGGAACCTCTTGAGGAACGCGGCCACCTGGTCGTCGGTGACGGGGACCAGGGACTGGGCTGCGGCGGGCAAAGACAGGCTCGACAGGACTGCGGCGGCCAATAGGCTCTTCATGGCACCCACCCCCACTTTCAGGGTGCCCCCGGAACAGCCGGGCCGGAAGGGCCGTGAAGGGTCGTCCGCGCTGGGCCCTAGGACCTGCCAAAACGACAGGACTGTCAAGGACCTGTTAAGACCGTCCCCCTCCCGCGAAAAAGCTCTTCTATAAGCAGGCGGATCCTCTGAACAACATCCTGGGTAGACCCCTTGCCGCGATCGCGGCATGCTTATAGCAAGTGAGGAGGTGACGTATGGATACCAAGCTGTGGCGGATGCCGGCCGTAGCCTGCCTGCTGGCAGTCGCGGCCGGGTTCTGTACGGCGGCGGAGGATGAGTCGCTCAAGGCGCCGGATATGGGACGCTCGGGGCCGGTGATGCGCGACAAGCAGCTCTACCTGTGCATCAATGCGCGCAAGGAGTACGCGATGAACGGAGCGGCGGAGGCGTGCATGGCCTCGGCGGGGGGAGCGCAGGCCGAGGGCTGCGTGCTGCCTCCGGATGAGGGCAACGAGCAGAGGGCGCTGCAGTGCCTGCGCGATTTCGGCTACCTGAAGAAAACCCCCTCGCGTTGCACGGGCAAACGGCCGCTCTGCCCGACGGACACCTCGCCGGTGTGCAAGGCCGGCAAGTGGACCTGCCAGAGCGCCTGCATGAGCGAGCCTCCCAGGTGCAAGTCCGGCTCAGCCGTGTGCCAGGCCGGCACGTGGAAATGCGCGGGCGAATCCGGCTGCCAGGGCTCCAAGCCGGCCTGCCCCAACGGGCAGATCGTCTGCGATACCCGGTGCGGCAACGGCTGGTGCAGCTACGCATGGTCCTGTCAGCCCGGGCTTCAGCAAGACTGCAGCGGGACCCAGCCGGCATGCCTTTTCGGCACGCCCCAGTGTCAATCCGGCGCATGGAGATGCAAGGGTCCCGGGTCTCCCCTTGCCCCGGCGAGATGATAGAATACGTCCGTGCCGGACAAGAAACGCGGCTCGGACGAGGAAAAGGCGATCTGCCGGGCGTTCGTCCACGCGTACGACAAGCGCTTCGGAAACCCGGTGAAGAAGGTGCGGCGCGGCAAGCCCCCGGAGCCGGACTTCGTCTGCGACAACGGACTCGGCATCGAGGTCACCACCGTCTATGAGAGCCAGGAGATGGCGCGGTGGCAGAACGCGCCGGGCCAGCCCGCCATCTCGCCCTTGACCGCCAACCCGATCCGGTCCATGCAGTCCGAGCTCCTGCGCCTCATCGAGCAGAAGTCAGGGAAGACCTACGAGGGCTGCTCCCAGCTTTTGCTCGTGCTGTGGGCCAAGGCCATGTTCTCGAGCCACGAGGTCCTCGAGCAAGTGCAGAAATCGCTGCGCCTCAAGAGCGCCGGTCCCTTCAAAAGCGTGTGGGCGGGCTGCTCCAAGGACAACGGCTACGTGTTCTTCAGCCTCTGGGGCCTGCGTCCCACGCGGATCGAATACCCATAGGAAATAGCGCCGTAACATCCGGGACCCACACTCCTAGTACCCATTGCCGAGGTGGGTGTGAGACACTGGATATTGCCGCTCGTCCTGCTCCTGCCGTCTTTCTGCTCCAGTCAAGACCTGTCCGTCCCCGAGCGCATGCTCCTCTTGCGCCTGGAACTGGCCGCCGCCAAACTCGAGTCCAGGGACTTCTTGGGAGCGGTCTTCGCAGCGGACCAAGCCATCGCGCTCGAGCCCAGGAGCGCCAGGGCCTACGTGCTCAAAGCCACGGCCCTGAACCGGCTGCAGCGCTTCGAGGAGGCGGAGACCACGGCTTGGAAAGCGCAGGCCCTCTGGGACAGCCACCTCGCCAACGAGAACATCGCCTGGGCGCAGCTCAACCTGGGCCGCTATACCGACGCGGTCCGGAGCGCGGACCGGGCCATCACGATGCGCGACACCGACGCCAAAGCCTACGCCATCCGCGCCTACGCGTTCGAGGCGCTCGAGGAGAGACCCGCGATGCTCGCTGACCTGCGCCGCGCGGCCGAACTGGACCCCGTCCATTTCGCGGACATCCTTGCGCGGGCGCTCCGGGGCGAGAGGATATTCGCCTTCTCCCGGGAGCCGGATAAAAAGCCGAGGTCCAGCCGGACCTCCCTCGCCGTCCTCTCCGGATCATCGACGCTGGTGGTGTCGGTCTGCGTCCTGGCGTTGTGGCGGAACCGGCGCAGGCCCCTGCCGGGCAAGATATCCTTCCCCCAGATGTGCTGGACGTGAAGGTACCTTGACATCTCTCGTCCTCCACTCTATACTCGGATTGTACCCATGTTGAGCCTCTTGGCCGCCTTGATGTTCGCGGCTCCGGTCTGGGCGGACGAGTTCGACCAGCCTCCGCCCCAAGAACCGGGAGTGATCCGCCCGCGCCATCGCACGCGTCCGGACTTCCGTGCGACCGAGCCCAGGAACGGCCCGCATCGGTCCCAGCAGCCGCGGCTCTCTCCCGGCGGGCAGGCGCTCTTCGACCAGATGCGCCGGGAGATCAAGTCCGGCAAGCAGGTGGACTTCAAATCCTATTTCGCCCAGATCATGGAGGCGGAAGCGCGCAACTCGAGGAAGTGGATCGACCTGCTCGCGCGATCCGCCCATCGCTCCTCCGGAGGCGACCTGGTCGGGTACACGCTCACGCTCTGGGAGCAGTACACCCTCCGCTACACCGACGACCCCTCCGGATACTCCGGCCTGGGCAAGGCCAGCTTCCAGGCGGGCCAGTACGGCCCGTCCGTGGCCCAGCTCACGCGCGCCATCGCCTTGGGCGAGGCGTCCCCGGACAACTTCTACCAGAGGGGCTTGTCCGCCGAGCGGCTGGGGGATTTCGAGCTCGCGCACCAGGACGCCGGGACCGCCCTGAACCTGAAGCCCGGCGACCCGGCCATGCTCTCGCTCTACAAGCTTACCGACGGCCGCATCTCCAAGCTGTACGTGGACCTCGCCACGGGCGACACGCGCAAGGCACCGGAGCCCGGCGCGGGCCAGGAGGCGGCCGACGGCGCTGTGTCGGCCCGGGGACACGGCCGCGCCGCGAAGACTCCGGAGACTCCGGCCGAGGACCCGGTCCGGCAATCCGCTGGCCTCACCGAAGCCGCCCAGAGGTACCTGCGCGTGGGAGACGTGAACTCCGCGCTGGTCGCGGCGCGGCAGGCGGCCGGCCTCAACCCCCAGAACGCGCAGGCCCTCGGACTCATGGCCACCGCGTTCGAGCGCACCGGCGACCATGAGTCCGCCATCCAGGCGGCGGGCCAAGCGCTTTTGGTCCAGCCCGGCAACGCCTCCGCGCTCAACACGCGCGCCTGGGCCCAGAGCGGGCTCAAGCGCTTCTCCGACGCTCTGGATGACTCCGGCCGCGTCCTGGACATCGACCCGGCGGACCCGTTCGGCTTCCTGAACAAGGCGCGCGCCCTGGGCGGGCTGGGCAGGCGGGACGAGATGCTGGACGCCCTCAACCGCACCGCCTCGCTCGACCCCCGCTTCGCGGGCCTGCGCGAACAGGCCCTGCAGCTCGCTCCGTCGGCGGACACGGAGCTCCTCTTCGCCGGGCTCCTGGATGGACGGCAGGCGGCACCGGCGCCGGCCTCGTCGGCTCCCAAGGGCTCGCGCCGGTTCCTCATCCTGACCACCCTGGTGCTCGTGGGCGGCTTCCTCATCGCTTTGGGCCTGCTGACCGCGGGCGGCACCGGTCTCACCGAACGCCTCACCTCGGCTTTCCGCCGCCGCGAGACCCGGCCGAGGGCCTCCCTCCCGGAAGGGAACGCGCTGGCCGGCTACCAACTGGGCCGCGTGCTGGCCTCGGGAGGCATGGGCGAGGTCTTCGAAGCCAAGGACACCCGGCTCGACCGCCGCGTCGCCGTCAAGAAGCTCCGCGCCGAGATCCGCGACAACGGCAAGGAGCGCGGGCGCTTCCTGCGCGAGGCCAAGACCGTGGCCGTGCTCCAGCATCCCAACATCGTCCAGATCCACGCGGTGGTGGAGGACGGACAGGACATCTACCTGGTGTTCGAGTTCGTCGAGGGCAAGACGCTCGAGAAGGTCTTGACCGAGCGCTCTCCCATGCCGCTCTCGCAGGCCCTCTTCGTCATGAAGGACGTGTGCGCGGGCTTGGACCACGCCCACGCCCAAGGGGTCATCCACCGGGACCTCAAGCCGTCCAACATCATGCTCGACTCCAAGGGCGTGGCCAAGGTCATGGACTTCGGCGTGGCACACCACGCCCGGGCGGCCATGGCGCGCGCCACTTCCACTAGGACGGTCTGGGGGACGCCTCCGTACATGGCCCCCGAGGCCGAGGAAGGCGAGATCGGCCGCGAGTCCGACATCTACGCCCTGGGCGTATGTCTCTACGAGATGCTGACCGGGGACGTCCCCTTCAAGGGCGCCGCGGGCGCCATGTTCGCCGCGAAATCCAAGGCGGATTTCGCCCCCGCCTCCTCGCTCCGGGCCGGCCTGCCGGCCGGGGTGGATGCGCTCATCGCCTCGGCTCTCGACCCCGACCCGCGCAAGCGCAAGCCCAAGAGCGCCAAGCGCTTCTTCGACGAGCTTCAGGCAGCGGCCGGAAAGCCGGCATAGTCCTCAGCCCTGCAGGAACGCCGACCTCAGCAGGGCCACGGATTCCAGATGGTCGGTATGCGGGAAAAGGTCGATGCCCTCGACTTTCTGCAGGTCGAAGGAGGACGAGAGCTTCCGGATGTCCTCGGCCATGGCCTTGGGGTTGCAGGACACGTAAAGGATCCAGCCCGGGCTCAGCGTCTTGAGAGCCTCCACGACCGCCGGATGCAGCCCTGAACGGGGAGGGTCCGCGACCACCACGTCCACATCCACGCCCTGGGCGGCGAACGCGGGCAGGAGCTCTTCCGCCTTGGCCGCCTGGAACTCGACGTTGCGCATCCCGAGCTCGGAGGCGTTTGCGCGCGCGTCCGCCACCGCGGACTCCGCCACCTCCACGCCGAACACGTTCTCGCAGAGGTCCGCGAGGCAGAAGCTGATGCTGCCGACGCCGCAGTAGAGGTCGAGCAGGCGCTTGGGCCGGAGCTGCGCGAGCCATTCCCGCAGCATCCCGTAGAGCAGCTCGGCCCCGCGCGTGTTCGTCTGGAAGAAGGCGTGGGGCGAGATGCGCACGCGCTTGCCCAGTATCTCCTCATGGAGACAGCCCTCTCCGTGGAGGATCTCGATGGAGTCCGAGAAGGCCACGTCCGCCTTGCCCGAGTACACGCCCCGGAGCACGGTCGAAGCGGGGTAGGAGGAGCGGACGGCCTCAACGAATCCGCGCGCCGGCAGCTGCCCTGGCGCCGTGATCAGGTGCACGGTCCGTTCGCCCGTGTTCTTCCCCTCCCGGACCAGCAAGTGCCTCAGGAACCCGACCTGCTTGTGCAGGTTGTAGGGCTCGAGCTTCTCCTTCCTGGCCCATGCGTGCACGGACTCGAGCAAGGCCGGGACTTCCGGCGACATCAGGAAGCACTCCGCCAGGTTCAGGACCTTATCCCAGCGGTTGCGGCGCTTGAGGCCCAGCAGGAGGGGATCGCCTCCGGCCGGAGGGACCGGATATACGTCCTGGAAGGAGAACTCCATCTTGTTCCGGTAGAACCACTGCTCGGGCGAAGGGCGGACGTTGACCGCCGCGGCCCACCCGGCCCTCTCCATGAGCCCGCGCAGGGACTCGGCCTTGGCCGCGAGCTGCGCCTCGTAGGGGACGTCCTGGAGGCGGCATCCGCCGCACTCGCCGAAGTGCCTGCAGCGCGGCTTCACCTTCGACGTCTCAGGAAGAGAATTTGAAGAGGCAGATATCTCCATCTTGAACCCTGTAATCCTTGCCTTCGGACCGGATGAGTCCCCTCTCGCGCAGGACCGCTTCCGAGCCGTGGCGGTCGAGCTCCCCGAAGGAATACACGTCCGCGCGGATGAAGCCTTTCTCGATGTCGGAATGGATGACGCCCGCGGCCTGCGGAGCGCGCGTGCCTTCGCGGATAGTCCAGGCCCTGAGCTCGTCGGACACCTTCGTGAAATAGGAGGCCAAGCCGAGTCTGCGGTAGGCGGCCCGGATCACGCGCTCCAAGCCGCCCTCCCGGAGCCCGAGCTCGGCGAGGAAGGCGCCGCGCTCCGAAGGCGCGAGCTGGGAGAGTTCCGCCTCGATCTTGGCGCACAGCAGAAGGGGTTCGCCCCCGCGGGAGCGCACCGCCTCCTCGAAGGCCCGCAGGGACGGCCCCCGCGGCTTCTCGTCCGTGTTCCCCACGTAGAGCACGGACTTGCTCGTCAGAAGGGAGAGGTCTTTCGGGCACTCGCCCGCCGGCTTGCCCTGCCAGAGGGCATCCCGGAGCTTCTCAAGGGTCTGCAGCCGGGAGCGGGCGTCCTTTTCGCCGGTCTTGGCCCGGGGAGCAAGCTTCTCGACCTGCTTATCCACGCCGGCCGCGTCCGCGAGGACGAGCTCGGTCTCCACCACCTCCATGTCCCGGGCCGGGTCTACGCCCCCCATGGTGTGGGCCACGTCGGGGTCCTCGAAGAGCCTGACCAGATGCAGGACCGCGTCCACCTCGCGGATGTGGGAGAGGAACTGGTTGCCGAGCCCCTCTCCCTTGGAGGCTCCGCGGACCAGGCCGGCGATGTCCACGAACCGGACCGCCGCGGGGGTCGTCTTCTTAGGCTTGAAGATGCCGCTCAACCGCTCGAGCCTGTCGTCCGGCACCGAGACCACGCCCACGTTGGGCTCGATCGTGGTGAAGGGGTAGTTCGAGGAGGCGGCGTGCCCGCAGGTGAGGGCGTTGAAGAGCGTGGATTTACCGACGTTGGGAAGGCCGACGATCCCGATATCCATGTCCCGGCGCCGGCATCATCATACCAAAAATAGGGCCGGGACCAGACTATGGGGTCTTTGCAGCCACCGCCGCCATCAGGTTCTTGGCCTCGCAGACCTCGATATAGGCCTCGGAAGCGTTCTTCCCCGCCTTGACCAGGGCCACCATGGAATTGGAAGCCGCGCCCAGGTTCCCCGACGCGTCCCCCGAGTGGCCCATGGCCGACGTCATCTTGTCCCTGGTATTGTTGAGTTCCTGGCACTGCACGTAGGTCAGGTTCTCTTCCTTGATCTTCTTATCCTCGGCGCGGATGCTCCGGTAGCCCTCCAGCCCCGCCTTTTGCAGGTCCGCCACTCCCATGGTCGCCCCGACCATGAGCCCCGAAGGCAGAGCGTTGACGACCGATGCGAACGCCCCGCGGATGTCCGAACTCAGGGATCGGAAGGAGGCGGCTTTGTTCTTGTCCGTCTTCGCGATGACCTTGGCGATCCGCTCGTACTCCTCGGCCACGATGGGAGTGAAGGTCTCAGAGAGTTCGCGCACGTGCTGGGCGTTGGTCAAGGCCTGGTCCGCGCGGTCTTGGGCCGCCAGCGCATCGCGGGGAGGCATGTCCACGCGCCGCGAGATCTCCTCCGTGGTAGCCCACATCCACTGGCCGTCCTTCAGCACGACCTGCCCCTGGCCGTACCAGTCGTAGCCGTAGTAGCCTTGGTAGCCGTAGTAGTCGTAGTAGTTGTAGTACGGCGTGTAGTTGGTCCGCAGCTCCTTCGCGTAGTACATGACCTGGCAATCGTTGAGCAGGTTCCCCATCACGTCCACCGACTGTTCGATGCCCTGGCTCGCGGACGCCAGCCGGGGCAGTTGTTCGCCCACCACCAGTTCGGAGGTGTCCTGGACCGCTTGCAGCGCCTCGCCCGAGTAATTCCTCTTGGCCGTCGCGAGCGTATTCTTGAGCGAGTTCAGGATGCCGTATGCGGAATCCACCTTGGTCTTGAGGCTCGGCAGACGCTCCATCTCCAACCGGGATGTCCTGAAGACCACGTTCCCGTAGTAGCTGCCGGCCAGGCTCTTCAGCGCGGCGACCTCCTGATCCACCTCGGCGCGGGTCTTCTTCTCCGGGGCCGGATCCGCTTCCGGACCTCCGCCCGCGCCTCCCGCGATCCCTCCCCCCCCTCCGGCCCCGCCCACGTTCATCATGCCGCTCGCGCCGGCCAGCTTGCCGGAGCCGCTTTCCGGCATGGAGCCCGACGCGCCTCCCGGACCGGAAGACCCTCCGCCGAACGACGCGTTCCCGACAGAGCCGCCTCCCGCCGCAGCCGAAGCAGCGGCCGGCCGCCCGGTGCTCGGGCGAGCCGCGAGCTGGCCGCGGCCTCCTCCTGAAGAGCCTCCCTTCACGGCCATGGTCCCGGCGGTCTCGCGGGAGGCCGTCCGTCCGGCGGACGTCTGGATCGTCCTGCCCCCGGCTTGCACGGTCGGCTTCCCGGCCGGGGCGTTCGCCCCCGCGACGCCCGTACCCGCCTGCGGGGCTCCTCCCTGGATAGGCCCGCCCTCCCCCCCGGCCGCCCAGTTCGTGTTGTCCAACGCATCGATCCGGCCTATCCCTCCGGCCTGAGCCTCCTCTCCCGGACCGCGGCCCGTGTTCTCGACCAAGGCGGTGCTGTCCACGTCCTGGCCAGCCGCCGCGTCCACGGTCTTGTGCAGAGCGTCGAATCCAGCCCTGCTGACCGGCTTGGCCGATGGAGCCGCGAGCGAAGCCTGCGTGCCCGAGGAGTTCGCGGGTTTGAGCCCCTCGTTCTTGACCTGCAGCCTGCGTACCCCGATGTTCGACTCGCCGGTCGCGAGGCCCTCAGCCCCAGTGGTCTTCTCCCAGGCCACCTTGTCCCCGGGCTTGAGCAGAAGCTGCTCATCGGCAGTCTCCTTCCGCTCTTTGGTCGGGGAGGACAAGACCCCCCAGACCGTGAGCCCTCCGAGCACGATGACCATGGACCCGCCCATGAGCATCTTGGGGTCGCTCAGAGCACGCTCCATCCAGCCCCCATATCTGGAAATATTGGGAGACATAGGCGAACACTCCCTGCAAGGCCCCAAGAGTGGCGGCCTGCTTCTTATCCTCTAGCATAACAGGGTAAAAAGGAACATGCCAGTGGTATTTGCCTAATATTTACCTTCGGGGACGCGACCGGGGAGTGGATAAAATACCCGGCGACGGGTGGCGCGTAGGGGATTTGAACCCCTGATCTCTGCCTTGAGAGGGCGACCCGGGGGAGTCCGGGCCCGTCGTCGGAAACCGTGGTTTTGGGCCGTTCTCCGTCGAGACATCGGCTTGCATGGGGTTACATCCGTTGGCATGGATTACAGTCCATTTTCATGCCGAGTTGGCATAGATCTGGCATAGATTCCGCGCCAGGGATCGACTCACCACCTTGCGCCGAGCGAGATCCTCTGAACGTTGCCGAGTGTCCCGAACGGGGTGAAGGTGTAATCCGCGCGGCAGTTCCCCATCTTTAGGCCCACGCCGCCGCCAAGGCCGTTCAAGGGGCCGCCGCCGCTCGTCCCTTGGGCCATGCCAGAGGCGTAGCCAGCCCTTAGCGACAGCGCGGGCATGATGGAATATTCTGTCCCGAAGCCGACGCTGGTCCTCTTGTCGTGCACCTCCTGCCTGACGTCCAGGGCGAGTTGGAGCATGCCCCCCAGCCTGTAAGCGGTCCCGACCGACATGGTGAGCGGGAGCGGGTCCCTTTGGGACAAGTAGCGCATGCCCTGGCCCACGTTGAGAACAGAGAAGCCGAAGGACATGGGCCGGCTCGTCATCTGGTGCTGCACCCCGAAGTCCATGGCCACGCTCGACGCCGAGTAACTCCCGATCCTGCTCTGTAGGAATTTTATGTTGGCTCCCAAGCTGGCGCTTTGGCCGGATAGCCGCCTGCTGTAGCCGATGGTGTACGCCGTGTCCGAGGCGTCGAAGTTGCCCGTGGCCTGCCTGCCCACGTCCCTGCCCTCCTGCACTCCCGTGGCCAGCCTGGTGAACCCGGCCCCGAACGTTCCGAACTTGGTGGGGTGGGCGTAGCCTATGAAGTCGAACTTGGTGCCAGCCAGCCACTCGGTGTGCGTGGCCCCGAGTTCTTTCTTCCCAAGCTTGGCCAGGCCCCCGGGGTTGTAGTAGAGCGCGTTCACGTCATCCGCCAGGGCCGTATAGGCCTCTCCCATGGCCGCGGGCCTGGCGCCTGTGCCGATCTTGAGGAAGGCGGCGCCGGAATTCAGACTTGCGCTCGACGCGCTGGCCGGGAGCAGGCAGAGAGCGAGGAGAAGTGGCTTGTTCATCGCACCACCGCCAGTTTTCCTACTTTGCGTATGTGCTGTCCTGCTTTCTCGGCGTCCACCGCGTAGAGATAGACCCCGCTGGCGATCCTCCCGTCCCAGGTGTACTCATATGCGTACTGGCCGTTGACCAGACCGGGAGCGCCGTGCAGCGTGGTCTGATGCACCGGCTGCCCCGCTATGTCGTAGATGCGTATCGTGACCTGATCCGCGATCCCGACTTCGACGTGGATCGTGGGCTTGGCCCCTCCTACGGCAGGGTTGGGGAAGGCGAATACTTCCCTGAGGACGAAGGCGGAATCAGCCGCAGCCGCTGTCGTGATGCCCTGTCCGAGTACCTGATAGATGGAGAAATGGGTGGTCTGGGCGCTGACCGTGCGGTTCTCCCTGTCCACGACCGAAGCCAACGCCTCCCATTCTTCCTTGACCGGGTTCCAGTAGTGGACTGCGAGACTGTCGGGAGACCCCGCCTTGGACTCATCATAGGGCAGGACAATGGTCACTGCCGCGCTGAACTGGGTCCCATCCGGGCCGTACTCTACCGGTTCGGACACGGGGGCCAAGAGCTTCTTGCTCAATGCCTCCTCGCGCTTGAATCCGTTCCCCTCGGGCAGGGAGATGCTGACCTCGATGTCGTCTGATAGGGCTTGCGCAGGGATCATCACAGCCGTCCGGTCCATGCGCTGCACCGCCCCGCCCTTGGCCTTCTCTACCGTCGCGCGGGCGTAGAGCCCTTCTCCAGCGGTCTCAGAAACGGATTCGACAGAGCTGGTCCCATATCTCCTGCCGGAAGCCTCACCAGAGGCGATGAGTAGGGTTTCGGGAGGCAGGCCGAAGCCTTGTATGCGCTCGTTGTTTCTGTCAGCTACGAGCAACCGGCCGGCCTGGTCCAGCGCCAGTCCGATGGGCTTGTTGAACACGATATCCGCGGGCAGCGGCTTGCTGTCCTTGATCTCGCCGTGCTTGCCGAAGTCCAGGACCGTCTCGCCCTTGAAGTCGAACCGCAGGATTCTGTCCAAGCTGCGGTCAGATACGAATATACAGGTTCCGTCCTGGGAAACGGCCATGCCCTCAGGCCGCTTGAAGAGCTTCTGGTCGCGGCAGAACCCGCGATTGCGCTCGCACAGGCGGGCGGATATGCCCTTCTTCGACCGACGCGCGATACCCGAAGGGTCGATCTCCAAGGTCAGCGTGCCGGCCGGGTCGAAGACCAGTGCCCTCCGTCCTTTCGCGTCAGCCACGTAGATGTTTCCAGAGGCGTCCACGTCGATCCCGAACGGTGCGGTCTCGTCATTGTCCTCGTCGTCGGGGTCCAGCTCTTGGTCAGTCTCAGGTAGGTCGAACGCCCGCTGGAAGGAGCCGTCAGGGCTGAACACCTGGATGCGGCGGTTGCCCGTGTCAGAGACGTAGATCTTCCCATCCTGCCCCACGGCCACGCCTGAGGGCTGTCTGAACTGGCCGTTACCCTTGCCCGGGTGGAAGGACTTATTCTGGGCTTTGTTCGTCCGGATATCGCCTATCTCGAGCAGCAGGGCCCCTGTCGGGGAAAGCTCGACGACCCGATGGTGCCGCGTGTCAGCAATGAACATATTGCCGGCCGAGTCCACGTCCACCGCCTTGGGCTTGTCGAAGTAGGGCTCAACCTGCTTCGTGTTGCCGAAGGAAGCCACGGGCAATCCCTGCGCGTCGAAGACGAGGATCTTATCCGCGTTCGTGTCAGCCACGTAGATTTTCCCAGCCGATGAGGCTACTGCCTGCGGGTGATGCAGGCTCTTCTGACTCCCCAGGACCAGGGTTCTAGATGGCTCGCCCACGAAGACCTGGGCCGAGGCGGTTGCGGTATTCCCGACAGCATCCGTAGCCGTGAGCGTTATGCTCTGATAGCCCTGCAGGCCGGCGGTATCCCAGACCCCGACGACTTCGCCGGATGCGGCCCCCGAGCTGATGAGGGTCGAACCACGCTCAAGCCGCCAAGAGACCAGATTCGTGTCAGAGACTGTCCCACGGACCGAGATGACGCCTTCCACCGCCTTGCACGCGCCTGCTGCAGAAGCACAGGGCGAGAGCAGGGCCACCTGCGGGGATTGTGTGTCTCCTCCCACCGAGATCCGCCATGCCTGCTCATGGGAGTTCCCAAGCCTGTCCGCTGCCCGGACCGTAAGGACATGCAGACCGGAGGCCAGGAGCGTGCTCGCTTGCGCCGTGGCATCTCCCGGATCGAAGACGAAAGCCATGGTAGCACCGTGCAAGACGTACTGCCCGAAACCGAGTCCCGAACCCGGATCCGACAGGGCCAGCGTGATGGTCACATTTGGACTCGTGACCAAGTACCCGTCCTGAGTCGCTGCAAGCGGCGGATTTCCGGTGATGGAAATGGTCGGCGCGGTGTCGTCCAGCGCCAGCTGCCGCGTGCGCAGGGGTTCGAGATTTCCCAGCCTGTCCTGACTCCGGTACTCGACCACATGGCTCCCATCCGCTCCGGTGAGGCTCAATGAGAGCGGCTCGCTCATGAGATCCCCTGAATCGACCCTGTATCGCGTCCACTCGAGGCCTGAGCCCGCGTCCGAGGGCATGAGCGTTATGACCGTGGCTGAGGTGATGAAATCGCCGACAGCAGGCGTGGAAAGGGCCAGCGCGGTCTCTGGAGCGGTCGCGTCGAGCGCGATCGCAACACTATGGACTTGCTCCTCGTTGCCTGAGGCGTCCGTGCTCAAGTACTTGAAGGTGTGGGTCCCATCCGCCACCTGCATGGGGCCGAGCGTGACGGGTATTGAATAAACGCCGAGTGCGGCCGAGTCCAAGGCGAATTCGGTCTTTGCCACCAGGCCCGCGCCGTCGCCCGCTACGAACTTGTCATCGTGCGGCGAGAGCGTCAACACGGTCGCCGAGGAAACATACGTCCGGTCCGAGACGTACTTGGGCTCCCCTATGCCCAGGACCGTCACGGGCGGCAGGATATCCGTCCGGATGAACGCGCCGTATAACGAGGTGTGGAGTATCTCGCCGGTCAACTCAAGGCGGTCCGGTAGAACAAGGACCCGGGATAAGCCATAGATCGGCGCGGAAGTCCACTCGGACTCGAACTCGTCGAACCGATAGATCGAGACTTCCTGATAATCACCGGTGAAAGGCTGGATGACGAAGTGGATGACGGCCGGCGTTGAGAAGCCCACGTCCCCAGAGACCGTTCCGATGTCGTAGTAGTAGGTGGTCAGGACCGCGAGTCCCTGCGTGAGCGCGGCCCAATAAGCCCCCGGGACCGCGGTGGGGGTGATGGTCGTGACCGTGAGGGCCGTCTCAGGCGAGAGCACCCATACCACCGCATCCGTGCTTCCCGCCAGGGCCAAGGTCGCCGCGCTCGCAAGAGCCGGCTCTGACCAGTTGCCGGCCGTGTCCATGGTCCAGAGGGCGAAATGGTAGGTGGCGCCGGATGTCAGGCCTGTGAGCCGCCTTGACTTCGGCAGCTGGGGATACTGATCGACAACAGGCTCCACGACCTGCGCCAGCATGAGTTCGGGCGATGAGTTGGATGAGGAGTACCATATCCTCATCTCGCCGGAGGCTATCGGATCAGAGCCCGCATCGTCCCCCGGGGTCATCCAAGCGAGAGTGAGTGAATCAGTGGAGGGCTCTACGACGTTCAGGCCGACGGCAGCCGGGGCGATGCGGTCCAGAACCACCTGCTTCTCCACCATCTCCCCGCTGTTCTCTACATTGTCAACGCTGTAGAACCGCAAGTTGTACGACTCGTCCGGCAGGGCCTGGAGCGTGGTCGTGGAAGAGAAGTCCCCGCCGTTGATGCTGACGAACGCCGCCTTGACGCCGGAGGCCGCTCCATTGGGAGCCGGGTCCTGGAAAACGAGCCCCAAGTCCGCCCTGGCATACAACGTCCCGCCCAGGGTCCGCGATCCGCCCTGCACGATGAGCCCGCTCTCTGGAGCGATAGCGTCCACCGCCAGATCGGAGGTGTTGACCGGCTCGACGTTCCCGGCCTTGTCCATGCTGAAGTACCTGAAGGAACGGAGCCCGTCCTCCAGCAGATGGAGCGGGCCTTCATAAGGGCTGAAAGGACCGTCAGCGAGCGCGTGCCGCGTGGCAGCCACGCCCGATCCCATGTTGTCGAACGTCTCCAGCAGGTCGTCTTCGGCGGAGAGGATGAGCTCCGTCCTCGTGGAGATGAACACGCGGCCGGCTTGGAACTTCGGTGTCCCCAAGGCGAGCGTGGTGCGCGGCGGAAGGGTGTCGTGCTTGACCTCGAAGCTCCCGCTCGCGGCATAGCTCCAGTTCCCGGCGAAGTCTGTGGCAGAGACCTGGAGTTCCCATATGCCATCGTCGAGAAGCATGGCGTCGACCGACTGCAGGGTCGAGACATCAAGGCTGTAGAGCCAGCCGTCGGCCTTCCCCGTGTCGCTGGTCCGGACCAGGACGGCTGTCACCGCGGGCGCCGGGTCCAGGCGGTCCGTTGCGGAGAACTCGATGGGGATCTGGTCGAGTCCCGCCAAGAACACGGCTCCGGCGGCGGGAGTCGATATCGCGACCACGGGCGGGGTCGTATCCACGCGGATGGCGAAGGTGAAGCTCGTGGCGTTGCCGAGCAGGTCCTTGGCAGTCATCTCCACGAAGTTGAGCGGCTGCGTCGAGGACATGGATTCGACCAGGGAGAGGTTCCTCGCGGTCATGGTCTGCGTGGATCTCGTGCCGGGCTCTCCGGTCAGACTCTGGTCCGCGCCAGGGACCAGCGCGTATGTCTTGCCTCCGTCCGTGGAAACGCGGACCCAGGACGCCTCGATGGGCTTGCGGGCATCCAGCTCGATCTGGGCTGCGCTTAGAACGGTGCTCTGCACCCTGACCTCGTCGATGTCCCCGTTGAAAGGCATGTAGCAGCTGGGGCCTGTATACGGCCTGTTGCCGATGACGAAAGTCGAGCCGGAGGGAGTGTTGACCGCCCCGTTGTAGCAGGACCCTTTCAGCGACCCGTCCACATAGATCCTCGTGATGGAGCCGTCGTAGGTCGCGGCGACGTGATGCCACTGGCCGTCCTGCACGTTGACGTTGCTGACCACGTTGCAGTCGTTCCCGTAATAGCCCAGCCGCACCAAGACCTGGCTCTGGTTGTTCTCCGTCCAGATGTCCACGGCGCGAAGCTGGTTGGATGCCTGATAGCCGTAGCCGAACGCGGTATGAAGGCCCCTGAATGTCGTCCTGACCCAGCCCTCCATGCTCACGGGCGAGGAGCCTGTCGGGAAATTGCTCGTGGGCGCTATGACCCGGGGCGCCATGACCGGCCTCTGGCATACATCGAGCGTCTGCGGCTCGAAGGGGGGCTGG